>ERZ826242.968-NODE-968-length-35577-cov-21.558105_pt1 | contig 35577 bp, 25 predicted proteins | sample MGYA00519871_ERZ826242 | MGnify/ENA primary metagenome ERZ826242 (study PRJEB31778, sample SAMEA3449226) | human gut metagenome | biome: human gut; feature: human-associated habitat; material: faeces | place: United Kingdom | collected 2010/2012 ...
CTTCTATGCAATGTTTACAGATTCCTTTATAATAGTAGTGGATTTCCTGCACATCATGTCCGTCCATATCCATGTCGACTACCTTCTTGATGCTATTATTGCACATCAAGTCATAAATCTTTCCACAACGTTTACACAAAAAGTGACCGTGCGGACTGGTATCGGCGTCATAACACGTATTGCGCTCGTCAATGGTCAGAGTCAGTGCGGCACCTTGCTCGCTTAGTAGTTTCAAGGTATTGTATACCGTTGTCTTCGACAGTGTCGGTATGGAGGGAGACAATGCCGTATATATTTCATCCACCGTGGGATGCGTACGATGCTCCATCAGGTAGTTCATAATGGCTATGCGCTGCACTGAAGGCTTAATGTTATGATTCTGCAATCGTTTTACTACATCCATGCCAACTTGATATTCAAACTTGTAATTATTACATTTTTAATTCTTTTGCAAAGGTAAGAAGTTCCTATAATTCTCCAAAAGATTTCCGGAAAATTTTTAGTTGCGGTCATTAAAATTGTTTATATGTGTTCCTCTTCTTGTAGGTAGGTTGCCGTATTTTTGTCATAAAAGCGAAGATAGGATGCACCCGGCTTTAGTCAGTTTCTCGTGCCGATATAGAGAAAACGTTTTTCTCTTATCTCTCTTAATCAGAATTTTGCCGTATCTTTGCATCGAATAAATAATATAACATCCTTATGAATTACGGATATGTAAAAGTAGCGGCGGCTGTGCCCCGTGTCAAGGTGGCTGACTGTAAGTTCAATGCCTCAGAGATTGAAAAAGAGATTATTATAGCCGACGGGAAAGGTGTGCAAATCATAGCTTTTCCGGAGTTATGCATTACCGGATATACCTGTGGCGACCTCTTTGTCCAGCAACTTCTGCTCGAAGAGGCGGAAATGGGGCTGATACAGATTCTGAACAATACGCGCCAGATGGATATTATTTCGATATTGGGCATGCCCGTTGCACTGAACGGTGTGTTGCTGAATGCGGCGGTTGTCATTCAGAAGGGGAAAGTGCTGGGCATTGTTCCGAAGACTTATCTTCCCAATTATAAGGAATTTTATGAGAAACGCTGGTTTACTTCCGCTTGTGATGTGGCGGAAAACAGTGTGCGCCTTTGCGGGCAGATTATTCCGATGGGGAGAAACCTGCTGTTCGAAACAGCGGATACCACTTTCGGAGTGGAGATATGCGAGGATTTGTGGGCGCCCATTCCGCCTAGCTCGACGCTGGCACTGCAAGGTGCGGAAATCTTGTTCAATCTTTCGGCTGACAATGAAGGCATTGGCAAGCACAATTATTTGCGCTCGCTCATCAGCCAGCAGTCAGCACGTTGCATTGCCGGTTATGTGTTCAGCTCATGCGGTTTCGGAGAATCCACTACGGATGTGGTGTTTGCCGGTAACGGGTTGATTTATGAGAACGGGACTCTGCTGGCGGCAAACGAACGTTTTTCTTTCGACGGGCAGGTGGTTGTCAGCGAAATTGACGTGGAACACTTGCGCATGGAGCGCCGGGTGAATACGACTTTTGCCGCCTGCCATGCAAATTGTGCTTCGGAGCTTCCGGTACGAATCTCTACGGAGTATGTCAACAGCAAGGATTTGAATCTGACGCGTACTTTTGAACCGCATCCGTTTGTCCCACAGGGGGCGGCGCTGGACGAGCGTTGTGAAGAGATATTTTCCATTCAGGTGTCCGGACTGGCGCAGCGGCTGGTGCATACCAAGGCGAAGAGTGCCGTTATCGGCATCTCGGGCGGACTGGACTCTACGCTGGCGTTGCTGGTTTGCGTAAAGACTTTCGATAAGTTGGGATGGTCCCGCCAGGGCATCATCGGCATCACTATGCCGGGCTTCGGGACGACCGACCGCACTCATACGAATGCCATTGACTTGATGAATTCCCTCGGTGTGACCGTCCGCGAAGTCAGTATCAAGGAGGCCTGCGTACAGCATTTCAAGGATATAGACCATGACATCCATGTGCACGACGTGGTTTACGAGAACGCGCAGGCACGGGAGCGTACCCAAATCCTGATGGATATTGCCAACCAGACCTGGGGAATGGTTGTCGGTACGGGCGACCTTTCGGAACTTGCTTTAGGATGGGCCACTTACAACGGCGATCACATGTCGATGTACGGTGTGAATGCCAGCGTCCCCAAGACTCTGGTGAAGCACTTGGTGAAATGGGTGGCGGAGCATGATATGGACGATGCTTCACGTGCTACCTTACTCGACATTGTGGATACTCCCATCAGCCCGGAACTGATTCCGGCAGATGAGAACGGTAATATCCAGCAGATTACCGAGGACTTGGTGGGTCCGTATGAGCTTCACGACTTCTTCCTTTATTACTTCCTGCGTTGCGGTTTCCGTCCTTCCAAGATATTTTTCCTGGCAGCACGCACATTCAAGGGGATGTATGATGAAGAAACCATCAAAAAATGGTTGCAGACTTTCTGCCGTCGTTTCTTCAACCAGCAGTTCAAGCGCTCCTGCTTGCCGGATGGTCCGAAGGTGGGCAGTATCTCTCTGAGCCCGCGCGGCGATTGGAGAATGCCGAGCGATGCTTCGTCGGAGATGTGGCTAAGGGAGGTGGAAGGACTCTAATTCTTTACTTCGGGTATGCCGTAATATCGATATGGGTATTTGATGACTGCATCTTGTTTGCATTCTTGCTGCATGTGTTTTGCAGTGCGACTGCAAACGTGTTGCAGTATCACTGCATAACTGTTGCAGTCGTACTGCATATCGGTGTGCAGCGCCACTGCAACGGCTTTGCAGTGGCACTGCAAAATGTATGCAGGATTTTGCAGTAATAAGCTGTTGATTAATAAGTAGTTGTAAAAGTAGGGGTATGCTGCGTGTATGGAAAAGTGCAGCTTAGTTTCGTTTCCCGTAGTATCGTTTGTAGATTTTCTTGTATTCCTTTCCCTTTTTGAAACTATCCAGCCATGTGTTGAGGCTGTCCAGCAGGATAGGGGACTGTTTGTTTACCCCCCAGGAATAGAATTGCGTGAAGCTGATGGCGGTATTGATGTCTATTTGAGGAATGCTGTCGGCTGCGGTACGGGCAATGCTTTCGTCGCATACGGCATAGTCGATGTCTCCGTGGGCTACCAAGGCAATCAGTTGTTCGGGACCGTACTTCTCTATCTCCTCAACGTAGATGGTGTCGCCTATCTCATTTCCCAGGTTGCGGATGCGTAGTATGGAAGGGGAGCCTTTCACTACGTGCAGTGTCTTGCCCGCCAGGTCCAGTTGGCTTTTGATGAACAGTGATGAGTCGGGAACATTCTCGAGCTTGCGCTGCACCAGCACTTGCTTGTTCAATACGATGGGGGTGGTAAGCAGTAAGGAGTCTTTCAGCTCGCTGGTGGCAAGGATGCCGTAGGCAATCATGTCATATTTCCCATCGGCCAGGCCTTCTAGCCGCTTGTTGAAGCTCATTTCCGGTGATATGGCAGCCTGCAGTCCGTGGTCGCGTGCAAAAGCTTCTATCAGCTCGTAGTGGAAACCGGACAAGGTGTCATCATCCACATAGAAGCTGATGGAGTTGTATTCCGTCGAAGCATGTATGATGCCTTCGGCAGCTATTTCAGCATAGTCGCGCGGATGACCTTTCGGCTTTTCTTCTTTCTTGATGAGATAGTGGGCTATGAGAGCCGCTGTAATCCCCAGAAATGCGTATTTGAGCAGTCTGCTTTTCGTCATACGCCCATCTGTTAGTCATAGAAGTTCCATGAGACACCAATCTTGAACAGGCGCGGATTGATGGGGTAGTGCGGCACCAGGAAGGAATTGGCACTTCCCATACCTGCGTTGACATGATACATCATGGCAAAGATACGCGTCCGCTTCAAGTGCAGGTTGGCATATACGTTTACGATGGGGTAACCGCCTATTTCCACCAAGTCGTCCGTAGGTTGCAGATGGAATTGCTGGACGCCGGGTGCATAGGCGGGTGCGTTGTACTTGGTGAAGTAACGGACATCGGCACCCAACTGAACGGTCAGCACCTTCTTGGCGAGTTTGGCCAGTATGTAGAAGTTATGGTAGAGCGAGAGTTGGGGCAATGGAAGTACTGTTTCATTGCTCGTCTTCTGCCAGGTCACTTCGTTGTCCAGGTGGAAGATACCGAGGCGGAAGTCTTGTTTCAGCGTGGCAGACAGCACTTGTATGTTGCCTCCGTTCTGTTCGGGCAGGGCGCTTTGGTTGAAGTAGGTGTAGTTCTTGATATTCTCTACACCGGCACGGAGATTGGTTCCCCAACGAGAAATGTTCAGTTCGCCTTCCACACGCGTGCGGAATTCTTTGTCCATGTTGTCATTGTCCCAGTTGTAGTGGTTGGAGTGATAATGGCGCATATAGAAGGAAGGAAGCGTGTTGCTCACATAACCGCGGGCGTAGAAGTTCACCGTATCTTTCCATAGACGGAAGTTCAGGTCCAGATTGGCGTTGACACGGAACTGCCCGATGGCTTTGTCTACCAAGCCCACTTCACCGTTTACGTTGTAGTGTAGCAGTTTGCCTTCGCGCTTGGCGAGTTCGCCACCCAGAAAGATTTCCTGCTCGGTGTAGCGGATGCGGCGCATGTCGGTAAGCGTGTCCGTGTTCATCAGGTCGTACCGGCTAAACTTGTGGGAGATATAAGCCGTAAGTCCGGCTTTGGCATATTTGTTGAAGCCCTCCAGCAAGGCTATTCCGAACACGTTCTTTACACTGAATGCAGTGGTAGAGTCGTTACTGTAATTCTTGTAAAGTTTGTAGTCTTCCGGGAAGAATCCTTCGGGCTCGCTTCCCGAACGGAATTGGTGCCGCGACCGTTCTACTTTCAGGGTATGGATAAAGCTGGTGACGGGGACGAACTCTTCTTCGAAAAGTGAGTCGTTGTCTGCGGTAGAAACAGACGGCAAGCTGTCATTGACGGCTGCAAGTGTGCCGACCGATTTTGATGCTATGCTGTCGTTTGGCAATGCTATGTCGTTGTTCGAAGCGGATATTTTGGCTTCGGAGGACGGGGAGGAAGAAGCTTGGGGTGCGGATTCCGTCGGTTTGCCTTCCTGTGTGCTCCGTACTTTCCGCGTAAAACCAAGACGATAGCGCTGTGTCAGATAGATATAAAAATCCTTGTTGCGGTTGGAACTCCGTTCCAATTTGACCGGTATAGTGGTGGATTCATACTCTTTCTTTCCTCCAGACATGTTTTCGGGACGGGTGATATATTGGTCGTCTGCAATACCGCCGTTTTCGTTCATTTTCAGGAAGAAATTGTTGTAGACTGCTTGTACCTGATATTTTTCACCGATATAGCTACCGAACAGACCTGCATTGAAGTGCGAGGTGGACTGGTTCTGGTAATAACCGCGCCCGTACAGATAGTCGATGTTAAAGCCAAATGCCAGCTGTTTGTTGACGTTGACGGAGAAGTAGGACTTGAAGCGTTCTTCACCGTTCACTTTGTTGCCGGCCTTGTAGTAGGTAAGATTGGTGTAAGGCACGTTGCTGTTAGTGAAAAGCACCTGGTCGGGACGTATGAAAAAACTCGAAAAGGGAGCCATGAAGATGGTGGGTTCGCTTTCCTCTCGTTCGAAGAACAGACGTGAGAGGCGTGGAGAACCTAAATTCCCCAAGTAATTGTAGTGGCCGAACATTCCTTCCACCAGATTGGTGCTCTGGAAGTTGAGGCTGGCTGTATCGGCAGGTATGATGGTACGGTTGCCTAGTGTCTCACTTAGTTTCCACATGTAAAGCTTTGGCGGAAGACTTTGAATCTCAGTATTGGTACTGTCTTCCAGATTGTCCGGCTGGGTATTCGGGTCAATCTGGTTACCGAACCGGTCGCGATTGTTCATTGGGTTTAAGGTGTTTTGCGCCATAGCCCCCCATATCCCTATAACGGACAGAAATATATATGTCAGTACAATTCGTCTCATAATTAGGCGCAAAGATACAATAAAAAATTATTTGCTTACTGAATTCAGCCTTTTTTGCTTCTTTTAAAATGTCTTGTTTTCTGTTTTGCCCTATACTGCTTCCGGTTCTCTGCCCTTGAATCCATGCTTTGGGGGCTTGAAATGAAATAAGCCCTTGCAATAAATCAATATCACAAGGGCTTATCCGCTTTCCTTTATCTCTTATTCTGGCGTAAAGTTTCTCCTCTTATGGGGGAGTGGCTTTACACAGCCTTTCATTTCATTTCCTGAATAAGTTCCATTCCTTTCTTGATAGCTTCTTCGTTCATCGGTATCAAGTGATGGTGGCGTTCGGGCAGTGTCTTCTTCAATCCTCTGAGTACACTGTCCAGTGTAACCATCGGCTTGATTTTCAATAATCCACCCAATACAATCATGTTGAATGCCTTGGCGTTGTTCATTTCATTGGCGGCATCCATGGCGTTGATGCGGTAAACGTGGATGTCCTTACGCGTCGGCGAGTTGATGATGCCGTAACCGTCGTAGATAAGTACGCCTCCGGGTTTTACCTTGCTTTCGAATTTCTCCAATGACGGCTGGTTCAGGATGATGGCGGCATCGTACTTGCTTAAGATGGGTGAGGATATTTTCTCGTCACTTACGATGACTGTTACGTTGGCTGTACCACCACGTTGTTCCGGTCCGTAAGCCGGCATCCAAGTCACCTCTTTGCCTTCCATCAATCCGGAATATGCCAAAATCTTTCCCATGGACAATACACCTTGTCCACCGAAGCCTGCTATAATGATTTCTTCTTTCATTGTTCTTCTGTCTTTAGCATGATTATTTATCTTTCAGGTCGCCCAGCGGATAGAAGGGGAACATGTTCTCTACCATCCATTCATTGGATTTCGCAGGAGACATCTTCCAGCCGGAGTTACAGGTGGAAACGATTTCCACAAGGTTGGAACCTTTGCCTGCCATAGAGTTCTCGAATGCTTTGCGGATAGCCTTTTTCGCTTTGCGGATGGCGGGAACGGACTGTACGCTTTGGCGTGTCACGTAAGCGGTTCCTTCCAATTGTGCAGCAATATCGGCCATCTTCAGCGGATAGCCGTGCAGATGCACGTCACGTCCGTAAGGGCTGGTCGATGTCTTCATGCCTACAAGGGTAGTGGGAGCCATTTGTCCCCCGGTCATACCATAGATGGCATTGTTGATGAAGATGATGGTGATGTTTTCGCCGCGGTTCAAGGCGTGGATGGTTTCGGCAGTACCGATACAAGCCAGGTCGCCGTCTCCTTGGTAAGTGAACACCAGGCGGTCTGGCCAAAGGCGCTTGATGGCAGTGGCAAGTGCGGGCGCACGTCCATGGGCGGCTTCCTGCCAGTCGATGTCTATATAATTATAGATGAACACGGCACATCCCACGGGGGAGATGCCTATTGCTTTGTCTTCCAGTCCCATTTCTTCGATAACTTCGGCTACGAGTTTATGAACTACGCCGTGACTGCATCCCGGGCAGTAGTGCATGGGATTGTCGTTCATCAGAGTCGGTTTCTTGGCAACCAGATTCTCGGGCTTTATAATATCTTCTTTTGTCATAATCACTTCTCCTATCTGTTGGTGAACCGTATGAAAAACTCCATCAACTTGACGAATATCGCCGCGCCGCAGACGTAGATGAACAGCTTGAAGTCATCTTTTGCAGCAAAATATATAATGATAGCTGCCAGGGCAAGTACCATGAAGAGAATGTTCAGTACGTTTCTTATTTTATCAGGATTCATTTCTTAATCAGTTTTTCTTTCAATGCATCTACTATCTCATCCGGATCGGGAACAATGCCGCCGAGGCGTCCGAAATGTTCCACTTTCACTTTACCGTTCACGGCAAGGCGGACATCTTCCACCATCTGTCCGGCATTCAATTCTGTAACGAGCATACCTTTCACCTTGTCGGCATACGCGGCAATGACTTTGGTCGGGAACGGCCACAACGTGATGGGGCGGAGCATACCTACCTTTATTCCTTCTTCGCGTGCCAGCTCCATTGCTTTCTGTCCGATGCGTGCCATAGAGCCGAAGGCTACAATCAGGTAGTCGGCATCATCGCAATGAATTTCCTCGAAGCGAACCTCATTCTCTTCTATCTGCTTGTATTTGGCCTGGAAACGGATGTTGTTCTTTTCCATTTCTTCCGGTTTCAGTTCCAATGAGGTGATGACGTTGGGTTTGCGGCCATTGGTTCTGCCGGTAGTGGCCCATGGGCATTGTTCGATGACTTCCGCATCGGTGCGGCGTGGCTTTTGTACCGGGAGCACCACTTTTTCCATCATCTGGCCGATGACACCGTCGGCAAGGATGATTGCCGGATTACGGTATTTGAAGGCAAGTTCGAATGCCAGTCCTACGAAATCTGCCATTTCTTGTACGGAAGCCGGAGCAAGGGCAATCAGACGATAGTCACCGTGGCCGCCTCCTTTTACTGTCTGGAAATAGTCGGCCTGGCTCGGTTGGATGGTTCCCAGACCGGGACCGCCGCGCATAACGTTTACAATCAAGCAAGGCAGCTCGGCACCTGCCAGATAAGAGATACCTTCCTGCTTTAGGCTGACACCGGGGCTGGAGGAGGAGGTCATGACCATTTTACCACTTCCGGCACCGCCGTACACCATATTGATAGCTGCCACTTCACTTTCTGCCTGAAGAACCACCATGCCGGTCGTCTCCCAGGGTTTCAGTTCGGCAAGAGTTTCCAATACCTCCGATTGCGGAGTAATGGGATATCCGAAGTAACCGTCTGCACCGCAACGGATGGCTGCGTGGGCGATGGCTTCGTTTCCTTTCATTAATACAACTTCTTCTGCCATATTCTACTGATTTACAGATTTATTCTACTTTTATTTTATATACTGAGATACATCCGTCCGGACATACTGTGGCGCACGAGGCGCAGCCGTTACAAGTATCTTCCAATATTTGGTGGGCATAGTTATACCCTTTCACATTCACCTCCTTGGTGAGGGCTATTACGTTGAGCGGACACGCTACCACACACAAGTTGCAGCCTTTGCAACGTTCGGTGTCTACTACGATTGCTCCTTTGATTTTTGCCATAATTTACGTTCTTTATTTATTGATTGTACATATCCTTGTTGTAGAAGTTCAGGATGTCCATAGCCATTTGATAGGCATGTTGTGCCGGGCTTTCGGGGTTCAGGTCGATGGCATACTGATAGTTGTTCAGTGCTTGTTGCCAGTTGCCTTGTTTCCGATAGGCATTTCCCCGCAGGTAGTAAGCTTCGTCTTTGCCGGGAAAGTCTGTTTGCAGTATTTCGTCAAGCTGCTGGATGGCTTGCTCTACATTTCCCTGGTTGATAAGCTCTTTTATGGTATTCAGTCGTTCCATATCTAAAAAATATCCGGGTTATCGAACCACAAAGATAGTTTTTATTTGAAGACAATGAGCATCTTCACTGTGAAAAATAAGAAAAAGGGGCAAATAAAAAGCCCGAAGTTTCTCACGATTCTATCAGAATGTCAGAGCTTCGGGCGGATATCATAAAGAAGGTGATTCTATTGCTTTACAAGTGTACCGGTATCTTGTCCACTCTTCGTTGGTGGCGTCCGCCTTCGAATGGTGTACTGAAGAATTCCCTCATAATCATGTCGGCTTCTTCGGTACTGATGAATCGCCCTGGCATGACAAGCACATTGGCATCATTGTGCTGGCGTGCCAAATGGGCTATTTCTGCCGTCCAGCAGAGGGCTGCGCGGATACCCTGATGCTTGTTCAGCGTTATGCTGATACCTTCACCGCTTCCGCAGATGGCAATTCCCGGATAGCACTCTCCGGCTTCAACGGCCAGTGCCAAAGGATGTGCAAAGTCGGGATAGTCGCAACTCTCGGTTGAGTAGGTCCCGAAGTCCTTGTAAGCCCAGCCTTTGGCTTCCAACCAGCCGCGAACATATTCCTTCAATTCGAAGCCTGCATGGTCGGAACAGATTCCTATTGTTTTCATGATGGTCAGTTAATATACCAATGTGCCAATGTGCTGATGCCTGCAGCTTGTAGGGCGCGGGCAATCAGCACATCAGCACATTGGATAATGATTATAACATTGCTTTTACTTGTTTGTAAACGTTCTCTGCGGTGAAACCGAGCTTTTCGTCCAGCACTTTATAAGGTGCCGAGAATCCGAATGATTCCAATCCCCATACTTTACCGCGGGGACCTACCAGCCCTTGCAGTGTGACGGGCAGACCGGCTGTCAGGCCGAATACCTTGGCACCACACGGGATAATGCCTTCTTGATATCCCGGAGCTTGGCTACGGAACAGACCTTCGGAAGGAACGGACACGATACGCACCTTGATGCCATCCTTGCGCAGCAATTCAGTACCGGCTACCAATGTGGCAACTTCCGAGCCTGAAGCAACGAGGATTATATTTGGATTTTCATCGGAGCCGGCTACAATATAAGCGCCTTTGGCAGCTTGTTCGTAATCGTTGCCTTCGGGCAGGTTGGCGATGTTCTGGCGGGAGAAAATCAAACCGGTTGGGGTTGTGGTATTTTCCATTGCCAGTTTCCATGCCACAGTTGTTTCTTCTGCATCTGCCGGGCGGAGTACCAACATGGAATTATGTCCCTTGTGGTTTTTCAGTTTTTCCATCAGGCGGATTTGGGCTTCCTGCTCTACCGGTTCATGGGTAGGACCGTCTTCACCTACACGGAAGGCATCGTGTGTCCAGATGAACTTCACGGGAACTTCCATCAGGGCTGCCATACGTACGGCAGGTTTCATGTAGTCGGAGAATACGAAGAAAGTTCCGCAAGCGGGGATTACACCGCCATGCAGTGCCATACCGATACAGCAACATGCCATAGTCAGCTCGGCAACACCGGCCTGGAAGAATGCACCGCTGAAGTCACCTTTCTTGAAGGCATGTGTTTTCTTGAGGAATCCGTCTGTCTTGTCGGAATTGGAAAGGTCGGCAGAAGCAACAATCATATTTTCTACTTGAGTGGCGAGAGCACTGAGCACAGTGGCAGATGCTGCGCGGGTGGCAACGCCTGCTTTCTGTTCGATGGCGGCCCAATTCACTTCGGGAGCCTTGCCGGAGAAGAACATTTCCAGTTTGGCAGCCTTTTCCGGATTGGCTTTTGCCCATACGGCTTTGGCTGCATACTTTTCAGCCATGATTTTCTTCAGCTCAGTTGCACGCTTGGCATATAGTTCGGCCACTTCGGGGAAGATGACAAACGGATTTGTCGGGTCACCACCCAAATTCTTGATAGTGTTTATATAAGCGTCGCCGCCCAGAGGAGCACCGTGCGTGGCACAATCAGCTTCGTAGCTGCTGCCGTCTGCCTTGCGGGCACCTTTACCCATTACGGTATGGCCGATAATCAGCGTCGGACACTCTTTCTCAGCTTTGGCTTCGTTCAGTGCACCGCGGATGGCATCGGGATCGTTACCATTGATTTTAATGACTTTCCAGCCCCAAGCTTCGTATTTCTTGCCGGTATCTTCGATGGTCACATCCTTTGTCTCGGTAGAAAGCTGAATGTCGTTGGCATCATAGAACATGATGAGATTATCCAACCCTAATGCTCCGGCGATACGGCCTGAGCCTTGGGAGATTTCTTCCTGGATGCCACCGTCAGAAATATAAGCGTAGATGGTCTGTGGCATTACTTCTTCGAAACGTGCCTTCATGAACTTGGCTGCGATGGCTGCACCGACTGCAAATGTGTGTCCCTGGCCGAGCGGTCCGGAAGTGTTTTCGATGCCGCGCATGATGTCACGTTCGGGATGTCCCGGAGTAGGGCTTCCCCATTGGCGGAACTCTTTCAGTTCGTCCAGCGTGAACTTGCCGGTCAGGGCCAATGTAGAGTAAAGCATCGGTGACATGTGTCCCGGGTCGAGGAAGAAACGGTCACGACCTTCCCAAGCCGGATTTTCAGGGTCATATACCAGGAACTCTGAGAAGAGTACATTTACAAAGTCAGCACCACCCATGGCACCGCCCGGATGCCCGGAGTTGGCTTTCTCAACCATGGATGCAGCAAGGATACGGATATTGTCCGCCGCACGGTTCATAAGTTTGTTGTCGTTCATATTGAATCTAATTAATTTTGAATATTATCAATAGGTTATTTGGTCCTTGTAGGTTTTCCAAGGGCAAAGATAACTCTTTATGCGTAATTCACAACACTCGAAGAGTGTCTTTTTTATCAGTATTACTGCCTTTTTGCTGCTAAAATGATACTAAACGTATTTAGCTGATTTTGTGCGGTGCACGGTAGTTTTACTGTAACTCAATAGTAACGATTGATTTGGCCGGAAGTTTAATCTTGAGAATATCTTTATTGATTTTTACCTCTTTGAACGGAACGGGTTTCACATTGTCGGGATTTTCAAATGAATTGTAGTCCGTCAGATTGGTGGAAGTCAATATTTCACCAACTGCTTTCTTGGCTTTCGTTCCAGACAGATTGATGGTCACTTCCTGTGCATTGTCTGCATCTACGTTGGACATGGAAATGTGTATCTTGCCGTTTGGGTCTTTGGAGGCGGTAGCGCTGACCATTGGTATTCTGCGGTTGTCGCGTACATCCATCATGTCGCAGTTCAGCTCAAGAGGAATGTAGGTGGCATCCTGGTGTACATTGTACATTTTGAATACATAATAAGTGGGGGTGAGTACCATGTTTTTTCCGCTGGTCAGAATCATGGATTGCAATACATTGACGATTTGGGCAATGTTTGCCATTTTCAGACGGTCGGTATATTTATGGAAGATGTCGAAGCTGAGGGAAGCGACAAAAGCATCACGCAATGTATTCTGTTGGTACAGATGTCCGGGATTGGTACCCGGTTCAGTGTCCCACCAGGTTCCCCATTCGTCAAGCATAAGAGCCACGTTCTTTTGAGGGTCGTATTCATCCATAATGGTGCAATGCTTCTTGATGACATCTTCTATTTCGCGGCATTTGCCCAGTGTCCAGTAATAGTCGTCTTTACTGAATTGGGTGGCGGCGCCTTTACTGCCGTTCCATCCGCTGACGGTATAGTAGTGCAAGGAAAGACCGTGCATACGGCCGCCTACGCGGTCCATCAGCACTTTGGTCCAGTTATAGTCGTAGTCGCTGGCACCGCTGGCTATCTTGAAAAGACTATTGCCGTCATAGTTGCGGCAGTAGGTGGAATAGCGGCGGTAGAGGTCGGCATAATATTCGGGACGCATGCTTCCACCGCAACCCCAGCTTTCGTTACCCACGCCGAGGTATTTTACTTTCCAGGCTTTGTCGCGACCGTTCTGGCGGCGCAGGCGTGCCATGGGGGAGTCTCCTTCGGAGGTCATGTATTCCACCCATTTGGCAAGTTCTTCTACGGTACCACTGCCTACGTTTCCACTGATATAGGGTTCACATCCCAGCATTTCGCAGAGATTGAGGAACTCATGGGTTCCGAAACTGTTGTCTTCGATAGTGCCTCCCCAGTTGTTGTTCACCATTTTGGGGCGGTTTTCTTTAGGGCCGATACCGTCCATCCAGTGGTATTCATCGGCAAAGCAGCCTCCCGGCCAGCGAAGGACGGGTACACGGAGCTCCTTCAGTGCATTGAATACGTCGGTGCGATAACCGTTGATGTTGGGAATATCGGAGTTTTCACCTACCCAAAGTCCACCATAGATACAAGTTCCCAAATGCTCTGCAAATTGGCCGTAGATTTCTTTGGGAATGATTTGCCCGCTCTGGTCTGTGTGTAAAGTGATAGTGGCACTTTTCTGTGCGAAGAGTGACAACGAGGTGGAGAGAAATATGCTACTGATAAATAACTTTGTGTTCATAGTTTTTTAGTGTTATTAAATACTTAGTTCTTGAATCTTACTGCTGCTTCTTCGATGGGCAAACCAGCTTTATAGCTTTCGATGTAGGTGTTGAATCCGCTTACATCTTCGGCTGTCGGTGAGATTTCAATACCGGCATTTCCGGTGAATACATGCTTGTCCAGGAAGTCGGCAAGGGATTGGTCGTTTCCGTTGTTTGCAAGGTAGGAAGCGAGGAGGGCAATACCCCAGGCACCACCTTCGCCGGCTGTTTCCATAACGGAAATGGGTGAATTGATGGCAGCTGCCAGTATTCTCTGGCCTACTCCTTTGGTTTTGAAGAGTCCTCCGTGACCGGTGATTCTGTCTACTCTGATTTTCTCTTCATTGAAAAGGATGTCGTTGCCGATTTTGAGAACTCCCACTGAAGCATACAGATGGGTGCGCATGAAGTTGGCAAGGTTGAACTTGTCGTTTGCCGAACGTACAAACAGTGGACGTCCGGCTGCCAGTCCCGTTATAGGCTCGCCTGATATGTAGTTGTAAGAGATGAGGCCTCCGCAATCTGCATTGCCTGTCAGGGCGTGGTTATAGAGTTTTCCGTAGATTTCGTCCATATCTACGGGGATACCCATCAGTTCCTGGTATTCTTTGAAAATATTGATCCAGGCATTGAGGTCGGAAGTGCAGTTGTTGCAATGCACCATAGCTACGAGGCTTCCGTCGGGGGTGGTTACCATGTCAATCATTTCGTAGGGCTTGGACAATTCTTTTTCCAATACAATCATTGAGAAAGAGGAGGTGCCTGCCGATACGTTTCCAGTGCGCTGCTTTACGGCGTTGGTGGCAACCATGCCGGTTCCAGCGTCACCTTCGGGTGGACAGACGGGAATTCCTGCTTTCAGATGTCCCGATACGTCGAGGCGACTGGCTCCTTCGGGAGTAAGGAAGCCTGCGTTTTCACCGGCCGACAATACCTTCGGCAGAATATCCCGAAGTTTCCAGTCGTATCCTTTCGGAGCAATAAGTTTGTCGAACTTATCCACCATTTCAGAAGAATAGTTTTTGGTGATGGGATCGATGGGGAGCATACCGGAGGCATCTCCTATGCCCAGTACCTTTTGGCCGGTTATTTGCCAGTGGACAAAACCTGCAAGGGTGGTCAGGTAATTGATGGATGGAACGTGCTCTTCATTATCCAGGATGGCTTGGTAGAGGTGGGAGATGCTCCAACGCAGAGGGATGTTGTAGACAAATAGTTCGGATAGGGCTGCGGCAGCCTGGCTGGTATTAGTATTTCTCCAGGTACGGAAGGGTACAAGGATTTCTTCTTTTTCATTGAATGCCATATAGCCGTGCATCATGGCACTGACACCGATGGCTGCCAGGGTTTCTATCTCTGTATCGTAGAGGCTCTTTACATTGGTACGAAGGTCTGCGTAGCAATCCTGCAACCCATACCAGACAGCCTCGACGCTATATGTCCACAGTCCGTCGACTAACTGATTCTCCCAAGTATGGCTTCCCTGGGCGATGGGTTTGTTTTCCTGGTCAATCAAAACCGCCTTGATTCGTGTGGAACCGAGTTCTATACCAAGGATGGCCTTACCTGCCTCAATGGTTGATTTTGCATCTAATTTCATGGTATTAATGATAAATTACGGATTTATAGTACGATTATAAACTACGGATTACTGATTGCAAACTACTAGTTACGTTTGTGGTACGTGTAATTAGTAGTCCGCAATCGGTAATCTGTAATGATTATCAGCAAAGTGCCTTGTTCAGCATATAGTAGACTTCATTCATACGCAATTCTTTTTTGAACTCGCTAATGGTGGTATTTTCATCGATAACCACCATTTCGATGCCGGCCATTTCGGCAAAGTCTTCCCAATATTCCACCGTCAAGTCGTAGGAGAAGCTGGTATGATGTGTACCTCCGGCCAGAATCCAGGCTGCAGCGCCCACCTCGAGGTTGGGCATTGGAATCCACAGTGCACTGGCAACGGGCAACTTGGGCAGAGGCTTGCTCTTGATGCATTCTACTTTGTTCACAATGAGGCGGAAGCGGTTGCCCAGGTCTACGATGGTAGCGGCTACACCTTCACCTTGCTTGCTGGTAAATACCAGGCGGGCTGTTTCGCTGTCGATACCGATGCTCAGACGGTGCACTTCCAGTTTCGGCTTCTGTTCGGCAATCAGTGGACAGACTTCCAACATATGTGCTTGCAGGATGGCGCTCTTTTCTCCGTCGAAGTTCAGCGTATAGTCTTCAAGGAAGGAGCACCCCTTCGGCATACCTTGACTCATCACCCAAGTGGTACGGTACAGTGCTGCAGTTTTCCAGTCGCCTTCGGCACCGAAGCCGTAACCTTCTGCCATCAGTCGCTGTGAGGCCAGTCCGGGGATTTGGTCAAAGTCGCCCAAATCGTTGAAGTTGGTGGTGAAGCCTTTGGCACCCGTGTCTTTCAGCACGCGGCGAATGGCGATTTCGGCCTTGGCGGAGTTCCATACTTTGGTGTAGGCTTCCGTACGTGCGTCTTCCAGTTCGGGAGCGTGGTCGTAGAGCTTGAAGTATTCTGCTACGAGTGCCTTCACGTCCTCGTCGCTGACAGCATTGTAGTATGTCATCACATCATTGATGGGATAGTAGTCCACATGATAGCCCAATACCTGTTCGGCGCTGACCTTGTCACCGTCTGTCACAGCCACGTTGTTCATCTGGTCGCCGAAGCGGATGATGAGCATATCCTGCGCATCAGCCCATGCGGCAGCTACGCGCATCCATGCGGCAATCTGGTTTTGGGCTTTTTCGTCCTGCCAGTGGCCTACTACCACTTTGCGGTTCTTTCGCATACGTGTCACAATGTGTCCGAACTCGCGGTCGCCGTGAGCCGATTGGTTCAGGTTCATAAAATCCATGTCCATCGTCTCCCAGGGAATTTCCTTGTTGAACTGTGTATGGAAGTGTAGTAATGGCTTCTTCAGTTCCTGCAAACCGTGAATCCACATTTTGGCAGGAGAGAAGGTGTGCATCCAGGTGATGACCCCGATACACTTTTCGTCGTTGTTGGCGGCCTTGAAGGCAGCAGTTACTTCTTTGGATGAATTGACCGTACCTTTATATACTACCTTTACGGGCAGTTTCCCGGAATCATTCAGACCTTTCACCATTTCATTGCTATGTGCGTCTACCGCGATAACTGCGTCACCTCCGTACAAGAGCTGTGCTCCGGTTACGAACCATACTTCATATTGTTCAAATGCGTTCATACAATTTATTTTTATAGTTTATATTTAAAGAATGATAGTTATTTCTGTCCATAATAAGCGTTAGGACCGTGCTTGCGGCTGAAATGCTTTTCTATCAGTAACGGATTCATGGTCAGATTGGGGTTCACGGCATAGGCTATACTTGCCATTTTTGCCACCTGCTCCATCACTACGGCATTATGTACCGCTTCGTGTGCGTCTTTTCCCCACGAGAAAGGACCGTGGTTCTTTACCAATACTCCGGGAGTATGTACCGGGTTCAGCCCCTCAAAGCGTTTTACGATGACATTTCCCGTTTCCAGTTCATACGCTCCTTCCACTTCCTCCTTCGTCATGTCTGCTGTGCAGGGTATGGCGTCGTGGAAGTAATCGGCATGTGTTGTCCCGATATTCGGTATGTCACATCCGGCTTGTGCCCAGGCTGTGGCGTAAGTAGAGTGCGTGTGCACCACACCGCCGATTTCGGGGAATGCTTTATAGAGAACCAGGTGGGTCGGCGTGTCTGAAGAGGGCTTTAACCGTCCTTCCACGACCTTGCCGTCAAGATTCACTACCACCATATCCTCTGCTTTCATTTCATCGTAACTCACCCCACTGGGCTTGATGACTACCAGACCAGATTCGCGGTCAATGCCCGATACATTGCCCCATGTGAAGATAACCAATCCGTGCTTCACCAGTTCAAGGTTAGCATGGAATACTTTGTCTTTCAGTGCTTCCAGCATATTATTTAAATTACTAATTACAAGTTGTTGAATATTAGGTTCTCAGAGCTTAAATTTCGGAGCTTTGCGGTATGCCTTCTCATTAAACTGATATAAAGCAGCTCCACGTTTGGACCCCGTTTTGTCTATTTTGTCAGTTTTTTCTATATAGTCCATTTCTGCTATGCGTTTTCGGAAGTTCCGTTTGTCAATGCTCTCGCCGTATATAGCTTCGTATAAGCTTTGCAGTTGTGACAGCGTGAACAGTTTAGGTAGTAGATTAAAGCCGATTGGTTCGGTGGACGCTTTTTGTTGCATCAACTTCCGAGCTTTCTCCACCATTTGCGGATGATCAAAGATTAGCGCTGGCAGTTCATTGATATTTACCCAGAAAGCATTGTGTTGCTGTACGGATTCTTTGTCGTATTCGTTGATGTTGATGAGCGCATAGTAAACAATGGAGACTACGCGTTCTCCTGGGTCACGATCTATGGCTCCGAAAGCTTGGACTTGTTCCATATATACATCTTCCAGTCCGGTTAGTTCATTCAGGACTCGTTTGGCTGCATCATCCACGCTTTCGTCTTCCTGCACGAATCCACCCATCAGCGACCATTCGCCCATTGCCGGTTCGAAGTTACGCTTCAGCAACAGCAGGTTCAATTCTCCTTCATTGAAACCGAAAATAATGCAGTCGATACCTACATAAAGTTTCGGATTTGAACTATAGTAATTACTCATATCTTAATTTTTGTTTAAGGGGTATGCTGCATGGATATATATCATAGCAACATACCGATTTACCAGAAATACCAATAAAAAGCAGCAGTAATACCCAGGATGATAAGGGTATGAATGATATCCCATTTATTCCAACTCGCACGTGTAGCTGCTTTTTGTTCAGGAGTTGAAGTTCCGAATACCAGCCCTTGAATCTTTTCAGCGCTTGGGGCAGCTGTAAACATGCTGACTGCGATAACCACTACGATGCAGAACAAGAACATCCATCCGCAGAAAAACAGCCAGTTCATATCATAGAACAGATACTTGAAGGTACTGCTTGACACATCTCCTACATTGCTGTAATATACTTTTGCCCCCAGACGGGTTAAACCGATAATCATTCCGGCAATCAGTCCCCACATACCGCCTTGTGCAGAGGTGCGTTTCCAGCAGATCCCCAAGAGGAAGGCTGCGGCAATGCCTGGTGCTAATACAGATTGTACATCTTGTAAGTAGGTGTAAAGTACATCGCCTACACTGCGCATAATGGGAATCCAGAGTATACCCAATATCACAATCGCAACAGTTGCCATCTGTCCAATTCCTACCAACTTTTTCTCAGAAGTGTTAGGCTTGAAACGTTTGTAGAAGTCAATGGTGAAAAGCATAGCAGATGAGTTGAACAAAGATGCGAGAGAACTCATCAATGCTGCAAGAATACCGCAAACAACCAAACCTTTGACTCCTGCAGGAAGCAATTTTGCTACTAGAGTTGGGAAAGCAGCATCTGCATTGGCATTTCCGTTTGCCAGCATAGGTAGAAAACCTTCTCCCCCGGTTCCGAGATATTTTTGGTGTAATGCGAAAGCAATCATGCCTGGGATAAGGAATAAGAATACGGGCAATAATTTCAGGTAAGCTCCGAAGATGGTACCGCGCCGTGCTTCCTTTTCATTCTTTCCGGAAAGTACGCGTTGCACGATGAACTGGTCTGTACACCAATACCAGAATCCGATAATGGCTGAACCAATCAGTGCACCCAACCAAGGGAAGTTAGGGTCGTTATTACTGCGTATAAGTTCTGTCATTGTGTTGCCATAATCGTTCACTGTGACTGCACCGCAGATTCTCATCATCTCATCCCAGCCTCCCAATTCTTTGAAGCCGAGTACAAGGATTATCAGTGAACCTAACAGCAAGATGGGGGTCTGCAGGATGGAGGTATAAAGTACCGACTTCATTCCTCCGAAGATTGTGTAGAGCGCAGTCAGTATAACCAGACCGATGGCGGCAATCCAAAAGAAGTCGATTCCCCAAAGTTCTTTTATACCGAATACTTGTTGGAATACTAATCCTCCTGCATAAACCGTCACGGCAACTTTTGTCAGTACATAGCTGATTAAAGATATTACAGACAATATTGTACGTGATTGTGGATTATAGCGACGTTCTAGGAATTCAGGCATCGTGAATACCATGCTTCGCGAATAGAACGGTACGAATACCCAGCCTAAGATAAGGATCATCCAACCTTGTATTTCCCAATGTGCCATCGCCATACCGCTGGAAGCACCGGCACCGGCTAATCCGATTAAGTGTTCCGAACCGATGTTGGATGCAAAGATAGATGCACCGATAGCGAGCCATGTGGCATCACGACCACCTAAAAAATAGTCTGCTGAGTCATTCTGTTTCTGTTTGACAACCCAGACAATAATTCCAATCAAAGCCAGGAAAAAGATTCCAATGACTAACCAATCTAATGTTTCCACGATAATAAATGATTTATAAGGTTATTGTTATTTTTCTACGGAAAATTTGAAGACACATTCACTGTTGTAAATTTGTCCGGGTTCCAGTACGACAGAAGGCCATTGGGATTTGTTGGGGCTATCCGGATAATGTTGTGTCTCGAGGCATACGGAAGCGCGCTGGTTGTAAGTAATGCCTTTTTTACCTTTTACGGTGCCATCCAGGAAATTCCCGGTATATACTTGTATGCCTGGCTCATTGGTATAAACTTCCAGGGTGATGCCGCTTATAGGCGATGTCAGTTTGGCTGCCACTTGGGATAGGTCACCTTTAGTATTCAGTACCCAATTGTGGTCATATCCGTTTCCGTTCTTTATTTGTTCAAAGTCCGTCCGGTTGATGTCTTGTGCCACACTCTTGGGAGTGGTAAAGTCCATTGGTGTTTCTTTGACGGAGATGATGTCACCCGTTGTCATGAAAGTACTGTCTACCGGAGTATAGTTGTCTGCATTGATGTATAAGATGTGGTCTGTTGCTGCCTTTGAAGGGTCACCTGATAAATTGAAATAAGAATGGTTAGTCATATTGATAACCGTCTTTTGGTCTGTTGTTGCACTGTATTTTATATCAATGGCATTGTCATCCGTTAACTTGAAAAGTACTTTTGCCGTAACATTACCCGGGAAATTCTCGTCTCCATCCGGTGAAATGCGGGTGAGCTCCAGAGTTGTGCTGTCAATGGGATTGGCACTGTATACTTGGTATTGCCATCCTTTGGGGCCACCGTGCAGGCAATGTCCGAAATTGTTCTGTGGTAACTGTATGGTATCTCCGTCAAGAACGATTTTCCCTTGGTTAATCCGGTTGGCGTAGCGTCCGATAGAAGCACCAAAGTCACTTGGAATGTTGATGTAATCGGCAATGCTGTCAAAGCCCAATACTACATCCTGCATAACTCCATTTTTGTCGGGTACCATAATGGATACAATACGTCCCCCAAAGTTTGTGATGCATACTTCCATGCCCGCTTTATTCTTCAGCGTATAAAGCTGTGTCTGGGCGTCATTGACTGTTGTTTGGAATTTTACTGGATCAAGACCGGACAGCGTAAGCGTTGTTTCTGTCTTTTGATTGCACGCAGTTAGCATCATTGCGGCAATTCCTGCAAGTAGAACATGTCTTTTCATGGTTTTGTATTTAATGTAAATGAGATGATTATCTTTCTTTGGGTGTAAAAGTAACACTTTTCTTTAGTGTAGGCTGTACACTTTTATATGTTATGCAACATAAGTGTCAAGAAACATATCTGTGCCAACTGGCTGTACAGATAGATGTGTTCGGAATAAACTTCTCGGATGATTTTGTTTTTAGAGTGGAAAACGGTGGAATAGGGGAGAAGAAAAAGGCGCTTCCCATTACTGGGAAACGCCTTTTATTTGAATGCTGATGTCTATTATTCTAATCTGCGGGCACCGTCGCTGATGACTACATCATATACTTTCGGGCTTCTGCCGAACTTCTTCTTGAATTCATCTTTTGCTTTTTCGATGAATGTACTGTACAATTCATCCTTTACCAGATTGATTGTACATCCACCGAATCCACCGCCCATGACACGTGAACCGGTAACTCCACAATCGAATGCAAGGTCATTCAGAAAATCGAGTTCTTCGCAGCTTACTTCATACAACTTACTCATGCCATGATGTGTTTCATACATCTTTTGGCCTACAGTTTCATAATCGCCTTTCTCCAGGGCGTCGCAAACGTCGAGTACGCGTTGAATCTCTTCGATGACATATTCTGCACGCATATAGTCTTCTGCGCTGATGTCGGCTTTGGCTTCTTCCAGCATGCCCATGGTAACGTCACGCAGGAATTCTACGTGTGGATGCTTCTTCTGAACAGCGGCAACAGCAGCTTCGCAGCTTTGACGACGTTTGTTGTATGCTGAAGATGCAAGTTCGTGTTTCACTACAGAATCTACAAGAACCAGACGATAGCCTTGCGGGTCGAATGGGAAATACTGATATTCCAGTGAACGGCAATCCAGGCGGATGAGGCTTCCTTTCTTTCCGAATACAGAAGCAAATTGGTCCATGATACCACAGTTTACGCCACAATAGTTGTGTTCTGTAGATTGTCCCACTTTTGCCAATTCAAATTTGTCTATTTTGTTGTCACCGAACAAGTCGTTCAAAGCATAGGCATAGGTACTTTCCAAAGCTGCTGAAGAGGACATTCCTGCACCCAGAGGCACATCGCCTGCAAAAGCTGTATTGAAACCTTTTACATCTACACCGCGTTTCATCATTTCCCGGCACACGCCAAAGATATATCTTGCCCAGCTTGCGCGGGGTGCATCTTCTTCATTCAAGCCAAATTCCACATAATCTTTCAGGTCGATGGAATAAGCTTTTACTGTGTTTGTGCCGTTGGGCTTTATTTCTGCAATCATTCCCTTATCGATTGCTCCGGGGAATACAAAACCACCGTTATAGTCTGTATGCTCACCGATAAGGTTGATGCGACCCGGAGAAGCATAAACAGCTCCCGTTGTTCCGTCAAAGTGCTTGATGAAACGGCTTCTTACGTATTCTATATCCATGATATTTATATTTTATAAGGTGAATAAATAAATTACCTATATTTTCTTGTTAATCGACCTTGATGTCCTTATTGACATTTTTGCAGCCTACCAAACCGTAGAACAACAGATAGCCAAGGGCTGCGATGATAACCCAGTAACTCGGCATGAAACCTGCAATGTCGGCCACCAAACCTTGGATAACGGGCAAGATGCCGCCGCCGCATACCAATACCATGAACAGACCGGAAGCCGCTGCCAGATATTTACCCAATCCTTCTACGGCCAGATTAAAGATACCACCCCACATGATGGAAGTACACAGACCTACCAGTACCAGATACATTGCGTTGATAGGTACTTCTGCAAATCCGAAAGAGAGACCTCCCGTAGCACTTTGTTGGAGTACCGGCAGATTGACAAGCGAACCGGTAGATGAGAAGATGGCAAGGAATACCAAAAGTAAGCCTAATGCGGAAGTAAAGGTAAGCATTGCCTTACTGGAGATTTTTGCACCCAATGAAGCGCCGGCCAGACGTCCAATCAGCATGAGGAACCAATATGTACCTACAACAAAACCGGAAATGGTGGAAGAAATGCCTGCTCCTCCCTTTTCAATCGGATCGGTCAAAAACAAGTTCAGAGTACCCGGTACACCAACTTCGACACCTACATATACAAAGATTGCTATAGCTCCCAAAATGAAGTGGCGGAATTTTAAAGCGCCTGACATCAACTTACCGATAGGTTCTGTTGAAGTTGCAGCATTGGGTTCCGGTATGGGCACAATCAAAAGAACGAAGAACGCGATGGCAAATACAGCCATTGCTGTGTACATTACAGGGAATATCTGAGAGATAGTAGCTTTTTCAATGGAACCGGCAATCAGGATACCTACGAACATCGGAGTAATGGTGGCCATTACGGAGTTGAAAGAACCACCCACTTGGATAAGCTGGTTTCCTTTGTTACCTTCGCCGCCGAGCTTGTTCAGCATCGGGTTGACTACCGTATTAAGCAAACACATGGAGAAACCGGCGATGAAAGCGCCAATCAAATATACGGCAAAAGCCATATCAGGGCTTGAATGACCTGATAAATATTGGATACCTACACCGATAAAGCCTACAGCTACTGCTATCAATGCCGTTTTTTTATACCCTACCCGTTGTAGTAAGATGCCGCTTGGTATTCCCATCACTGCATATGCAATAAAGTTACCAAAGTTACCCAACATCCCTAAAGCGTTGGATACTGAAAACTGATTTTTCAGTACGATTCCCATAGGGGCAGCAAGGTTGGTAACAAATGAAATCATACCAAAAAGGAAGATCATCGTGATAATTGCGATGAGTTTACCATTCTGTTTTTGTTGTGTCATGGTTTTGTAAAATTAATAAGTTTATAAATTGGATTAGTTTTTTCATTCTTGTACACCAAACTTGTAGATTGTCACTTGCTGGTACTCATCACCCGGTAGCAATACTGCCGACGGAAAATGGGACTTGTTGGGCGTATCGGGAAAACACTGGGCCTCAAAGCAGACTGCACTTCTTGCAGGGAAAGTGGCTCCATGGGCACCTTCAAAGCCCCCGAGCCAGTTTCCAGTGTAGAGCTGGACGCCATTTTCAGTGGTATATACTTCCATAGTTCGCCCGCTGTTGGGCTCTATGCAGGTGGCTGCAAGGCTCAGCTCTCCACTTTCAGTCTTGTTCAGTACATAGCAATGGTCATATCCTGCGCCATTCACAATTTGTGTATGTTTCTCATCAATTCGTTCGCCAAGAGTATGGGGAGTACGGAAATCCATAGGAGTACCTTCTACCTTCAATATCTCTCCGGTAGGAATGGATACTTCATCGATGGGTACATAAAAATCTGCATTGATGGTAACGATATTGTTTAAGACTGTAGGAGAGGGATTGGCTATACCGGCAAGATTGAAGAAACCGTGATTGGTCAGATTGACGATGGTGGCTTTATCGGTAGTAGCCCGGTATTCGATGACCAGAGCATTGGTCTCATCCTCCAGGCGATAAGTCATTTCTACTTCGAGATTTCCGGGGAAGCCCTCTTCGCCGTCGGCGGATGTGTAGTTGAAGATGACTGTTGATTGCTCTGGCTGGACGGCATCCCATACACGGGTATGGAAGCCAGTCGGACCACCGTGCAATGAATTGGGACCGTTGTTGATTGCCAATTGGTGCTCTTCGCCGTATAAAGTAAACTTTCCTTTGGCTATCCGGTTGCCGTAGCGTCCGATGGTAGTGTTTAGAAAAGGTTCCGGACTGTTGATTACATGTTCAATATTGTCGTGTCCTAATACAACATTGGCATATTTGCCATTTTTGTCGGGTACCATGATGGAAAGTATTGCACAGCCGTAATTAGTAACTGCAACTTCCATTCCCTGGGCATTCTTCAGGATAAACAAATCTGTCTTTTTGTTATTTATATCCTTTTGAAAGTCTTTTTGGTTCAAACCGGACAAATTACTTTCTGTTGGAGTAGTGTTTATCATATCCATGGTATTAATTAAATTTCTTGCAAATAAAGAGAAATTCTTTTGTTCTCCCAAGTAATTAGAAAGAAATGTGGAGAACATTTTAGGAAAGTTTAGCGTTTAGCAAATGGAATACAAGTGGATAAAAAAGTCCGAATCCATCAAACCATGAATCCGGACTTATCTTTCAAACAGAGATTCTTATTTAGAATTAAGGTATGATTTGACTTTTACTATATCTTTCTGTAACGTTGCACTGTTTATTTGGGCATAAGCAAATGATTGCAATAACTTACAAATGGCTTTGGCATGTTTGGGGGTTACCTTCAATAGTTGAATTTTTTCGTACATCTGTATACCTTCTATCAGCTTTTCAAAACGGACAGAAGAGGAATTCATCGGATAAACCAAATAGGTGTCACCGGCTGCCCAAGTATGGAAACGGCTGTCTTGACAAGGAAATTCTACCCAACTGTTGTATGCCCAACGTAGGTAACCATCCAATTGGCGTTCTTCGGCCAACAATCCGAGGAGAGTAGCTTCTATCGGTTGCGAGAAAGTAAAGGTATTAGGAAAAGCTTCGGAGCAACAAGTATAGAAAGTTGTCAACTTGCCTTTCTCCCTACGTTCTTCTACAACACCTTTGGGATAGGCATCATGGTAACCAATACTATAATCGAAAATCTCTTCATTCAGTTCTTCGTGGTAAATGCCGGCAAGGGATATTTTGAAATTCGGATCCGCTTTCCGTATTACGCGCAAGGCTGCTTCCATGCTGGCTTTAGGACGTTCGTCCATGGCTATGATTGTATTATCGAACCAACCTTTAGATTTCAAATGAGAAGCAAAGGCTTGAAGTTTAGTAACCCAATAGGCATCAAACTCTGGATTATCCACAGTGAGTTTACGATTCACCATTGAGTTCGTCGCCTGATTATAGTAGCGGAAAGTTAACTCCCAAGGGATTACGGAATAGCAATAGATACGAGGACGGATGCCACAGGAAAGCATAAACTCTACCCAACGGTCGAATACTGTATAGTCAAACAGCCAAGTACCATCAACCTTACGAATCTCGGTAATCATGTTTTCGAAGTAATCATAGGTTTGTCCATTCCATGGCTTATGGGTAATGGAAGTGGTGATGCCATCTTGTCCGGCTTTTGCCAGACGTTCCATCAAGGGGCGCATTGCATCAAAGTGCTCTTTACTCCATAGAGGAACTTGCGCGATACGTGCCACCGCAAAAGGATTTTGCCAAAGATCAAGATGGAATTTCCATTCACTTGCTTCGGGTAAAGTACGATTAAGTACTTTTATGGAATAACGAAGGGTATAGGAGGTATTCTGTCCGCTTTTTACCACAATGCTTCCTTTATAAAGCCCGGGAGTTGCATCACGAGGTACGTCAAAGGTTATCCAGACCGGACGGACAGTTTTAGGCTCATAGCGAATGGAACGGATGGGAGTTATACGGTCAGCTACAAGGGATGAGTCAAATTCTGCTTTATTGGGACGGTAACCACAACCTCCTTTCCCATCTTTGGCAAGTTCGTCGGTCATTACATAGGTTATAAAGCCGGTAGTAGTCTCATCTACCCAACGTTGATTTTCAGGCTCAGTGATATTGAAGGATATTTCGCCTTCATCCGCTGGAGACCATATCAGGAGTTTGGCGTGTAACCTTTCGCCACGCCAGCCAACAAGCGTTTGTGCGTCCTTGAGATTCATTGTAGACGGACAAATAAACTTATCAACCAGATAATCGGTATTTATCCAGCCGGCTTGTAGTCGAGCAGGCATTTTGCTCCATGCTGCATCTTCTTTTGTATTCGGCACACTCGGTTCTTCACGGTTTTTGGCAACCGTATTTGTGCAGACGAAGAAAAGCAACAGACAGAAAAAAGAATAATAGTAATTCCTCATAGGTTAATTATTTGAAGTTAGTAGAATAATTGTTTGGAAGAGATGGACTTGAATTCCTTCCAATCTGTATGACGAATAGCAATATCTGCATTGTCCCACCAGGATGGCCATCCACCTATGATATGTCCCAAAAAGACAACTTTAAGTTTGTGTAGCCCTTTTGCAAGTGCAATAGAAGTGTCTTTGCGTGAAAAAAGTTTAACTTCACCTTCGTTGCTGATAAGCCGTTTGTCATCAATCCACACTTCCTCATTATTGGATGTGAAGAAATAAACGCCATCCTCCGGTATCTCTACATATCCGGTAGCAATGGCTGCATGGGGCAGTGCATTGTTTTTATAAATTTCTCCCCCATTTAGAGCGCTAAGAGCATGAAGGTTATTTATTGTCAGTTCTTTCCAATTGGTAACACTTTCCAGTTGAGTGGTCTTCAGGTACATGCCATCACACTTTTTTACTTTCAAACCGGGTTGTACTTCCTTGATTTTGCAAGCAGGAGCAGGTGTTTGTTTTTCAATGCCAATGGTGCGTACAGGACTCATCTTGCCGGAAGGAAGGAGCGTTCTGATTTTTAATATCGTATTCTCTGAAATGGAGATAGGGGAAACATATTCGGCAGAAAATGAGGAAGGTTCGGTTCCGTCCAAGGTATATACCATCTTCTCCGGGCGGCTCGTAGTAAACTCAAGCAATGCAGAATCTGTGAAAGCAACGAAGTTGCAAGACCCGTAGGGCTGTTCGGGTTGAGGTATGTGATAATTCACATGATGCCCGTCTAAGCGTACATACGCATTGTTTATACGGCGTTCAAAGTCTTTGTAATCCTTTTTTTCCAATGGTGACCAAGCAATCTCTGCCAGTGCCAATGCACGAGGATACATGCGATACTCCATAATATCGGTAGAATACATGTATTCTGACCAATTGTTGCACTGTACGCCTTTTATATAATCGGCTTTTCCCATTGCCACTAATGTATCGGGTATGGGGTTATAACTATACACTCTTTCCAAAGTAGTATATCCCCCGATAGACACTGGCTCTATTTTGGAGTCTCCCTGATACTGATCCAGGTACATGCCATTGCCATGAGAAGTCATGATGACATCATGATTCTGTAATGCAGCTTCGATGCCTCCAATCTCACCACGCCAGGACATGACAGTAGCTTCCGGACTCAAACCACCTTCCAGAATTTCATCCCAACCAATGATTCTTTTTCCATATTGTTTCAACACCTTTTCCATACGCTGCACAACATAACTCTGCAAATACTCCTCGGCTGTATGCTGTTTGTCCGTTTTAAAACCTTCAGCCTTAATACGTGCCTGGCAAGCCGGGCAATTCTTCCAACTTCTCTTAGGACACTCGTCTCCGCCAATATGGAAATAAGTACCCGGAAATAATGAAACCATTTCGGCTATGACATCGCCAAGAAAAGTGAACATCGTCTCCTTACCTGGACACATCACAACATCTTCTACTCCCCAAATGATACGGGGTTTCACCGAATCACCCTTACATGACAATTCAGGATAAGCAGCAATGGCAGCCAGCTCATGTCCCGGAAGTTCCAGTTCGGGTATTATCGTAATGTAGCGTTCGGCAGCGTAAGTTACTATTTCTTTAATCTGTTCTTGGGTGTAATAGCCGCTATGTTCCACTCCTTCACCTTCTATGCGAGTAGAGCCAATCTCGGTCAGTTTGGGATACTTTTTTATCTCCATACGCCATCCCTGATCATCGGTCAGGTGCCAGTGCATTGTATTGATTTTAAACAGAGACAATACATCCAGATGCTTCTTTACATTTTCCACCGGAATAAAATGGCGGCAAGGGTCGAGCAAGAAGCCACGATATGTAAAGCGAGGAGCATCGTCAACCGATACACAAGACGTCTCCCAAACTACTCCTTTTACTTTGGAAGGTGATTCTATTTCGGCTGGCATTAATTGCATGAATGTCTGCATGCCATAGAAGATACCTTTGGCGGTTTTTGCCTGAATATCCACTTTGTCAGGAGTCATGCGAAGCTGATAACCCTCTTCGTCAATATCCAATGCAGCATCGACAGAAAGGGAGATACATCCGTTTTTCGCTTCTTCGAGAACGGGTAAAGAGAATCCCGTGGAACGTTTCAATTTGGAAGAGAAAAACTCTGCCACCACTCGTGCTTCGGAAGAAGATACACAAAAGGAAGTACCTGATGAAAGCCTGAACTTCCCTTCTTCTATAGTCAATGAGGCTGGAGCAGGAATGATATTTATTCCTTCATTATAAGATTTCTCTAATAGAGCTTTTTCTGTACATGACGTGCACAGAAAAAGTGTAGCAATAGCTGTTATGATAGTTGTTCTCATTTTAATTATATAAGAAACCCGTTGACGGGATTAATACATTGTCGCTGTAAAATTAATGTAATGATATTTTAATAATTTATTGAATGTATAATAGCGTTTTACAACATTTCTTAATTCTGCCAATGGGTATAATAAACTGTCATTTTTCAAATTCCGATAATATCTCTTTGACTACTTCAATGGAGTTTTCCTTTGCCTTTCCAGTCGTATGGTAAAGCTGGTTTACCCACTTCTCTTCCAAACTGTAATAATCTATAGGGTGAGATTGGACAGCATCCCATTGTTTCAGCGTTTCATCCATATAGGCTTGCCAACGCATTGCGTAGAAGTCTTTCAGCAGACCACCCCATTCCCTATGGGCATAATCGCGCAAACCACCTTCATTGGCCGCTTTGCGATTGCCCCAAGTCGTTATCTGCACTTTGGCATTCCATTCGTAGAGTTTCTTTTCTTCAGGTGTAATTCCCAGTTTTTTAGCACGGTTCATCCAAGTCTCAAGACTGAATTCGCTACGGGTTGACAACAAACGGTCTTGCAGCATCAGCAGCTCCATAAAGCGTTGGCTGCAATCTTTGAACAAGCTTTTTTCTTTAGCTTGCTTGGCTGCTGTCATCATCTTATAGACCATTCGTCCTTTTTCTGCTACAGCCTGCCGAACAATATCCACCAAATCATATTCATAATTATTATTACCCCGGAACAGATCGGTTACAGAGGCAAACTGCTCTGCTGCCTGTATCACCTCCATCGGATTGTAATAATCGCTCATTTCCGACCAACTGGATACCTGGTATACTTCGTCGGAAGGACGGGCGCAGAACACAGACTCGTGTGTGCCTTGCTGGGTAGAGGCTACCGGACAATTATAGATGGAACTGCCCAGGCGAACCCATGCCTCATAAAGTTCCTGATTAAAGTGACCGTAACGGGAAGTAACATAACCTTTCAACCATTCATCCTTCGAAAACTTCTCATTGTGCCAGGGAAGTTCGCAAAGCAGTTCGTACATCACCGGGTTGTTTTCTATGCCTTCCATTGTGATGCCTACTCCTTTCAATGTCTTACCAAAACCGGTAGAACGGGCTTTGAAGTATTCGTCAATTACATGCTGCATCTTGCCATGAAGTCCTACATTACCGCCGTAGTTCAGCAACATGCAATAAATCCAGTCATGACCGTTGAAACCTTTTTCCCGATACCAGGTCGATTCCGGGTCACCCCATTGTGGGCGGCTTTCAGAATAAAGGTCAAGTACAATCATATCCCCTTTATGCAGGTTCTTAATCATTGCTTCACGCGGATTGGCACCCCAAGCTTGCGCCACCCACACTGCTTTCGGATTACAACGTTTCATAGCTCCCATTATAGCATTGCCCGCTTCTTCCAGATTCACGCCTTCCACACTCCCTCCTTCATGGAAAGGATCCATACTGTAGTACTTCGCTTTTCCGAAAAGATGGGTCATTTCTTTATAATACAGTTCGGCTATTTGTGCAAACTTGGGGTCGGTGGGCTGCAGGAAAGCCGGACGACGATATCCACACCAAATGCCGGGATCGGTTACATTCAAACCCAATTTATCTTTAGCGTTATTGGGCACCATTCCCGAGTAACCGGCAAAGACCGGTTCTATATCCAGCTCACGCATACGGCTTATAATCTTCTTTTGCAAAGCTATGCGTTGTACATACCAGTTATCAGGATTAGGACCTCCCCAACCTTCAAGGTTGTTCATCAGCCACCAGGCAAAAAAACCGGGACCACTGATAAACTCATTAATCTCGTCACGGGAATATCCCAGCTTTTTCAGCACATTGAGCCATACGCATTCTGTGCCCGTTATTGCCAGAGGCATATTAATGCCGTGAAGCACCATCCAGTCTATTTCACGTTCCCATCGTTCCCAGTCCCAAAAAGCCATAGAGTACGAATAGGTACAGTAATTAAGGTCATAACGCAGAGGCATATCCGTCTCATGGCGTTCCTTTTCCGTAACTACAGGCAGCACGGCCGGAAGAGCAATATTCATATTGTTCCACGAGATATTGGCGTGGACATAATACTTCAAATACCAACGTACACCTGCTGCCAGATTAACATACGTATTTCCTCGCACTACAATCTTGCTACCTTTGCTTTCCAGTTCAAAAAAATCTTTATCGGATTTCACTTTTTCAAGGATAAAATGTTTGGAAGCGCCTTTTTCCAAACGCTCCAAAAGACCATGAACCGGATTGGCTTGAAGAACCATTGAGAATAATAATAAGCAGAGAATGAGTTTAAGCTGTTTCATAGTGTCATTTATTTAAATACCGTAACAGGTATATAATTACAATCTTGAAAAAACTTCACCGCTTTCGTGAACCGATTATAATCTTTGTTATGGTCCATGCTCCATCCTACTTCGGCATAGGCAGCTAAACGAGGGAATGCTTGTCGGTAGAGGTCAGCCACTTGAGGTACCCATTCGCACCACAACTGGCATCCTAAGCCTAAGACTTGAGGTTTGTACTTAGTGTCCGTATCTTTAGGAAAAGGTGTGAAATCATAAGCTAACTGCAAAGGTATTAAATCATATGTATAATCCAAATAAGTGGAGGAATGAGTAGAGTTCACTATTTTGTATCCATTTAACAACGCATCTTTCATCAGTGAGTTGTCTCCCTTCCAGAAATGCACAATAGCGTCTTTGGATAATGTGCCCGATTGTGAATTATCCTCATCAGACCACTCGTGAATGTTTTTTCCCATAATATCATTCCATCCCATCATCTGGCGTTGATGTTCTTTGAAAAAATGAGACATCTCGTTGGTGAAGTAGAGTTGCAGGTCATTATAATTTTTCAATTTTTTAGTTTTCATAAATTTATTAATCTCCTTACTGGCTTTCCATTCTTCAAAATGAATCTCATCTCCTCCGATATGAATAACTTTACTGGGAAATAATTCGAAAACTTCAGTCAGGATATTATGTATAAATTCTATTGTCTTAGGATTGGCAACATTGAAAACGGAAGAACTTACGCCAAACTTAGTGGATACAGCTATTGGGTGGTCGAGCACACCCACTTCAGGATAAGCTGCAACAACAGCTGTAGCATGGCCCGGCATCTCTATTTCAGGCACGATAGTGATGTGACGTTTAGCTGCATACTCAATTATCTCTCTGGCATCTTTCTGGGTATAGTAACCACCATGGGGCTTGCCGTCGAAGATATTGGTATGCCAGCCACCTATCTCAGTACTGTCTCTGTATCCAGCTACTTCAGTGAGTTTAGGATATTTCTTAATTTCCAGACGCCATCCTTGGTCATCCGTCAAGTGCCAATGGAATACATTCATTTTAAGCAAGGCCATACGGTCTAATACATCTTTGACCACACGCTTGCCTTTCAAATGACGAGATTCATCCAGCATCATCGCTCTCCATTCATAATTGGGCTTATCGGCAATTTTTACACAAGGTACTTGCATGGATGTACGATCCACCATCTGCCGCAAAGTCTGTATGCCGTAGAATACACCCGTTGCATTTGTACCGGTAATAACAACACGGTCTCTATCAACTACCAACGTGTATCCTTCTTTACCCATAGTGGCTTCAAGCGATGGCTCTTCGTTCAATATGATATTATTCTTTCCGACTCTGTTCTGTAAAACCAGCAGGAAATCTTGCTCCATGAAGTCTCTGAGGAAAACATTATTATCTACAGACGAATGGTTTTGAATGCCTGTCAATGGTGATAACAGAAACGAGCCTTCACCATTCTTCTCTATCTTTTCGGGATAAGGAATCAGTAATAAGTTGGATTGGGCATTGACCCATGACAAGGATAATAGGAAAAATAAAATAGAAGTTATCGTTTTCATAATTATATAGGATTTTTAATTAGATGTTTACCATACAAGAACTTATCTTACTGGATTCAGAATGATAGCATCAGCAAATGCAATCCCCGTATGCGTCTTCGCATTTATGGTGAATGATACATTACCACTTTCAAAGTCATAGATTCCCAGCTTGTTCCACTGGCCTGCATTTTCTTTGGGTAATATCTCAATCGGTATCTTTTTACTACCTGCAATAATAACCATGTTCATAACCTCGGGCATTGCTTCGGCAGGAATGCTGGAAGAACAGTAAAACAAGACTTCGTACTTGCCCGGAAACTTAACATTACCTTTCAAAGTAAGAGCCCCTTGTTGCTGCAAGGCATGTGTGTAACTACTCTTATAATAATACCCGTCGGTTCTCTGCCATTTTCCTTCTTGTTCTATGTTGGCTGTATCACTGTCATCTATCAGGATTTCCGGTGTACTTCCATCTAAATAGGGATTATTCTGCAAGATATTCTGTAATTTCCGGATATCTACATCTTGTACAGCTGTTTCATTGTCAAGCGCCATGACGGAAGCTACTGCTGCCGACTGTCCTAAAACCATAAACACCGGCTCCATTCTGATTGAACCATAGGCGATATGCGAAGCTGAAATGCAAACAGGTACTAACAAGTTGGTGCATTCTGTACGCTTGGGTGTAATGCTGCGATAGGAAATAGGATAAGGAGGAAATCCGCCTGACTCTACATCTCCTTCATTTTTAACCATGCCATTGACCACAATGCGCTGACAGTTATGTGAATCCATGATATAGGCAGCAAGTCCAATCCCATCTTCCACGACTTCCGTACCTTCACAGTTCTTCTGGGTCATTATATATTCTCCAATCATACGGCGAGCTTCACGCACATACAATTGTGTAGGAAAGTTGTCATTGTCTATAAACTCATCTTTTGCCCAACCAAATTCTGAAACTTGTTTACGAAGTGCTTCGGGCACTCTCTCGTCATTGGACAAGAAGTAGAGCAAGCCTTTAGTGTAGTCAACATGTTCTTGCCATATCTGGGCGCGAGTTTGATAATCTCCATCAGGATATTCATAATTCATGCCAATAAAATCGGTAGACATGGGGCCCCGGTTGTTTACATCATATTTATCTTCGGGCATTTCACCCCAATTAATAAGCAGGAATTTATTGATATCAGGTTCCATCTTCCGGATGGCACGTGCCAGCAGCTCATAATATGACGCATCGTAATTCTGCGGTTTCTCAAAAGCACGACGGTTGTTTTTGTCATTTGTCAGGCACAGACGAAAGTTATAAGCTTGTATCAGCTTATCGCCACTACCTGTTTCTCTTAATACATTGTCATTTATTCCCCAACAGTAGCCACTGGTGGAGTCACCTTCTACTTTATAAGGATCTACTCCGTCGGGGAACTGATGCCAATAAGACATTTGTACTCCGTTCAAGGTTTCACCGTACTGTTTGCAATCTTCACGACCGGTAGTATAGGATACGCCACTACGCGCCATTAAATCACCTTCATAACTACAATCTATAAATTGCTTTGCTTTTACGGTTACAAGTGCCGATTTTTCGGGTGTTTCGGAGTTCTCTAATACTATGGAGGCTATTTTTGTGTCTGTTTTTCTTGTAGATACAATACGGTGCTGATATAATACCTCTACCTCTGCCTCTGAAATGAAGCGCATCATTGATTTAGTGGCTACACTTGGCGGGAACATCCATTGTTCAAACTTATTATAATGTTCTCCAACACGGCGATAGAAAAGACGCGCCAGACCTGTAACCGCATATTTGTTGCCTATATCCGTAGAGCCTAATCCACCGGTAGTCATTCCACCCAGATACTTCCCGGGTTCGATGAGCAGTACGGTCTTACCCATCCTTTTTGCAGAATAAGCAGCTACTACGCCGGCCGAAGTTCCGCCATATACACACACGTCTACTTCTTTGGTCGTTTCATAGCCAACAGCTTTGCAAGAAACAAAAAGTAAGAGAGAAAGAATAATATATAAAATGTTCTTCATTGATAATTGTTATAATAAGTAAACAACCATTAGTGTCCACTAAAAAATCATAGTCGTTCTTTGAAATTGTTGAAATTCAGTT
>ERZ826242.1007-NODE-1007-length-34646-cov-5.688763_pt1 | contig 34646 bp, 31 predicted proteins | sample MGYA00519871_ERZ826242 | MGnify/ENA primary metagenome ERZ826242 (study PRJEB31778, sample SAMEA3449226) | human gut metagenome | biome: human gut; feature: human-associated habitat; material: faeces | place: United Kingdom | collected 2010/2012 ...
ACGTTCTCTCATCCAGAAGATGGACAGGCTTGACCAGATGATTCAGAAGGCTGAAACCCCGCACCGCAAAAACAGACGCTATTACGGAATGCTTGAGCATGAAATAAAATCCAGCATAGACAGCTATATCAAGTCAATTGACCACGAAACATTGACAGTACTGGAAAAGCTTGATATCAAGGAATTTAATAGCAGCCGTAAGGCTAATGGAAAAAGGTCTATGTTTGCGAGAGGACAGCTCCAGAAGAAACTGATGGAGACGTTAAACTGGAAGGGTTATGACTTCAAAGAGATAGAGCCTGATTATACGAGCCAGTGCTGCCCGGTATGCAGTTATACCGATAAGGCAAACAGAAGCGATAAGAGTTTCAAATGTCAGTACTGCGGATATGAAGCAGATGCTGATTATGTTGGGGCATTGAATATCAAGGCAAGAGCTGAGGATAAAGAAATCATTGATGTGTGTGAGAAATATAAATACAACCATGACGAAATGCAGAAGCATATCAAAATGGTATATCATACACGTAATGAAAAGTATAAAGCAGCAGCAGGGAAAGCTATGCAGCAGAACGAGGGCTCCGGTTCTCGTGATGCTGCATAGTGGAACCTGCTCATAGGAATCCCGGCGTGTCCTGCTATGGCATGTTCATAGACGGGCCTCTGGAAAGGGATACATCGTGTATATATGCTTGCATATATATTAGTTGTATTTCTCAAAGATAAAGGTCGATTGCGTTATTTGTAGTATCCTTCGGGATGCTCGGTAATTCAATTGCCGAGGGATTCACAGAAGCGCCTGGAGCGATTAAACGGTGACAGCATGGAGCATGTATACAGAACCAGAGCGATGAAAGATATCTTTAAAAAAGAATTCTTAAAAAAGGAATCGGAGCTGTACGCTGAAAATGCTGACGCTATGGCTGAATATATTATCAAAAGCGTTTTATCCTGTACTTTGGAGGAGAAAAATGGATTTGATGTTACAAATCAGGTTCTGATTGTCACAAAGTATGACGTTGAAGACATTGTCGATGTATTTTGTGATGTCATCAAGACACCAGAGGACTGGGAGCAGGCCAAGAAAGAGGCAGCAGAAAAAGAGAAGGAAAAAGAAAATGACAAGAAAAAGGGCAGTAAAGCAAAAAACAGTGCGAAGAATTCGGCCTCACAGAGAATTATTTTAGCATTAAAAGCAAAGCTGCTATTAAGAAAATATGGTGTTGAGTGTTCATTGTTTGGCAGAATGGCGACGTCTGGTGTAATGGAGACTGTTGAAAGCGCTATGTGTGTTAATCATAGTTATTCATTAGGGAAAGCCACGCTGGACAGCGATTACTATATCGTTGTTGATAACTATTTGTCAGCAATGGCAAGCGAAACTGAAAGTGGACAGAGCGGTGCCGGATACCTGGATGAAAAAGAATTTTCCAATCATGTGTATTATGAATACGCAAGTATTGATGTAGGAAAATTTTATGACAACCTGACTAAAGGTGTAGACATGTCAGACGAAAAGAATGTACAGCGTATTAAGACTGTGATTATTGAGACTGTCAAGTGTGTGATTAATGATATTGCTACATCTGCTCCGAGCGGCGGACAGAATTCGTTTGCGTCACGTCCTGACCCGGTTGGTGTATATATCACAATTAAAGAAGACGGAGAAGGACGTACAGCTGATACATACTGTATTAAAGAAATGGTTAAAAAGGGAAGTGCAGCTGCTAAGACTGAAGCTGATAAGTTCCTGAATGCCATGAACGAATTTACAAGCGGAGACTTTGCAGATGATTCAGATTACCTGGCAAGAATTTACACTGGAGAATCTCCGGAAATGCTGAATGGTGCTGAGCATATGTCATGGAAAGAAGCTGTTAAAAAAGTAGGGGATATTATTGATGAAAAATTCTAAAAAATTAAAGCTGGTCTGTTCCGCCATGCTCCAGTCATGGCGAATCAGAAGCCTTGGGCCATCTCAGAGATATACTGAGCTGGCTCCCACGAAAAGCGGTATCATAGGAATGATTGCCTGTGCATTAGGATACGAGAGGAACGATAAAAGGATTGATGTCTTGGCAAACTCCACAGAGCTATATCTTGATGTTAAAAATTCCGGGTCAATGTTGGAATCGGCGACCATTAATTCAATTGATACGCTGATTGATTACCAGACAGTAATGGATAAAGAAAAGGGAATGCCAACAGCAAATGGCGGTCGTTTATATGCAGCGACGCTGATTGATAAGGAATATCTTGTCGGCCGCAGATTTGTTTTATATCTGATTTCTGATGAAGAAACACTAAATAAAATCCAAGCGGCATTAAAGGCTCCTGTATGGCAGTATTATCTTGGAAGCAAATGCTGCATTCCGGCAGAACCTGTCAGCCAGGGAATTTCAGAGATTAAGGAGGGCGAAATTAATGATTATCAGCACATTCGAGTGTAAAAGCTTTGTACAAAATTCAGATATTACACATAAAATTATTCAGTCAATGTTTCACTGTAACCGTGCATACCATAATGTCCTGTATATGGTAATTGGGAAAAATCTGATAATACAGTCAGACATTGAACCGTATGAAATCCCGGATTCATTACGATTAATGAATTCAAAGAACTGTGATAGTATGGCCGCTAACATTAATGCCGGTGATGTTGTTAAAATTTTCGCTATGTATGAACCAACAAAAAAACAGACCAGAATTGGAAAGCGGTCATCAAATATCCTGATTGCAGATGAAAACGACAGAAAAGAATGGGTAAAAAGAAAATTTATAAATGCCGGAAATGTGATTGCTATTAATGAATTGTCAAAAAACAGGCGCCAGGCCACCAAAAGCAGTGGTGATTCTCATCCGGTAAGTGTATTCGGATATGAATTCCTGCTGCGCGTCAGCGATGCAAACGCATTACGAAACTTGATTAAAAACGGAGTGGGTCGGTCTAAATCATACGGAGCTGGAATGTCTCTGGTAATGGGGGTTGAAAAAACAAAAAAATAATTTGAAAAAAAATGAAAATGCTGCGGATTCTTCGGCATATTAAATATGTGGATGAGACAAGAATTGCATTTGTGTAAATTGCACAACGAGGTGTTTAAGGCGGCTGAAAGCCGCATAAACACTGAGTGCCTGCCCTTCGCAGGAAGGGATGAATCGATTAAGTCCTTCGTCCCATAAAAGTCTTTTTAGCCTGCCCTTCGCAGGAAGGGATGAATCGACAGGGGCACCAGACCCGGACACCCTCTGGACGCCTGCCCTTCGCAGGAAGGGATGAATCGGCAGAAAAAGCGAAACTGCAGAAAGAGGTTGAGCCTGCCCTTCGCAGGAAGGGATGAATCGTGAGGGCGCAAGAGCACTGAGACGAGTAATGAGTCTGCCCTTCGCAGGAAGGGATGAATCAGCGCCGGTTTCATACTCTGTGAGTAAGTTAGTGTCTGCCCTTTGTAAGAAGGGATGAATCATTGTTGTAGTAGTCATCTTCCGGTGTTGTCTCGTCTGCCCTTCGCAAGAAGGGATGAATCACCATCACATCTGTATGCATCCACCCCACAGAAGCCTGCCCTTCGCAGGAAGGGATGAATCTAACCGGGCGCAGGCACACATTGTCCGGGTGCGGTCTGCCCTTCGCAGGAGGGGATGAATCGTGGTCACCAAAAAACAAGGTATGGTAGAGAGTGTCTGCCCCTCGCAGGAGGGGATGAATCCCCGCGGCATTACTACAAGGTCAATAACGCGCTGTCTGCCCTTCGTAGGAAGGGATGAATCGAGGCATGAGGTTCTAATGAATAAAAGTATAGAGTCTGCCCTTCGCAGGAAAGGATGGTTCATCTTTACCCTGATAGATTACGCACACGGTGCATGCTGCCCCTCGCAGGAGGGGATTGCTCGGGGTCAGCCAGACCGTCTTTGTGCCTTTGTAAGTCTGCCCCTCTTCTGAGGGGATATAACAATATTTTTTTCGGAGGAACATAATGGACATAACAAAAATATGGGCAAAAACAGCCCCCAAAAAATCTTTAATCAATCACATGCTGGAGACCGGAATAGTCGCAGAGTGCCTGACTGATACGAATGGTATTTACCATCCGGTGCTGAACAGGCTGTCTGAAATAACTGGTTGCGATAGCGATACGTTGTTAACAAAAATCGTGTTTATCTGCGCTATTCACGACATAGGAAAAATACACCCGACATTTCAAGGCCGCGATGAGGAAACGCTGGAGATGTTAAGACAAGAGGGTTTAAATCAGGTGTCATTTGACACCCGGTTTAGACATGAGCAGTATGGAGCGAATATCTTTGACAGATTGAGCGTTGATGATGCTGATATGAAAAATTCCGATATTATATCTCAAATTATCAGAATGCATCACCAAAAAGAACATAAAAAAAATTCTGATATTGATATTATAAAAATTGATGATAAAGAAAAGGCAAAAAAATGGAGGCATATCCAGAATGAGATTTATGATTATGTAAAGAATATTTTTCGATTTGACAATCTAAATTTGATAAACAAAAATATCAGCAAGCCAGAGTTGTTTGTAGTACAAAATGCAATCTTAGGCATAATGATTACCGCGGATTGGATAGCATCAAATAACTATGTATTCGACAATCAACAGTGTGAAAACATAGACGAATTTTTGAAATCAAGAAAGATTCAGGCGTTGAAATTTCTGAACAATGAATGGCTAATACGGCAGCAAATTCCAGTAATGCAGGATTTTAAGAGCGCGTTTGGATTCAATGGAAGACCGGTGCAAAATGACGTTGAAAAAATTGTACATAAAAATGATATCAAATGCATGCTGATTGAATCCGATTGCGGTTCTGGAAAAACCGAGGCGGCGTTGTATGCAGCCGCTGTTCTGGGCAATCGTTCTGGGTTATCTGGAATATATATGGGATTACCGACCGGCGTTTCTGCAGAGGCGATTCAAAACCGTGTGGATGAATTTTTAACCTCACATGGTATGCGAAATACAAAGCTGTATACGTCAAAATCAATGCTGTTAAGGGAGCCAGATAAAAAGCCGATATGGACGGATATATCTCGCCAGAGATTATTGGCGTCATCTGCTGTTGGTACGGTTGACCAGGTAATGACTGCTGCCAGGCTGGTGAGGTTTGAGAGTGTCCGGATGGATGGTTTGGCGTCAAAAGTGCTGATTATTGACGAAATTCACGCGTATGACGCATATATGCTTGCTGTGATAAAGGATTTGCTGAAGATATGTGGAGAACTCGGCGTTCCCGTCATTATGTTGTCGGCTACATTGCCAATATCTACGAAAAACGATTTGCTTGGTGTGCTTTGCGATGGAGATATAGAATTGCATAACGGATACCCGATGATATCGTATGTTACAAAAGACGGAAAGACACATGAACACGTATCGCATCAATATATGCCTGACAAAAAAATCTCGTGTGAGCTGCTGCCGATACTAAACGACAATGATAAAATTGCACGATATGCAGTTGATGCAGTCAAAAATGGAGGGTGCGAATGCGTGATTATGAATACAGTTGCGGATGCAATTTGTGTGTATGATAAAATCAAAGAAAAGAAAAGCGATAATTGTAAAATAATTTTATATCATTCCAGAATGACCATAAATGCACGAGATAAAAAGAGTAGGGAAATTTTAAAAATGTGCGGTAAAGACCGCAGTGAAAGACCAGAAAGGGCGATTATTGTTGGAACACAAGTTCTGGAGCAATCTCTTGATATTGATGTTGATTATATGATAATTGCAATCTGTCCGATTGATTTGTTATTTCAGAGAATTGGGCGGTATCACAGACATGGTGATGAGGGGACTATCAGGAAGCGTGTAGATGTTGGAAATACTGTGCAGGTATTGATTCCGGCAGATTTATCCAACTATGGCGGGACTGAGTATGTTTATGAAAAATGTTATCTGGATGCGACAGTTGACACAATTCAGGAACATAATAATCATCTATTAATACCGTCAGGCATGCCTGACATGATTAATTATGTATATAATCATGCGTCAGTTGATGTACAGGTTCGGCAGATTATAGATGAAGCAAATTCAGACGCCGGAAACATTAAGATTGAAAACGGATTTGAAATATACACGAAAAGAAACGCCCTGACGGATAAAAACCTGAATGTACGTTTATCAAATGTTGACGAGACGACGGTTCAAATTGCGATATTGGATGATGAGGAAATTCACGCGTTAGGACAGAGCAATACAGCAGACATAGAATTATTCAAATGCCGTGTAGTGGCTGTCCGAGAATCAAAAATTAAAAAATTTCAGTGCTATTGTCAGCCTGAAACAGGCATCTTTAAAGATGTAAAAATATACCGCGTAGGCGAATGCAAAGAAATTGTTATAGACGATGAATACGGAATGAGGGTTGAAGAATTTTGAAAAATATTTAAAAAAGTGATAAAAAAAATATTTTTTCGGCATATTAAATATAGAGACGATGGCATGTGGTGAGGCGAAAATGGCGTTTGTGCAAAATGCACAACGGGGTGTTTGGAATGGTTGAAAGCCGCATAAACACTGAGTGTCTGCCCTTCGTAAGAGGGGATGAATCGTGGTACGGGGTACTATATCGCCGCCAAAAAACGTCTGCCCTTCGTAAGAGGGGATGAATCGAAGGAGGTGAGAGAGATAAGAGCAACAATGCAGTCTGCCCTTCGTAAGAGGGGATGAATCAGGTATAAATAATGCCATCAAGGACAAACAACGGTCTGCCCTTCGTAAGAGGGGATGAATCGGCATTATCAGGTATCAAGAGCAACCATCAGTAGTCTGCCCTTCGTAAGAGGGGATGAATCGCCAAAATCATCAAGAAAGGCAAAGAGATTAACGTCTGCCCTTCGTAAGAGGGGATGAATCGGATACAAGTTTCCATTATCAAAAGGGCAAGCTGTCTGCCCTTCGTAAGAGGGGATGAATCGCCTTATCCGGGCATCCAAACATCCACGCTGCAGCCTGCCCCTCGTGTGAGGGGATGAATCGGAGTTATGCAGATTTAGTATTCAAAAATATGTGTCTGCCTCTCGTAAGAGGGGATGAATCACTTGATGGCATGTGGCATATGGACCAGGTCAAGTCTGCCCCTCGTAAGAGGGGATGAATCGGATAGACCTTGCAAAACACATTCAGGATATCTCGTTTGCCCCTCGTAAGAGGGGATTTTCTTTTTTTTTCAAATTCCTCATATTAAATACGCAAAGCTAAAAAAATAACAAAGAAAAGGAGAGAGAAACATGAGCTATGCAGATTTGGTATTCAAGAGTATGTGTGAAGATATTCTTAAAAACGGTACAGATACCCGCGGAGAGGAGGTTAGACCGCATTGGGCAGACGGCACCGCAGCATACACTATCAAAAAATTTGGTGTATGCAATCGTTATGACTTGCGAGAAGAGTTTCCGGCGCTGACGCTAAGAAAAACGGCGCTAAAGAGCGCAATGGATGAAATCCTGTGGATTTGGCAGAAAAAGTCGAATAATATTCATGATTTAAACAGTCACATTTGGGACAGCTGGGCTGATGAGGATGGCAGTATTGGTGAGGCATATGGTTATCAGCTTGAGAAAAAATTCCGATGTGCAGACGTAACACTTGAAGGACTGCGAGCTGCATTTCCGGATGGTGAATACGAGCAGGTTGGTTTTGGTACTGAGATGTTTGTCGCATCTAATGATGACGGCAATGTTGCCCGCTGGTATGCAGTTAAAACACCCGGCGAGCCGTGGAGCATGGACCAGGTGGACAAAACCATCTATGATTTAAGAAATACACCGTTCAGCCGTAGAATTATGACAAATATTTACAACTTTGCAGACCTTCATGCGATGAATTTGTATCCATGTGCTTACAGTATGACATTTAACGTTACTCAGGATAAAGACTCCAACAAGCTGGTCTTAAACGCCATTCTGAATCAGCGTTCTAACGATATCTTAGCTGCCGGCAATTGGAACGTATGTCAGTATGCATTGCTGGTAATGATGATTGCTCAGGTATGCGATATGATTCCGGGCGAGTTGGTGCATATGATTGCTGATGCACATATCTATGACAGGCATGTTGATATCATCAAGGAGTTGCTGAAACGCGAGCCGCTGCCGGCTCCGGTGGTGAAACTGAATCCGGATGTGAAGAATTTCTACGATTTTACCGTTGATGATTTGATTGTTGAAGACTATCAGACGCATCCGCAGATTAAGAATATTCCGGTTGCAATCTGACAAAAAATACAAAAAACAGAAAGGAAAAATAATATGAAAATTGTGAGAGACGGAAGAGAGTACGAGTTAACATCAGAAGAGCTGGCTGCAGCAAATGCCGAGTTTGTGACAAGTTTTATGGAATCAGAACTGATGAACCGTTGTGAAATTTCTGACGAAAACCTGGCGAAAGAGCTTGCTGAGCAGGCATACAACAGATATTGCGAAGGGAACGGAGAGACAGAGGGAGAATGCGTTGATTGGGCGTATTATTCCTGGCTTGAGTCCACACGAAAAGAATAATTCTGCTGCTGCTTAGTTGCAGCCCTGCATTTTTTGCAGGGCTGTTTTTTTGTGCCTGATGGAATCTGGATGATTAAAAAAATATTTTAAAAAAGTAGTAAAAAAAATATTTTTTCGGCATATTAAATGTAGAGGAAATGATTCGCAGATTGTTCAACGAAGTGTTTAAGGCGGCTGAAAGCCACATGATACAGCGAGTTACGCTCGCGTGTACCAAGCCCGCAAGGGCTGACAAACGAAGCCGCAAGGCTGAGTGCAGAGCGCGGGCGGGGTTTCCCCGCCCGTCGATAAACACTGAGTGTCTGCCCCTCGTAAGAGGGGATGAATCGCGATATGGTTTGACGAGGACAGCGGGACGCTGGTCTGTCCCTCGTAGGAGAGGATGAATCGTTTGATAAGTGTGAGAGATTTGCAGAGGAGAATTTCTGACAGCGATTTTTCGCTGTCTTTTTTTTGTAAAAATCCAGCATATTGTATATGTAAGAAAAATAAAGGAGGGCAAAAAAAATGACATATTCCGTAATAATGATTCGGGATGAAGACCAGTTAATTCCGGCAAAATATGTTTGCCAGTTTTTCAAACTTTGCGGCATTTATACTTACGACTATGCAATGCCGCAGCATGCAGGAAACTTAGGCTTCCCTGATTGTTTTGGTTTTGATTGTATCATATTGATGACACACCAGAGCAATGCAAAGGCAGCATTAAAAACATACTCAAATCAGAGTATTGTTGAATTTCCCGTGCCAGCAGATACAAACTTGTCAGATAGAGAAAAAAGAAAAGAATTTGGAAAAGAAGCCAAAACAAAAGTTCTTGAGACGGTAGGAGATGACCTGGCAGATACATATGACATTTTTGTTGACGAAGATGTGGCGTATCTGGATTTTATGTTGCGCTGGCGTGTGGCACCGGACAGGCTGGATGATTGGCTGTCGGTCTGCAATAAACTGCCGTTTGATGGCTGTGTACAACAGAAATACGCATATTTGAATTGTTGTCGACAGGTTAATAAGATATGCGCCGAATGTCGACAGATTGCGGTTTTTGATGATAGCAAGCTGATGGCTGCGGCGGTTAAGCTATGCAAAGAAGACAAGAGATTTACAATTGCTTATGTATTAGCTGGACTGATTGGACTTAGAAATCCGGATACGGAAAGTCAAGCTGAACAATATCTGCAGCAGGTAACTGAACGCGAAAAGGGCGTTGTGTATGCTGATTTTGTGTACTATGTTCTCGGCGAATATTACGAAGTCGACAGGCATGATTGGATGTTTGGCTGGATGTGGTATCAGCGGATGGTAGGATGCCCGTTGCAGGAACGCAGGGGAAAACCTGTGTCAGATGGGATGTACAACATTAAATTGTCTAATAGGATGATACAGACAGGACAGACAGACGAGGCCTGGAAAATATTAACCGAAATGAAAGAAAAGCTTGAGGAAAAATATACTCTTGGATATATATCACTTGATGATGTATCCATGTGGTATCAGTGCACCAGAATGATGGAAGACATGCAGCGTTTTTTCAGAAAGAAATATGTGCTTTCTGGAATGCCATCTGATAGTATCATCGGAGCCATTGACCGGAATGTTGAAATTTGGAATTTTGCAGATAATGATGGCCGACAGGACGTCATCCAGGCAGTCAGAACAAAGACAGAAAAGAAATAGACAGCTTCTGGCATGATTGCCGGCAGAAAAAGAGGACAAAATAATGTCCTCTTTTTCTTATACCTTCATTTTCGGCATATTGTAAACGACAAAGTCAAATAAAAAAAAGAAAGGAAAAAACTTATGAAATTTATGAAAAAAATGAGAGAAGTAAAGCATGGTGGCGCGTCTTTTTGGTATACAGATAACGACGTATGCGAAGATATTGACATTGATGATGATGTTGAGGAGCTGGAGATTGATTTGGATGACGATGGCGATGCGTTTTGGGATGAAGTGGATAAGGTATTTCCGAATGTAAAAAAAATACATATTAACGAAAATGTATATTACATCAGCATGAAGAACTCAATGTTCCCGAATGTAAGAGAAGTGACATCTGACAGCCCTGAATTTTATGGCGGAGACATGTTAGTTGAAGAAAATGACGGTACTGTTTTGTTGAATACCTTCTGTAAAAAAGCCGGCGAGGTCATTAATCTTGACGGGATTGATATGATTGCAGCGAATGCTTTTAATGGCTGTGAATCTATCAATATCATCAATACGGAATATGTATCTATATGCAGCGAAGGGGCTTTTAAGAATTCAGCTGTTGAGCGGCTGCCATTTGTGAATGGTGTCAGGATGGTTGGATGTATGCTTGTTGGTATTGACAACACATGCGATAACATTGTAATTCCAGATGATGAAGTCAATATCAGTACGATTATCAGCGGCCTTGATTGGAGCCATGTCAAGAACGTAACAGTTAGCCATGCGTCAACGGTTTATGATATGAGTATGACGGCAAAGGCAATGCCGAAGAAAGTTACGGTAATGTCTGTTGAGGGGTATGAACTTAAGACACTGAAACTTGCAAATATATCGTATGTTAATATTGTCAATTCAAGCCATTACAGAACAATTGACGGTATTGTGTACTCACTTGACGGTAAATGCCTGATAGCCTGCCCGACAGGCAGGACTGGACGAGTAGATATTCCAGAAGGAGTTGAGGAGATTGCAAGGAATGCATTTAAGCTTGGAAACTTAGAAGAGGTGTATTTCCCATCTACATTAAAAAAGGTTGGAGATATGGCATTTTTCTACTGCAAGAATCTTAAAAAGGTTGATTTTGGAACAGGGCTTGAAATGATTGGCAGTAATGCTGAGAAACAGTGTTTTGCCTCGTGTGATAATCTTAAATCAATCATTATACCTCCACAGGTAACATCTATTGGTTCAAGGGTTTTTGAAAACAGTGCAGTAAACGAGATTTGCATAAGTGAAGGCTTGGTTTCAGTTAGTAACAATGCATTTAATGGATGTCCGATAAAGACGGTGAAGCTTCCTGAGTCGCTGAAAAGTATATCTGAGGATGCATTCTTCGGGACTGATACTGTTATTGCACGCCGGTATGATACGGATTTGTTATCATCAGTAATGAAGTCTCTTGACAGAAAAGTTCCTTTTTCGTATATCAAAAAAGAAATGGATAAAAGTACTGGGTGCTCCATATGTCTCACTGACATTATAATCAATGAACGCTCGGCGTTGATTCCAAAATATGCTGATAATTCCATCACCTTCTCAAATATTGATGCAGTATTGCATATGTATTTTTCAAGCAAAACTGTTCCTGAAAAAGTTATGCATGAAGTCAGAAGTATGTTTATGTATTTCGGTAAAAAAGATGACAGGGAATTTATGGCGATTGAAATGTATTTACGGGACAAATCAAATGATGTTGCCAAAGAGTATATCTATAGCCATAGCAGGCATATCATTCAGAACTTTGTAACAAATAACAGGACAGAAGAGGAAATTATGAATTTTATTAAGCTTGGGCTGATGACGGCAGAGGCTTGCGAATATATCCTTGATGTTGCGATTAAGAAAGAATATACGGAAATCTCGGCGTATGCACTGAATATGCTTGGGAAATATCCAACAGAAAAGCAGAAGTTTGCGTTGTAAAAAATAAGTAAAGCAGAGCTGATTGCTCTGCTTTTTTATAATGTCGTTTTAACGACACTATTGGTGTAGAATCTGCCCGTAACTGCGTGTTTCGCAAAATCAAACCGCTTGCAGGTTTCCTTCCTCCGAATCATACACATATATATTTTCTGACAAAATCATATCCTGCATATGTGACTCACACATTTTCTGATTGATTTCAAAAAGGGCTTTTTTTAGTGATTTTTTTAATGTTTCTCTTCCTTCTTTTGTAAAGCCAATCGCATAGAATTCATGTGTATTGTATGGCAGCAGGAAGAAGCTGCCGGAAAGCATATGGCTTATTTTATTTAATGTGTCTGGATAAAACAGGGCGGCAGCGCCAAATGGTTCGTTGCCTGATGTTATATGGCAGACTGTGTATCCATGTTTCTCTGACTGTGTTATGCATGCCGGGTGAGTCTGTTCCGTGTTTTTTAATGCTTCGGCATCCAGCTCTGAGAATGGTATGCTGTATTGTTTTAACTCTTCTTTTCTTCTTGCCGTGTCTATAACCGGAAGCCCCAAATCTGTATAATCAGAGTAATATATAAAACACATATCGTATATGTCTTTATACACAAGAAAATCGTGCTTTACTATCGGATGGTCTTTGTTTACAATTCCGATGACTGTACTTCCCAAAATGTCACTTCGCATGTCTGAAATGTCATCTTCGGTAAACTCGTCGGGCTCGGTCAGCTTTTCCTGTATTTCGGAAGCAATCTGGTTTGCGATTACGTCCAGAAACGATATGCCGCTGTCCGGTGTGTTGATAGTATTTGTTATTTCGTTTTCGTATAAATTGTAATACTTGCTTAAATTCACGCTGACCGTCCGGTCGGCATAATCAGCTTCAATTATATATAGGGATTTTCCCTGGAGCGGCAGTCTGATAACTGAAATTTTTGTATCTTTGAGGTTCTGCCAGCTTTCCAGTTCTTTCTTTGTTTTGTCTTCTATAAGTTCCACAAATTCGCTTCGTGTCATAATAATATCCTTTCTCGACGTGTCTGCTTTTAAATGTGGGAGGTTTCACATACATATTATATCACGGATGAAGAGGAATAAGTCAAGAAAAAACCGCATTTTAAGCGGTTTTTTGCGTTTTTTTTGCAGCAGAAAAGCCGGAAATTTGCAGAAATTGGTTTTGTCGTCTGCAAAATCCGGCATATTGGATGTGTAAACAAAATGCCGGATTGCCGGAGTGATAAAGAAAGGAAGCGAAAAATATGATAGAATATGTGAATTTTCAGAACGATGTTCGTTTTATTGCTGATGATGAAGATGGAGATTGTATGGATATTGATGTTAAGCCGGGAGTGGAAAAGGTAATATTTGGAGACTATTACGATTTTTTTCTGAAGCTTTCAAAAAAGGTATTCCCTGACGTAAAAGAACTGCATATCAGTGAGTATGCGGGAGTCATATCAATATCAAACGAAATGTTCCCAAATGTCAGAAAAGTTACATCTGAAAAGAATTTTTACAGGGAAGGAAGTATGCTCTGTGGAGGGCTTCATGGGGATTTTAGTCTTTACAATACGTTTTGTTTAAAACCTGATGAAACTGCAGATTTGAGTGGTATTTCTGCTATTTTGGATTTTGCGTTTTCGGGCAGCGAGACGTTGAATGTCACCGGGTCTGACGGAATCAATACATACAACAGGGAGGCCTTTAATAATTCTGCGATAGGCAGGCTGCCGTTTGTAAATGGTGTAAAATGCATCAACGGAATGGTCTTTGATGTTGATACTGAATGTGATAATGTGGTATTCCCTGACGAAGACGAAGATTTGCATACCATTGCAAATCATCTTCCATTTGAAAAAATCAAGCAGATTACAGTACACAGGGGCTCGACAGTACAGCTGCTGTACAGATGTAATACGCTTCCGAAAGCTATTAATATATGCGGCAACCTTGGTGAATCAGTATGCCAGACAAAAGAAGAAATGGCTTCAAGGTTAACAATTGATTCTATTGCTGAACTGTGTGACCGGGAAGGAGTTGAGAATATTAATATTTTTGATGACAGTAAGACATACAAAAGCATAGATAGCATCGTGTATTCTTATGATGGAAAGAGACTTTTAAAATGCCCGCGGGGTAAAACTGGACATGTCACTATTCCCAAAGGAACTGAAATAATTGCAGCCAATGCGTTCAAGCATTGCCATATAGATTCCGTGTCATTCCCGTCAACGCTGATTCAGCTTGAAAATGATGCTTTTGCATCAAGTACGGTGAAAAAGATTGATTTCGGAATAGGGATAAAAGCGATTGGATGGTTCTCTTTTATGAATTGCCGTGAACTTAAATCAATTGTCATCCCTCATCAGATGGAGGTAATTGAAAAGTATGCTTTTTATGAAAGCGGCGTTGAAAGCGTCTCTTTTGAAGGTGAAGAACCGATTCCTGGAACAGCAGTTCTTTTGCCGTCAGATAAAGACAATTTATGCTGTGTTGATGAAGGCGCATTCAGAAGATGTGATATCGAAAAAGTAATAGTTTCTGACAGGGTACATCTGCAGCAGAATAGCTTTGGAAACATAAAGGAGCTGACTACTGATAAATATGATGACAGTATTATTGATACCGTTTTTAAAAACAGCGTGGAAGCCGTGGTAAAAATAACCATTGGCGACCGAATGACCGTTCTGCCTTATGCTTATGCGTTTGCAATGCACGGAGACGAAACGCTCTTGCATAAAGCATGCAGAGGATACTTTGCTAACGGTTCAGCTGAAATGAAGTCACAGATTGATTCTTCCTTCATGCTTGGAAACAACGATGATGCAAGAGAAATTATGGCTGAAAAGATGTATATGATGGACAACAGTAATGATGCGGCCAAAACTTTCCTGCAGCAGCATAGTATGAAAATCGTCAAATATGTATGTGACAGGAATTCTTCAGCGACAAAGAAAGAAAGGATTCTCACTAATTACACAAGGCTTGACATGCTTTCTGATGACACATTGCATTACGTATTGGAGTATGCAAATGATAACAATATGCCGATACTGGCAGCGGAAGTGCTGGATAGAATAAATAAAAATGAAGCTAAAAACAACAACCCTGAACATACATTTCGTATCTGATATTCACGGCGGGAAAAATTCCCGCCGATTTTTTTTGTAAAAATATATTTTTCTGTAAAAAATTCCGCATATTGTATGTAATAAAAAAATAAGTGAGGAAAAAAATATGTCAAAAAAAATTAAATCTACATGGATATATGATGATGTCAAAGTTGAGTTCTCGGAGCCGTCAATCCAGGCCGGAGAGTCAGTAGTGCATGCAGAAAGTACAAAAGATATTGTGTATTATTATTACACAGTGAGTGTGTACAGGAGAAACAGCAAAAAGAAATGGAAAAAAGAGTTTGTCTCATACGCCTGGGATTTCCCGGCGCTGTTATGTATTAATGGTATGACAGAAGAGCTGCTGAAAGATGATTTTGACGGTGGCTCATGGCAGAAGACGCAGATTCCGGATTTTGATGGTATTATGTGGTACAAAAAAAGCATTGATACGGCTGACATTGTCAATGAAGATATTTACAGGCTGACGAGAACAGTAAGGATTGACGAGGACGAAAAGCATGACTGGTTCACGGTTGATGTCGGAAGCGGAAACGACCCGAGGTTTGCGCCGTATACCTGCGGGGCTGCGTTTGTTTCGTTTGATATGCTAAAACGTGAAGATTTCATGGGCTTTGTAAACACTGTCAAAGATTTTATTGAAAAGTCAATCAAGGTTTTCAATCAGGAACAGGATAAGAACATCAAGCTTGAAGCTGGTGCGAGGGTAGTGAAAAACGGCAAGCTGTATGAATATAAAGACAGGCTTGAAGGAATTGCTGGATGTAATAAGCTGGAGTCTGTGTATATCCCCGGTGATTTATTGGATTTCAAAATCAAGACTAAAAAAGACGAGAAAGATATTTTTGTTGATTTCTATAACTGTAAGCTGGTTAGTGTTGAAGACGGCTTTATCACTGTGACAGATGGATATAAAAAAGTTCAGCAGAAACCTGAAAGTCTTGACGGACAGCAGGTTAAAATTCCGGTTGAAACAATCAGGTATTCCAATGCAATTGAACCAAGCGCGAAATTAAAGTTTAGTAAGAAACAGTGCGTAGATGATTTTTATGCGATTATGTCTGACGAAGAGAAGACAGAATTTGCAGAGACGCCGATTGACGCGCTGATTGAAAAATGGTTTGACGCGGTAGTTGATAGGACGTGGATTTTCCGTGACGAACATGGATTTAAAAATCCGAAAAAGACAACGAAAAAGATAATCAAAAAAATCAAAAAAAGATGCCAGGCTGAAAAATCCGCAAAAGAAATGCCAGAATAATAGTTTTTCAGCATATTGTATGTGCAACAAAAAAATATTAAAAACAGGAGAAAAAAATATGAGCGTTTATTTCAATAAAAAAGATGAGTTAAAAGAAAAGGCTGTAAGCCATTATAAAATGATGGAGGCAGGCTTTAAAGACGAGATTGAAGAATGCGTTAAAAATACAAAAACTTATGGCGGTGACGGAATTGCAGTTGCTGCGGCAGCAAAAAAGGAAGATGAGTTTGACCTGGCTGGTGATACCGAAACAACAGAAACTGCAAAACCGGTTATCATTGTGGACAAGCTTGATTCCGTAAAGTCTGCCATTCAGCATAGAGACGGAAAAACAGCAGTACTGAACTTTGCAAGCTATAAAAATCCGGGCGGTAAGTTTATGGAAGGCTCTTCCGCACAGGAAGAATGCCTGTGCCATGCATCTACACTTTATAACGTATTAAAACAGTTTCCGGTATATTATCAGTGGAACAGGGTGCATAATAACCGTGCCCTCTATACTAACCGTGCATTATATTCCGAAGATGTAATCTTTATGGATGACAGTGTATGCGTCTACGGAGCAGAGCCGGAACAGGTCAAAATTGATGTTATCACATGTGCGGCGCCAAATTTTTCTGCAGCTGGAAAATACGCAAGAGTTGAGGTTGATGAAAACAATGCCGAGCTGCTTAGACGAATCAAGTTTGTTCTGGACGTGGCAGAAGAAAATAAGGTACAGACTTTAATCCTCGGCGCGTTTGGCTGTGGTGTGTTTGGACAGGATGCAGCAGTTGTTGCCAAGTATTTCAAGAAATGCCTTGATACATACAACTATCATTTCAAAACCGTGTACTTCTCTATCTTAAACAGAGGACGAAGTGATAACTATGCAAAATTTAAGTCTATCTTTGGACTGAAAGAAAGCTAAACGCTGGATATTGAGATGAACCGCAGGTAGTGCCTGCGGTTCTTTTTTTCGTTGAAAATTTGAGAATTGCTTTGCGGTATGGTATGATAGAGAAAAAGTAAAAAAATAAGACAAAAAAACAATGAAAAAGAGAGGCTGATGATGTATGGGAGAAAATGCAGATAAGAAAACATACAGATATTACAGTACAGAAAGACCGCTAATGCCTGGCTGCTGCCCGCGCGCCGGGGTGTATGAAGTTAAGAACTTTGATACAAAAACCTTTTGCGATGAAATCGGATGCGAGGCGTGGGGATATATTGATTACATGAGGGAATTATCCCCAGATGAAACGGCTGACTATGAACTGCTGCCGGCAGGGCTGAAGACGTTTTGGGGTGTCACAACTGCAATCGATGATGATGGCCGCGTTTCCTGCGCGATAACTGATACCGTTCAAGCTGCGGTAAAGCCTGAAAACAGTTTTTCTGAAACCCGCCGGAAGGATATCTGGGTGGATTGGTTTGGCTCCAAGGAGGAAGCAGAAGAGCGGGTAAGGGAAGCGAAAATGGCGTAGACCGAAAAATAGTGCAAAAGCAAAAAAATAAGCAAAAAACAGCCCCGGAAAATACATCCGGGGCTGTTAAAATATATTACAATCTGAAAGTGCTTTGGCTGAATTTATCCAGTTCTTCAAGAATGTAAGATGAAATACTCGCATTCTCTTTTTTTTTTGAGCTGAGCAGCAGTTCATTTAAAGAAGCTTTTGATAATAATCCAAGCTGAATAAATTTTACAAGCTTGTCATCTTTGTTTGAATTGAGAAGTCGGTATGCTATCTGTTTTGATGACCGTTTAAGATATTTCTTCACTTCATCGCTGTCGTCTATATGATTTTCATACAGGTATAAAGCTGTATTTTGCTTTAATTCCGTGCAGGCTGCATCTTTGTAGAACTGTCTATCTGGAAATTCAGACGCTTTGTTGCATATATTTAAAAGATACTGCTGCTTTGGGTTAAATACCAATGGAAGGTAATACGTCTTATCTTTAATGATAAGCTTTTTGACATCAAAATTAACCGCATATGACCCGGTAAATGCATATAATAAACCTCCAAAAGCAGAGTCAACTTTGAGTGTTTCTGTTGATATGAAACTATTTTCACCGATATACTCAACTGATGATGGAAGTTCTACACTTCTCAAGTTGTCACATTCAGCAAAAGCCGAGTCTCTTATCCATTTCACGCCTTCATGTATCTTTACGGATTCAAGATTCTTGCAGCTGAAGAAATCTCCGTTTCCAATTGTTTCTATATTGGAAGGAATTTCGACATGTATCAGGTCGTTGCAGTGTGAGAATATGTGACTCTCATAATTGCCTAAACTTGTAATTCCGTGTCCAAAATCAATTTTCTGTATCAGAGAGCATGAAAACGCATTTCTTTGAATCTCAGTAAGTGAGTCAGGCAGTGATACAGATGAAACCATACATCCACGAAATGCTTCTGCCACTATTGTTTTGACTCCTTCAGGTATTGAGACATGCCCTGTTTTACCCCGCGGGCATTTAAGCAGATATTTTCTATCTTTTGAATATAAGATGCCATCAATTATTGTAAATGACTGTGAATCAGGCTTGGCCTCAAAATTTTTAATTCTTTTATCATTTAATATATTACCATAATTGCGCCGTATTTTGGTGTCATAGGATTCGTCTGTTATCATGACTGTCTCCGGAAATACTGTCATTGATTCAGCATTGTCTAAATGATGCAATATCATTTTTTTAACGTGTTTTAAGTCTAAATCCACCGGCATTGAGTAAACGCCTGTCCACTTATGAACAGCATCCTTAAGCTCATCAATAATGATTTCGGTCGCATCGTCATCAACAGCAAATATCACACCGTTTTTTGCAATAATCCCGTTGTGTGATGGTAAGTTTAAAAATGCAGAACCTGCAAATGCTTTCTCTTTGAAGTCATAAGACATTGTCCCGCTAAAGAAACCTTCGGTTTCCATGCATCCTTCAAATGCGTAATCTTCAATAGTATCTACTGCTATCTCTTCAGTATCTTCCCCTGGCTTAATGCAAAAGACATTTTTTAATACATCTGAGAAATATACGCTGCTGATAAGGTATCTTCCGCTGTAGAAATACTGGCTGTGAGATACAACATTTCTCACGTTAGGGAACATAAAATTTGAAATGTTTATTTCTATTACATCCTCATTGATTACAATAGTCTTGACATCTGGAAATTGCTTGTTCACATTCCTTAAGTTAATACTAATTTGTGAATTTCCTCCATCAAACACAACAGTATCAACGCCGTCTTTAACGTCAATATTGACACAGTTTTTAAGGTCTGGCCCATCAAAATACAAAAACACATTCTGATGTGAGTTGAATGATATTAAATTGTTGCTCATATTTTTCTTCCTTTCTTTATTCTGCCGTATCAGGCATTAATCTACAAATACAATATGACGGATTTGGAAGGGTAAAAAAATCCGAAAAAAAATTTTTTGTTTATATATTTTTCCAGCATATTAAATTTGTACAAAAAAATACGGCAGGAGAATAACTCCTGACCAACAAAGAAAAGGAGAAAAAAGAATATGAAGAATTTAGACTTAAGACAGTTCGCAGAGGTTATGGTAGCATTACTTGCACAGAAAGGTATTGCTTGCCGTCTTGGTGAGAACAACGGCCGTATCGGTATCATCTATGAAGAGGCCGGAATCAAGGCTTCAACAGATGTCACATTATTATGGCAGAAATATGGCGCTGACTATGACGTTGCAGAGCTTGCTGATGTGCTGTATAAGGCTATCACAAGCGAAGTGCAGAAGAAGAAAGCTGAAATGCCAAATCCGATGCCAGAGCCTCAGGTTCAGCCGCAGATTTCACGCCCGCAGATGAAAACTCAGCCTGGACGCGTAACACAGCAGCCGATGCCTGACGACATGGGTGGTAAAATGCAGATTAAATGCTTCGGACAGAATGGCGCTCCGTTATTTGAAGGCTCTTTTAACAGCCCGGAAGAAGCAAAAGCTGCTATCGCAGGTTTTATGAAAAATGTTCTGAATGCTGATGATGCATCAGTTACGGAATTCATGAAAGAATTTGATGCCAGAACCAGAGACGCGGAAGCTCCAAAGCAGCAGGTTAAAAAACCAGAGCCTGGTGACACTGCTCGTCTTGTCAAAAGTATGTTTAACATGAGCGACGATGAAGCAAATGATTTTCTTGCCAATCTTCTTAAGGCAGACCTGGAGCGTCAGGAACGTCAGAGTGCTTACAATCAGCCAGCACCAGCAAGTGAACCGCGTAAAAATACATCTAAATATACAAGAAATGATGTAGCGGAAGCTGAAAAGGCAGCAAAAGGACTTATTAAAAATCTTTTTGGAATTGACCTTCCGGAAGATATGCACTCTACTGTTTATAATATGGTAGCAGACGATAAGACAGGTGATAAAACTGATGCCTGCAGAGGTTGTGGTAAGGATTGCACATGCGGTTCATACCCAAAACTGTCAAAACAGCCACCGAAGCAGCCGAAGCAGAATTTTGATTTCTTTAAGGAACTCTTTGCACAGCCGGCAAGAACCAGTGCAGACCCTTCAGAACTGCTTGAAAGTGTTTATCCGGCATTCATCACTGATGAGATGCTTAATGGATACGACATTGAGAAGGTATTACATCTTCCTGTGTTTGGTATGCATCTGGTGTATTATGTAGATGATGCGCTGGCTCATAAGTATGACGGATTAATCCTGTCAGACAAATTTCCGTTCCTCTCACTGAAAGCATTTGAAACCTTTGAGGTGACAGAGGATGAAATCAATGATGCGGCGCTTGCAAACATTAAGGAAAAAGTCAGACTTGAAAAGATTAGTTTCGCTGAACATAATGCGTTGCTTATCACATCTGATGCGCCCTTTGTAAGCTGTGCATCAATCTTATGTGACGGCCTGCTGTATAATACTGCGACAGCATTAGGACAGGATAAAGTCTTTGTGCTTGAACTGCAGCCAAACGAGGTTGTTGTCCTTGGCGCGGATGAGCCACTCGGTGACTTAACTGGCAATACGCTTGACTATATACTGAAACGCTTTGACAAAACTGAAGGAAAGCTGTTGTCTACAACCGTTTTCTGCTACGATAAGTGTGCAAATACACTGTATCCATGCAGCTTCAACAATTGACCCTTTTTCATAAAATTATGCCGGCAGATTTTTTTCTGCCGGTGTTTTTTAAAAAAACGCAAGAAAAATCGCAAAAAACGTTATCTTTTTGAGGTTTTTCGGCATATTAAGCATAAGAAAAGTAAAGGAGGAAACACTGGCGAAATGCCAGTTTAAGCCATATGATTAAAGAAAGGAAAATTGAGTCAATAAGATTTGAAACAAAAGCCGTAATATATCAGAATGAAACTGGCTTTAAGATTCTTGCCGGTGTGGCATATAACGCAGACAGCGGGGAAATGTTACGGAAGTGCAGCCTCAAGGGGCAGCTTAGTGATGTTGAAGACGGCGATACATTGTTTGTTTCAGGTGACTGGGATGAACATCCAAAGTATGGAGTCGGTTTCCGTGCAGAAGCGTATGTGAAAGCCGTTCCACAGGATAAGAAGAGTATGCTTGCTTATTTAAAGCATGGCAATATTGCCGGCATCTCTGCAAAGAGGGCAGAACTTATCATTGATAAATTCGGTGACAATGCGTTTGACGTTCTCATATACCAGCCGCATTTGCTGGAAGGTATCAGGGGAATCGGAAAAAAGACAATGGAAAAAATAAAAGTATCAGCAAAAGATAAGCTTGAGACACAGAATATGATTGCCCAGATTATGAGATATATCCAGGGCTTTGATATCAGCCCGGCTTATTCAAATAAGATATATAAACAGTATGGACTGGACAGTATCAAGGTACTGAAAGAAAATCCGTACAGGCTGGCTGACGATATTGCCGGAGTCGGATTTTTGAAGGCTGACGAGATTGCACTGAAAAATGGAATCTCAGAAACCAGCCCGTTCCGTGTTGAAAGTGCCGTGCTGTATATCTTAAAACAGATGAATAAAGAAGGCGATGTCTTCAGTTATATTCAGGATATTGAAGCGGAAGGAAAAGAGTTTTTGAAACTTGATAAGTCTTACATTGATAAGGCGGTTGAGAGTCTTGTAAGTAAAAAACGTGTTATTCGCGAGGATGATGCGGTATATCTTACCAATCTGTTTAAGGCAGAAGAACATGCGGCAAAACGTATTGTAGAACTGATTGCCAATAACACAAAATGTATTGAAGTGACAGATGCTGATGTAAAGAGGCTTGAAGAAGAAGAGTACGACGATTACGTAAAGAAGTATAAAAAAGAGCACGGTAACAATGTAGAGGGGCTTGAAAAAAAGCGCGAATATGCAGATAAACAACGTGAAGCCATTATTGCGGCATGCAAGTCAGATGTATTAATCTTGACAGGCGGCCCCGGTACTGGAAAGACTACGACTGTCAACGGTATCATCAAAATGCTTAAAAAGCATGGGTTATCAGTATTGTGTGCAGCTCCGACAGGACGTGCGGCAAAACGTATGGAAGAAGCAACACACCATAAGTCCATGACAATCCATAGGACGCTTGAGGTGAAAAGCGAAGGAAGCCACGGCTTTAAATTCAGCAAGAATGAAACGAGCCCTCTGGAAGGAGACGCTTTAATTATTGATGAGAGTTCCATGATTGACATGTCTTTGCTGGATTCCGTTTTGAAAGCTATTCCTAACGGTATGAAGCTGATTCTGGTTGGAGATATTGACCAGCTGCTGTCTGTTGGGTGTGGAAATGTATTATACGAAATGATTCATTCTGGCAAAGTCCCGGTGGTGCGTCTTAAAGCAATCTTCAGACAGGACGAAGAGAGCGGTATTGTGGTAAATGCCCATAAGATTAACCGTGGAGAGATACCTTTATTTAAAAACAGGAAAGAAGGAGATTACTTCTTTATGAATGTTGATGACATGGAGCAGGAACAGATAAGAGACAGCATTGTTGATTATGTATGTGACAAGCTGCCAAAATACTATAATATTCCGGCTAATGAAATCCAGGTGCTTTCACCTATGAGAAAAGGGCATACCGGAGTATGGGAGCTGAACAGTTATATTCAGAACAGGTTAAACCCGCCGGCTAAGAATAAACCGGTAATTCCGTGTAATGAACAAGTCCTGCGTCTTGGCGATAAGGTCATGTTTACATGTAATGATTATGACAAGAATATCTTTAACGGTGATATTGGAAAAATTGTTTCTATCTTTTCCCCGGAGCTGGATGCAAAAATGGGAATCAATGATGATGAGATGGATGATGATATTGATAAGGATGAAAGAGGAGGACTGAAACGCGGATTTATCGTTGATTTTGACGGTAACCGTGTATGTTTTGACAACAGCAGGGCTTCTGAGTTTATCCTCGCATATGCGATTACAATACATAAATCGCAGGGTAGTGAGTACGATATCGTTGTAATGCCTCTTACGATGGCCAATTACACAATGCTTCAGAGAAATCTGCTGTATACGGCAGTAACGAGAGCTAAAAAGATATTCGTTCTTTTCGGACAGAAGAATGCTGTGGCAAAAGCAGTTAAAAACCTTAAAGTTGTAAAAAGAAACACACGACTGGGGCTCAGGATTGTGAACCAGATGGGTTTGCTTGACATGATGCAGCCAGAAAACGTGCAGCTGTCCATCGACGGGTGTGGAGACCCACGCCCGTGTCTGGTACACGCGAGCGTAGCTCGCGGTATCATGGCGGTCTGAGACATAAAGCGGGAATTTAATTCCTGCTTTTTTTGTATGCAGATTTTCAGGAAAACGGTACGTTTCAGGGAAAATTCAGCATATTGTATCTGAAAAATATACAGGAGGAAAAACTGATGATAACAGGAAACATGATACTTATAGAAAACAAGAAAATATATATGTCAATCCCGTTTTGCGGCGATATGGAACCTGAGGCCAATGGCAGATTTGCATATTACCTACTGCAGCATCTGGACTCAAAAGGCGAGCTTAAAAATGCGGTGGCAAAACTGGATAGTCTGAAATATAACTATGCGAAACGTGGATTCAATACGCGAATTTTGGAAGAACTGGATGAGCTGGATTTTGCCAGACAGTACAATTCCATTTTCGGTTCAAAGTATTTGTACATTAAAAATGCTGACACAAAAAATCACGTAATTGTAGACGCAGACGGCAAGGAACACGACATCGCGCCGGATGAAATCCAGGTCTGGTATACCGGCAGGCTTGTATGTACGGATGTGTCTAAGTTAACTCTATCTGAACCTGAAACTGCTGCCGTAAGACTCTGACGGCAGCGTTTGCTTTTCTGAAAAAAATCTTCAAAAAAGTCTTGAAAAAAATCTCTAAAAAATCTCCCAAAAATCAATCAAAAAAGTCTCCAAAAAAATCCGCAAAAAACGGCAAAACAAACAGCTTTTTCAGCATATTAAATGTGAAAAAAGTGGAGGTGATAACGATATGAGTTTGGATAAAGCAATAGCATCCGGAAAAGAACATCGGAAGCCATATCAGGGTGGAAAAGCTTACTGCCAGTCATGCCGGAATCACGGTGGCTGCACATGGTGCCTTTCAAACAGGACACACAAATACAACAAAAAAATAGAAGCAATGAAGCTGGAGGAAAAGGAATTTGAGCAGAAGATTCAAGATTGAACGCGATTGTTATGAAGATGAGAACTACTTGTACAAAAAGGGGCATGTCACTTTCCAGCCGGGTCTGACTGTACTGGTCGGCTGCAATGGCTGCGGGAAGACAACCCTGATGAAACAGCTGGAAAACATTTTAAAAAAAGACAGAAAAAAAGCAAGGGTGTTTCGTTACGAAAACGAAATCCATGGCGGGCATTCGTCAATGCAGGAGGCAATGTTTTATGGAGATATGTCCTTTGTGGCAGCAAGTGTCATGTCAAGTGAGGGTGAAAAGATTGCCTTAAACATGCAGAAAGCTGCCGCAAGGATTGGAAGCCTAATGGAGAAATCCCCGGATATTAACGAGTTCTGGCTTCTGCTTGATGGCGTTGACAGCGGCTTCAGTATTGACGCGATTGAGGATTTGAAACGCGGCTTATTTGACACGATTTTTGAAGTGTATCCGGATAAGGAAATCTACATTATCGTCAGCGCGAATGAGTATGAAATGGCGCGTGGCGAGATGTGTTTTGACGTAGTGAACTGCCGGTATGTGAACATCAAATCTTATGACAGATACAGAAAGATTGTCATGAAGTCAAGGGAATATAAAGACGCAAGAATTGAGGCAGCAGTTAAGAGAAATGAGGCCAAAGAAGAAGCTGAAGTCCCGGATGAAAATGAAGAGGATGACGATGTGGAGACCGGCAGTTTGAGGGATTCAATAGACAAAATTTGGAAGAAAAAACGATAACAAAAAACAAGACAGGAGGAATTTTTATGGCTATTTACGTAACAGGCGACACTCATGGCGCTGATAAATTTGGATTCCACAGCGTTGATGGGTTTGTAAACCGATTAAACATGGAATCATTTCCTGAGCAGAAGTTTATGACAAAAGAGGATTATGTTATTATCTGTGGTGACTTCGGCGGTGTGTGGAATTATGCCGGAGAAACACCGAAAGAAAAGCATGACCTGGACTGGCTGGATTCACGAAATTTCACGACGCTCTTTGTACCGGGAAATCACGAGAATTACGACCGCCTGACTGGTCTTGAAGATAAAGATGTTATCAACGCATGGATGTATGCCGGGATGAGTGACAATGACAAAAAGAAAATCTTAAACGGATACCCGCAGAAAGCCTGGAATGGCGGGATGGTGCGTGAAATCCGTCCGTCTGTCCTGATGCTGGAACGTGGTTATGTCTTCAACATTGACGGCTGCAAGTGCTTCGCTTTTGGCGGGGCAAGAAGCCATGATATCAGCGGCGGAATTCTGAAGGCAGAGGATTTTGAAAGCAAAAAACTTGCTAACAAAGAAGCCGAAAGATGGAATCTTGAAGGAAAGACGTTCCGTGTAAACCATGTTTCCTGGTGGGAGCAGGAGATGCCTGAACAGATGGAAATGGAGCGCGGCTGGGCTATGCTTGAAGATGAGAAGTATAAGGTTGACTTTATCTTTTCTCATGACTGCCCGGCATCTGATAAGTTCTTTGTACTTCGGGAAAACTGTCCGGATGAGCTGAACAAGTATCTTGAGCAGGTAAAACAGAAGGTAGACTACAAAAAATGGTTCTTCGGACATTATCATGAGAACATGATGATACCGGGAAGCAAAGACCTGCTGCTGTATGAACAGCTTGTACAGATTAACTGATTGGCGGTGGTCGTATGGCAATCAGAAAAGAAAAAGAAGAGGTTTCCGGATGGCTCTTCTCAACGAGAGCCGTCTACATTACAGAAGACGGAAAGCGGTTTTATCAGGAAAGCGAAGCTTTTCTGCATGATGAGTATCTGAAATGGCAGCAGACGGCCAGGAAAATGGGTGTCAGGTGCATTGATGGAGGGTATTACTGTGAAAGCGAGCAGGCATTGGCTGCCGTTGTAATTATGATGTCATACAAGACAGGCCGGTATGATGGAAAGCAGAAGAAGTTTGTTAAATATGATAATTACAAAAATTACAGATTTTCCGGCCCGGACTGGTATTTCTTCGAGCACGATGCAAGCAAGCCGTATCCTTACGGATACAGTGTTAAGTCCTTGACTCAGAAAAAACAGGAATTCGCCGAATGGCTGAAAAAATATGAAGAGAAAGCGTAATGGCTTTCTCTTTTTTTTTGGATTTTTTTCTCACTTTCTTTTTTTTGCATATTGGATATGTAAATGTTGCCGAAAAATCGGTAAAGAAAGAGAGGAATTAACAAATGGAAAGATACTTTAAATTTTCTGAATTGTCAAAACTGGAGCAGCAGATGTATTACAATTACATATATCTGTTTCTGATGGAGGCAAATATGCAGTACCCGGCGTTTTCTGCCTGGTATGGCAATTTGTTTACCGATGACATGCGATTAAAACCGGAGCGTGAAATCATAGTCTGCGAAAAGGAGTATGAGATTGCCGGGGTCACCATCCTGAAATCAACAAAAGAAGAGGCAAAAATATGCACGATGTATGTTGCAGAACAGTATCGTCATAATGGTCTTGGGAGAAGGCTGATGGAGTTAAGCCTTGAATGGCTGGAGAACGATAAGCCGGTGATTACGCTTGATAAGAGTAAGGAACCGGATTTTGCAGGCATCCTTAAGCACTTTGGCTTTGTACTGCAGGAAGAAAATTGCGGGTTATACAATCCTGGAAAAGTAGAACTTATATACAATGGGAAAAACTGAGCCGAAGGCTCAGTTTTTTTGGTGGGAGGTTAATTGAGAGAGTGGGATGATGAAGGCTGGAAGAGATTGGGAGGTTGGATGGTGGAAGGAATGAAAGCTGTAAGGGATTGGTGAAAGTGAAGGTTGTTGGAGACCGGGAGGCTGAGATTTGCTCTGTAAGAAAAGATGTTGCCGGCGTTGTGGTGTTGGCCGGCTGGCGCCGGGAGGTGTGGTGCCTTGTAAATGAGTAAAAAGAGAAAAAGTTTCCGGCCGAAGGAATGCCCGCTCTTAGCCGGCTGAAATGCTCGTTTGTATGCCGCTGCCTGCATGCTGCCCGCAGCGTCTGGTCTGTTGCCTGCAATTTTTTCGGTTGGTAAAAATGCACAAAAGAAGCCACCAAAAAGTCCTTTTCCTTAATAAAACCAGAAAGAAATTGGTAAAAATACACAAAAATGAAACAAAAATAGAGCCATTTTGTACGCCCAAAAAGTGTTTCATTTTTAAATTTTTTTAGCATATTATTCTTGTAATCGAAGATAAGCACCAGGCAAAGCCGGAAGACAAAAAAGGAGAGAGAAAAATGATTACAAGAAAAATTAAGATTGAGACTATCAGCAAAGTTAAAGATTTTGTAAACGAAATCAGCAAGGTTGATGTTAACGCTGATTTAAGCAATCCGGACAGACGGTATATCGTTGATGCAAAATCAATCCTCGGAATCTTAAGCCTGGATATCTCTCATGTAATGAATCTGACGATTTATGATGAGGAGAAAAACGCAGGAAAGTATGAAAAGATTTTTGAGAAATTTGGAGTAAGAGACAACAACTAGAATTCGAGACAGCATGGCGGCAGAAGGCCGCTTTTTTTAATGTACGGCGAGCTTTAAGCTCGCTGTATTGTTAGATATTACAAAGCTGGCAATAATATTGAACATCTTTGAATATTCGATAAAGTAGTTTGCCTTCAGTATTAAGAATTGCATCAACACAGCAATCAGATGAAATAATATATGCGTCAAATATCTGCTGCTTATTAAATTTCTGAGCTTCCACGTATCGATGTTTACCGTCCTGAATAAAGAAGAACTGAAATGGTTCAAAATACATAATGAGAATTTCAGATTTGTCGTGCTTCCAATTCTGGCATATCCGCGGGCTTAACTCCTCAATCCACCCTGAATTTAAATACTCCGGTGATAAGATTTCAGACGAAAGTGCCTGGAACGAAATCTTTTGTGGCTTATATTGTGTGTTGCGATGAATGAAATTAAAAATGGCGTCAGTATCATATGCAAATTTTACTATTTCGTTTCTTAGATGAATTGTTTGAACGTTAAAATTTACAGTTTCATTTGCATTTTTGTCTGAATCCATTGTTTTGATGCGATGTTTCCATTCCTCATGTAAGCCAGATATCATTTCTTTGAGTCTTTCTGCCTGTATCTTATTTTTGGCATTTGCCTCAATGTATTTACGCGCTTCGTTAAAATATCCGTCAAGCGTCACATTTTCGTTCATGTTATCATTCCCTTTCGTTTTTGTATATGCTAATCATACCACAAACAATAGCATTGGACAATGCGGGCTTGCAATATGTAAGGCCGCTTTTTTTGTTGGGTGAGCGAATTGGCATATTAAAAATGATATTAAATAAATGTTTACGTGCTGAATATTTCAGCAAGAAAGAGAGGAAAATTATGATGAACGTTACAAAAAACTATGGAAAACTCGTAGGAAGCGTTAGCACAGCAATGGTCGATAAGGCAAGAAGCATTTTGGTTGAATTGCCTAAGACTATGCCAAGGCCGCAGTACAAGAGTCAGACCAGTGGTCTGATGTGCTATCCAGTAGAAGAAGCACTTCAGGCGTGGAGCTTATCAGTTGATGACGATAGACTGCTTCTTGCAATGGCAGCCGTTGCATCTATGGCTGATTATGTGGACGGTGTCGGCATTGCAATGCCTGTTACTGCTGATGTTATGGCAGTTATGAAGTTCGTGGCACATTTGCTTGATGCTGAGGAAAGCGGCCCGGTATATATGCGTCATGAAGTATATCATGGCGAGGAGCGGGCGTTCTCTTACGTCGTCCGTGTCATCTAATGGTGCAGAGTCAAAACCAGAAACGGTTTTGGCTCTTTTTTATGGCTGCGGCACGGAGATAAACAAAAAAAGCATAAAAAAAATTGGAAAAAATAATCGCGGTCGGGGAAAATTTCGGCATTTTGTAGGTGTAGGAAAAAATAGAGAAGAGAGGAAAAATATATGATATACAGAACTGAAGACAAGGTACAGGCTGAAGCCAAAATATCAATGCATAAAATAATGTTTCAAAAAATGAAAAATATATGTAAATCTGAAAAGCCTGGCTGGATTGTGTTAAATGAGTCTGAGAATGGGTTGACATCATGCTTCACAGAAGACTTTGATGTGATTGAAAAGCGTCTTGATTTTGCTAATTCGCATATGGCATCAGGTGGTGAGCGGTCGTCTTTAGTTTCTGTTGATGTACGACCTTCCAAAATGATTACATTAATTTTGATGGAAAACTACCTTATGATAAAAACATATAAAGATATTGAAAAGGCGTATCTTAATTTGAATTCCAGCAAAAACGAGTATGAGATAAAATATCCTGGCAATAAAGATATTACGATTCTCATCTATCCGGATGGAGCAGTAATGACGGCAAAGCCGAATTTTAATCACAAATATTATCAGACAACTGTTAAAAATGTAATACAGAAATTGCCAGGCGATATTCAGAAGGTATTGTTTGAGGAGTTTGCAGGAAATAGTTTGTTATACAAAGATTTCATGGCTGATAAATTTTTGGCTACAATGAGGCTGACTGATTTGGATAAGAAGTTCAACAAGCTTGACTATTTTAAGAGCGTATTCCCAGAAGTTGATTTTCCAAAGATGGCAAACAAAATAAACTGTTATGAACTGTATGCCATTGGATGCGCTGCAAAATATATTGAACTGGAGCAGGTTGGATTGCTGTTTGAAAAGGAATATCTAGTTGATAAAGTGCAGGATTTTATACCGTCAAAGAGAAGATGCAAAGAAATCGGGAAAAATTACATAAAAAGCATATTAAAACAAAGAGTAATGGATGATGATTCTAACGAGTTCAGTTTTATTGTTGACGATTATGTAGAAATGGCGGTGGAGCTAAAAGAAAAAATAGGCATCAAAGCAGGAAAGAAAAAGATACGACTGCTGCATGATGAGTATGCGGAACGGCTATCAAAGAAAAGGAGCAGATGGAAGCAGAAACGTCGCTGAAGTATCTGAAAAATATTTTCTGATAATTGTTGATTTTGTGGCATGAAGTTGGTAAAATTGTAACATATAAAAAATATGTTTGGAGGGCGTGTTGTGAGAGTATATCTTGAAGGAAAGAAAATATATGTTAAAAATACCGAAGGCCTGGTGTATGAGGTTAAATATTATGAAGGATATGACGGATATGATTCGCTGCATTTTCAGCTAGAATTGGTTTGCGGTTGGGATGAAGACGAATGGAAGCCGGCAGATTGTTTTGGTGATGACGTGCATGATGAGAGTGTTATCCAGTATTTCTTCAAAGAAAGCCTTGAAGAATGCCTTGAAGCAAATGAGTATAAGATTCTGGAAGGGAATCCACTGGAGAAAAAATAATAAAAATATTTGTAATGTCGTATAATGAAAATAAGTCAGGGAAAGCCTCCCGGGCTTATTTTTTTTGCAATATGTAAGGTAAAGAAGTAAAAAGGGGCAGAAAAAAATAAATGGCCTTTGGGCGAGACGTTAGTTTTTTCGGAAATTCGGCATATTAAAACAAATCCAAAAAATGGAGGCGTTTTAATAGATGAAGAAAAATTTTGTGTCGCTGGCAGAGGCGAGGCCGGATTTGGCGAAGGAATGGAATTATGAAAAGAACGGGAATTTGAGGCCGGAGGATGTGAGTTGCGGAAGTAGTAAAAAGGTATGGTGGAAGTTGCCTTATAATGTGCCAGATGATTATCCAGTTGAACATTTGAGAGGGAAGCATTTTGATTTTGAATGGGAAGCAAGTATTGGTGACCGAACAAGAGGTGTAAATTGTCCATTTTTATGTCAAAATCCAAAAACATGGAAAGGTTTTAATGACCTTGCAACAACTAATCCAAGCCTTGCTGGTGAATGGGATTATAAGCTAAACATTGGCCTAACTCCATCAGATGTTACTGCTAATTCTGGGAAAAATGTGTGGTGGCATTTACAATATGATATTCCAAATGACTATATGGTAGAAAATTTACGTGGAAAACGTGTTGATTTCCGTTGGCAGGCTGCTGTTTCAGATAGAAATAATGGCAATGGATGCCCTTTTTTGGCAGGGAAAGCAGTATGGCCTGGTTTTAACGACTTGCGAACGACCAATCCAGAACTTGCAAAACAGTGGCACCCTACTAAAAACGGAGAGTTAACAGCAGTACAAGTGACAGCAAGTTCAAATAAAAAAAATTTGGTGGTTGCTACCATATGATGTACCTATGGAATACTCGATTAAACATCTAAGAGGAAAACATTTTGATTTTGAATGGCAAACTACAATTAACCATAGAACTGGCAATTACGGAACTGGGTGTCCTTATTTAAATGGGAAAGCGGTATGGCCTGGTTTTAACGACTTGCAAACGACCAATCCAGAACTTGCAAAACAGTGGCACCCTACTAAAAACGGAGAGCTAACAGCAGTACAAGTGACAGCAAGTTCAAATAAAAAAGTGTGGTGGTTGTATCCATATGATGACCCAAAAACAGGAAAACATTTTGATTTTGAATGGGAAGCCATAGTATCAAGCCGCAATAAAGGAACCGGATGCCCTTTTTTGACAGGAAAAGCAGTGTGGCCTGGATTTAATGATTTACAAACAGTTAATCCTAGTCTCGCAAAATTATGGCATCCAACTAAAAACGGCAAATTAAAGCCAACTCAAGTGACTATAAATTCAACAAAAAGGGTTTGGTGGATGTATCCATATGATGACCTAAAAACAGGAAAACACTTTGATTTTGAATGGCAATCTTCAATAGTCACACAAAATATAAGTAAACATTATTGTCCGTATTTATCAAACCAAGCAATATGGAATGGATTTAACGATTTACAGACAATTAATCCAAGATTAGCATCACAATGGCATCCAACTAAAAATGGAAATTTAAAGCCAGAACAAGTTACCTTCGGTTCACGGCGGAAAGTGTGGTGGTTGTTGCCGTATGATGACAAAAAAACCGGAATACATTATGATTTTGAATGACAAGCAAGCATTAGCAAGAGAGCAAGAGGCGCAAATTGCCCATTTTTAATAACTTATAGAGGTGAAAATTATATAAAACAATATCTTCAAAAAAAACAATATTTCTTTTAATACTCAGAAAAAATTTTCAGATTTGTTTGGAATCGGTGACAGCCAATTGTCATATGATTTCTCAATATCGGACGAAAAACATAAATATATCTTAATTGAGTATAATGGAATTCAGCATTATGAAGCAAATGATTATTTTGGAGGCGAAGAACAATTCAAAAAACAAAAAGAACACGACAAAAGAAAGCGTGACTACGCCAAAAAGCATGGCTATAAACTGATTACTATTAAGTATACATATGACACATATGAAAGTGTTGAAGAATACCTTGATAATGAACTTAAAAAGCTTGGCGTCATAAATAGTACTAAAAAAGAAGAGTCCGTAAATGATGCAGCATAAAGAGAGTATCTTACCGCAGCCGGCGAAGCCGGCTGCTTTTTTGCTGTACTCTAAACTTTCAATCGCTAACACTACACAACCCCAGTCAAAAAAATTCTGGCTGGGGTTATATTATCCACGCGAAGCTCGCACAAGCAGTTCAGAGAAATAGTCTGGATTGTCGTAGAGCTTTTCCAATATATCTGATTGCTGCTTGGATGGAAGATTTCCTTCGTAGAATTTTGAAAAAGTATGTTCGCCCCATCCGAGCAGCAAAGACAGGGACGTATTGTCAATGTTGTATTTTTGCGGCATCTCGCGGATTTTCTGCAGAGATATTAGGCCGTTAACTTCCCGGCATTTGTCGTACAGTGCTACTGTATTATATTCCATAACACCTGGATTGTATACAATATTGCCGCATTCTTTGCAGTAAGCTTCTTTGCCGAGATATTCGTATTGTATGTTATTAATTTTCCCGACCATCGGGATATTGTCTTTAATCACGCAATCAACTTTTTTAAAACATGCTTTGCAGTATGTAAAATTATTTTCCATATTAAACGCCTCCTGATTGGCTTTCGTTTCTTTACATTTAATATGCAAAAAAAATAAAAAAAATATTGCATTTGCCTGGAAAAATTCAGCATATTAACATAAGAACAAAAAAAGGAGCCAAAAAAAGGAGCCAAAAAGGAGCCGAACCGGAATGGAAAGGAGAGGCTGAAAAATAAAGAAAAGATGCTGTCTTAACAGCAGTAAATCTTGGTGATGATACTGATACTGTCGGCGCTATAACAGGCGGAATTGCTGGCATTATCACAATGGCGCGTAAAACCACGGCCAACATAAATATGCATCGCTTAGATTTGCATATTTAGTTGTCCGTCGGATGTAAGCGCCGGTTTTATTTTTTAAAAAATCCGCAAAACTTTCATCTGTTTGATAAAATCTGGCATATTAAATATGTGGATAAAGATATGAAAGGAGGTATATGATATGCGTACATTTAAAATGATAATCAGCCCTACAAAAAATAAGAAAGATGCTGCGTTCTGTCAGTACTTTAAGACAAATACC
>ERZ826242.1017-NODE-1017-length-34381-cov-7.406514_pt1 | contig 34381 bp, 30 predicted proteins | sample MGYA00519871_ERZ826242 | MGnify/ENA primary metagenome ERZ826242 (study PRJEB31778, sample SAMEA3449226) | human gut metagenome | biome: human gut; feature: human-associated habitat; material: faeces | place: United Kingdom | collected 2010/2012 ...
CTTAACCTTGTTACTCCAGAAATTTCTGACGAAATTTCCTACGTAATAAAAAAAACGTGGCGTGTTTTTCTGTTAGCTTAAAATTCCCACACCGCGATTATTATTTCTATTATCTATTTCCAAATCTCTCCATTAATAAATTTTATAAGTGCCATAATAAATGCTTGCTTTGTTAAATCAATTCTAGAAATTTGATCATGGGTTAAAATACTAATTCCACCTTTTCCTTTATTTAATCCATGTTTTGAAAAGATTTGATCCATTACTACTCCTAATTCTGTATTGATAATATCGTCTACATATTGGTTTGGAATTTGAAATCCAGCACTAGTTCCTACACTTTGCATTCCTTCTTTATCTTCTATTACTGCTGCATTAATATCAATCCATTCTCCTAATAAATTATAAATACCAGCTTCACTTGCAACATAAAAATCCGCTTCTATGCCATGTTCTAGTGCGTATTTTTTTATATTTTTCACTCGATTTTTTGCTCCTTGCAAAATCTCCTCATTTACTGGTTGTGCTCCTACTTCTGATTCTACTGATATTCCTTCTATTTCAACCTCATCATAATAGTTAGAAAAAGCACTTTTAGCGCCTTCTATTTTTCCTGGATTTTTTGTTCCCATTAATATTTTCATTTTTATTTCTCTTCTCCTATATCTTATTTAATTTCTTTTTTTAACTATAATGTATTCTATACTAAATTGCAATATTTTTTCTCTTTCTATTTATTTTTATACTACATAAAGTATCTATTGAAACTGTAAAACTTAAAAATTTTGTACTAAAAAATAGTTATATTTTTCTATTCTTGGCATATACTATAATAAATTGAATCTATTCATTTATAAACTTTTCTCATTATTTCATTAAATCCATTAAAAATGGTTGACATTTTTTACTCTAAATAGTATAATGATTAAGTCAAAGATATCGCGGGGTGGAGCAGTTGGCAGCTCGTCGGGCTCATAACCCGAAGGTCGGTAGTTCGAGTCTATCCCCCGCAACCAAATTTAGAGGCTTAAAGCCTCTTTTTTTATTTTAAAATATTTTATATTAGTTTATGAAATGCTTACATATCAAGCATTTTATCTAAAAATAATTTTACTTAATTTATTTTATTTTTTGCAATTTGCTACCAAGATTGCTACCATTTTTTCTATACTGGTACAATAATATAGAAACAGATACTTTTCGACAAATTATCTGTTTCTAACTTATGTTTTATTCATCTGATTTTTTTATAGTAAGAGTATAACCTTCTGGCAATGCAGGATTAAGAATATCTTTAATCACATATTCAGCTTCTGTTTCTGCAAATTCTAATATTCCTGTTGCTTCTGCTTCTTTTATTCCATCCTGTTCTGCTAATGCACAGGCTTTATTTGCATCTTCTTTTGAGTCAACATTAAATAATGCAAATTTTTCATCAAAATATTGAATCTCGTTTTGATCCACATGACAATCAAAAACTTTTGCCTTCGGCATTACTATTACTATTTCTTTCGGATTCATTGTACTAGACTCTATTTTTACTTCTTTAATTTCAACTCCTGCTCTTATTGTTGCAGAATAAACCATTGTAAAATCTGACCTATTAAGAATCATTGCTCCTGCATCTTTATAATTTTCAATTCCTGTTATTTTTAATTTTGCAGTAGTTAATTCACTTGACTTTTCAAGTAGCATATTTAAATGTGTAAAGTCAGCTGATGCTTCTTTATTAAATAATGTAGCTCTTAATACTAAACCCACTATAATTATAATTAAAACAATTACAATTATAAATATAATTTTTGATTTAGTAGTTTTAAGTAATTTTGATAATAAATTAGATTTCTTTTTCTCGTTTTCTCCATTTTTCATAAATAAACTCCCCCATTTTTTAGAATATTACAATAATTATTGCTCTTAATATAATTAAAGCTATAACTATGCCTAATACAATGAATAATATTTTTAGAAACTTTTTCATTTTTTCCCTCCTCTATTATAGAATGTGTTTTTTTCGCGAATGTCATTTTTTACAGTACTCTTCTTCCTTTTTTAAATAGATATTATCCTTTTTAATCCAAACAGAAACACTTCCACCGTTACAGTAAAAAATTCCATTTCCATCTTGATCTACATATACTGTTTCTTTCATATTACCTGTGCAATCATATAGAATGCTATTTGCTAATCTTGTTCCTACATTCATTTGTTTACATCCACCTGCATTATCTGTCATAATAACTGCCATACCAGAATCTGGATGCTCATAATCTCCTTCTCTCGTCCAGCCAATAATATTAGAATCGTCAAAATAATCTCTTTGAATTCCATATGCAAAATATTTTCTTGCTTCTATTAATATTTCCAAAATATCCTTTTTAGCAGGAATTTTATTGTGTGGTATTCCATAATAATCTCCATAAAAGATGCATGGATATCCATCTCTTCTTAATAAGATTAATGCATATGCTTGGGGTTTAAACCAATCTTGTACCCAAGAATTTAGAGATTGACCTGGCTGAGTATCATGATTATCTACAAATGTTACTGCTAAATCTGGATGAGATTTTACTAATGTATTATCTAAAATGGTTCTCATATCATAATGACCACAACAATTAGAAGCATTAAATAAATTATAATGAAGAGGAACATCAAATAAAGACATACTATAATTGGTTTCTTTTAAATATTGATTTAAAGTTTCTACATTGGTAGACCAGTATTCTCCGACAGTAAATAATTCTTTTTCTGTTGCATCTCTCATTTCTTCCAGCCAATCTTCAAAAAAATCTGCTCTAATATGTTTTACTGCATCTAATCGAAAACCATCTACATTTGTAAGATTTAAATACCACTTCCCCCATCTTTTTAATTCTTCTGTTACATCTACATTATTTAAGTCTACATCCGCTCCCATTAAATAATCAAAATTTCCGTTTTCTTTATCTACTTCTTCATCCCAATGTTTACCATAAAATTTATAAATGGATGACTTCTTTAATTTCTCATCCCAATCTACTCCATGAAAATGCGTCCAATTCCAACGAAAAGACGAATACTTATTTCCTCTACCTGGAAAGTTATATTTTGTCCAAGCTTGTATTGGAAGTGCTGATGATATATCAATGTTTCGATTACTTGGATCATCTTCTATTGCTAATACTTCTTCTGTTTCATCTGCTCCTAATCGATGATTTAAAACAATGTCTGCATATACTTCAATAGAATTTCCTTTTAATAAGCGTATCGCATTTAAATATTCTTCCTTCGTTCCATATTTCGTTGGAATACTTCCTTTTTGATCAAATTCCCCTAAATCATATAAATCATATACACCATATCCTGTATCGTCTTTTCCACCAGCTCCCTTATAGGCAGGTGGTAACCATATTCCTGTAATTCCAATATTTTCTAAATAATTAGCATCCTTCGCTACATTTTTCCACAAATTTTGATCCGATGGCAAATACCATTCGAAGTATTGCATCATCGTTTTATTTATGTTTTTTCTCAAGTTTATCATCTCCTGCTTTTGTGTTTTTTTCTATTTTATCATATTTATCCCTGTTTTTTTTCGTTTATTGAAAATTTTTTATGATTATTATATTATTTTTATATCGCTAGAATAAATTTTATTATAATGAAAATAAAATTGGAATAAAAAAGGAGAAAACAATGAAAATCGGATATTTAGGACCAAAGGGAACTTTTTCTTACGAAGTTTGTACTGAGTATTGCTGTGAAAATATGCAAATGGTAGAATATAAAACTATCCCAGACTGTATCTTTGCACTAGAAACTGGAGAAGTAGATGAATCTATTGTTCCAATAGAAAATTCACTTCAAGGTTGTGTAACCGATGCAATCGATACATTAATAAAATATGAAAGCATAAAAGTTAAAGATGAAATTCTTTTAGAAATAAAACAAAATTTAATGTCAAATAAAAATTGCACATTAGAGGAAATTAAAAAAGTATATTCACATCCACAAGCACTTGCTCAGTGTAGAAATTTTCTAGAAAAACATTTACTTTTAGAAAAAATAATACCAGTAGAAAGTACCGCTCTTGCAGCTAAAAAAGTAAGTGAAGAAAATGAAACTTCAGCTTGTATCTGTAACATATCTTGTCAAAAAGAGTATCATTTAAATTTATTAAAAAAATCAATCCAAGATAATAATTTTAATAAAACTAAATTTTGGGTTTTAAGCAAAAAAGGAAATGAGAAAACAGAAAGAACTAAAATGTCTATGTTATTTTCTGTAAAAGACAAACCAGGTGCACTATATAATGTTTTAAAAATATTTAATGAATATCATTTAAACTTAACTAAAATAGAATCAAGACCTGCAAAAACTGTTTTGGGTGAATATATATTTTGGATTGACGTTACGATTGAAAATCATAATGAAGAAAAAGCAATACAAGAAATCAAAAATATGGAAATATATACGAGAATACTAGGAAAATACTAGTAAAGTACCTTAAAATGTGCTATAATATTTTAGTAGGCAAATATTTTACAGGTCAGTGAAACGGAGGTTTTATCTTATGTGTACTGGTAAATATGCATTAAATTCACCTGAGGCTGAATATTATCGGTTTTTAGGCGAGTGTGCAGCTTTATTGTTGCAGAAAAAAACACTTCAGGAAACTGCGGCTGAAAAAGGCTTAACAGTTGAAGAGCTGCTTGAAAAATTGGAGGATATCAAAGAAATGAATCCATATTTGTATCAGCAGCTTCAGGAAGTAACAAACAATTTGTAACTTGAGTAACTGACAAAACCGGGGAGTGTCTAAGCTTCCCGGTTTCACTTTTTGAAACATAAAAAAATTGCATTGCAGCTTCCTTTATTTTCTTATATAATATGAAAAATAAAAGAAGAGGTAACCATATGATATCGGATAAAATGAAAGATTTAGTAAAAAATAATTCTGTAATAAGAGAAATGTTTGAAGAAGGAAAAAAACTTCAAAAACTTTATGGAAAAGAAAACGTTTTTGATTTTAGTTTAGGAAATCCAAGTGTTCCAGCTCCAAAAAAAGTAAAAGAAGCTATTATTAAAATTTTAGAAAATGAAGATCCTTGCTTTTTACATGGATATATGAGTAATAGCGGTTTTGAAGATGTAAGAGAAAAAATTGCAGAATCTATAAATAGAAAATTTGGAACTAATTTCTCTGCTAAAAACTTAATTATGACAGTAGGTGCTGCAAGTGGATTAAATATCGTTTTAAAATCTATTATAAATCCGGGCGATGAAGTCATTAATTTTGCACCATATTTTTCAGAATATAATAATTACATAAAAAATTATGATGGAATAGTTACAGTAGTAAGTGCAAATTTGGAAACATTTGAACCAAATCTAGAAGAATTTAAAAATAAAATAAATAGCAAAACAAAAGCTGTAATCATAAATACACCAAATAACCCAACAGGAGTAATATATTCAGAAGAACTAATAAAAAAATTAGTTAAAATTTTAGAAGAAAAATCAAGCCAGATTGGTCATCCCATCTATTTAATATCGGATGAGCCTTACAGGGAACTTGTATATGATGGAGCTATAGTACCTTATGTTACTAAATATTATAAAAATACTTTTGTCGTATATTCTTATAGTAAATCATTATCCCTTCCTGGTGAAAGAATTGGTTACGTAATTGTTCCTGATGAATTAGATGATTCAAATGAAATGATAGAAGCAATTACAATTGCAAATAGAATTATAGGATGTGTAAACGCACCATCATTAATTCAAAGAGTAATTCCTTATTGCTTAGATATACAAATAGATTTAAAAGAATATGATACCAATAGAAAATTATTATATAAAATATTAACAGAATGCGGGTTTGAATGTATAAAACCTCAAGGTGCTTTTTACCTATTCGTAAAATCTCCGATTCCAGATGAAAAAGAATTTTGCAAAACAGCAAAAAAATATCATTTATTATTTGTTCCTTGTTCATCATTTGCTTGTCCAGGATATGTAAGAATAGCATATTGTGTACCACATACTATGATTCAAAGATCTGAGGATGCTTTTCGAAAACTTGCAAAAGAATATTTTTATTAATGGAAAACAAGTATATTAATAAATAAAAATAAAATATCACAATAAAATGACATTTCATGCGATATTTTATTTTTTCCTTAACCTATGTTATCATATATTTAATATACATTTTTTTGGAGGTGTGTTTATGAAAATAGTTGATCACTTTAAAACTTTTTTTAGCAAAATAAAAAATCAAAAGCAATATCAACTATTATTAGATTCTCCTAAAGATCTTTATACAGACTTAATAAATAGTCCTAAAATTAATACAATGATAAATAACATGCCACAGAATTTATCCCAAATAGAAAAAGCATATTATATCTACCTTGAACTAGGAAAAATTGTTAGTGAAAATCCAAAATTTATATATGCAAATGAAGAAAAAAGGAAAAAACATTATAATGACCCACTAGATAGTAAAAACTACTTCGGCATTTGTAAATCAATTTCAGAATTATATGTTAGTATATTAAAAGATCCACGAATTGGAATTTCTGCAGATTTAGTTAAAGAAAATACTGAAAATCCAACCTCTCATATTGATGTTATCTTAAAAATAGATGGAAAAAATTATATAGCAAATTTAATAGCAGATTTATCCAGAATAAAATCTTCCAGAAAAGTATATAATTTCTGCAATGATTTAAGTAAATCTAGAAATAGCTTAAGACTCCAAGAAGTAAAAAAGTCTTACTTAGAGAATTTAGAACATTTTTATGGTAGAATTGATAGCTTAACAAGGGAGGAAATTGAACAATTAGACAAAAAATTAGGATATAGTTTTTTTATACCACAAGTTTCAAAGGAAAATGAAAGAGGAATTTATACAGAAGATGTAATCGAACTATTAATACAAGATATGAACAATCCAGAATCATTTAAAGAATATGTATTACATAATAGAAATGTGCCGGAAGAAGAACGATTAAAGTATAAACTAGATTATGTTTTTGAAAATATAAATAAATTGACTGATTTCAATGGTAAAATGAATTATTTAGAAAATATAAGGTATTATTTGTATCTTTCTAAAAAGATATTATCTCCTGAAGAGAATTCGAGAATAATTCCTTATGCAGCTATTATAGAGAATGACTCGTCTAATATAATCTCTATATTAAAAGTAAAGCCTCTTGCAAATTCCAATGATAAAAATAATAATCTCTATTATCTTTTTTCTGCAAAAGATAATAAATACATATATAAAACACCAGAAGAAATGAAAGAATTTGTTGATGAAAATTCTTTACGTATTATAGGAACATTTGATAAATTTGATCCTCAAAAAACTGATGCACTTGAATTATAAAAGCAAAGATCCATAAGGTCATAAATAGTCTCAAAAAAAAAAACCGTTGTAAGCTCAATGCTTCAACGGTTTTCTAATTGGTCGAGGTAACCATATATAATCTGTTGTAATGACTGATATTACTAGTGTTTACAAAAACATTGTCAAGCAGTTTGCAAGCAGTTGTCTAATTGAATTTAAGAAAGGCTGTGAAAGTCTAAGAAATAAAAACACTTACTAATGTGTACACATTTAGAAACTTACAGTTTGTAAAAGATAGATAATTTAGTAGAAAAATTTAATACATTCAAGCTACTGTTGTTCCAGATCACATTAATGTTAATTCAACTATGTTAGATTATTAAAAATACCAAATAAGGAAATATTTAATAACTAAAAAGATTAAAAAATAAATAAATTTTATTTACACACTGAAAATATATTGAAATTTTAGTGTCAAAGTAAAGGCAAAAATTAAACTAAATGTACACATTACCATTGACTAATGCGTGCATTTAGTTTAAAATAAAAGTGGGTGATGAAAATGCTATATACACATAAAGAATTACTAAATAAATATAAATCAAATTATCAAATTGAAAAAGCAGTTAAAGAAAATAAAATTTTTAAAATTGAAAAAGGTATTTATACAAATAAAAAAAATGTTCATTATTTAGAAGTACTTGTTAAAAAATATCCTAAAGCAATAATTACTGGTAAATCTGCTTATTATTACCATAATCTAACGGATGTGGTACCAGATAAGATATATTTGGCAACAAATAGAACTGCTGTAAGAATAAATAATAATAGAATTAAACAAATTTCAGTGAGTGATAATCTATTTGAATTAGGAAAAGAAACTATAATTTATGAAGGGACAACTATTAATATTTATAATAAAGAGAGAATGCTAATTGATTTGGCTAGAAATAAAAATCAAATTGGATATGACTTATATAAAGAAATTATATCTAATTATAGGAAACTAGCAAATTCATTAAATACACAAAAGATAGAAGAATATTTACAATACTTTGTAAATGGAGATAAAATTTTTGAAATAATACAAGATGAGGTGTTTTAATGGATATATATGAATTAGTAAATAAATATATAAATGCAGGTTATTCTGAAAACGATGCAATTCCAAAAGTTGCTCAAGACATAGTTTTACTTAAAATAGGAAATAGCAAATATAATAAGAATATTACTGTAAAAGGCGGAGTTGTAATCCACAATATTTCTAAAGATATGCGTCGTGCAACTCGAGATATGGATATTGATTTTATAAAATATTCTTTGGAAGATAAATCTATACGAGATTTTATAAAAGAACTAAATAATACTGAAGATGATATAAAAATCAAGATAATAGGAAAAATTGAGCCTTTACATCATCAAGATTACGATGGAAAAAGAGTATATATACAATTAATTGATAAAAATAAGTACACAATAAGTTCTAAGTTAGATATTGGAGTACATAAATATTTTGATATGGAACAAGATGAGTATTATTTTGACTTGAATATAATTGATGAAAGCGTAAGACTACTTATAAACTCAAAAGAACAAATAATTGTTGAGAAATTAAAATCATTATTAAAATTTGGTATTACTTCTACTAGATTTAAAGATATTTTTGATTTTTATTATTTAATTAACAATGAAGTTTTAAATAAGGACAAGTTAATAAAATACATAGATATTTTGATTTTTCAAGATAAAAATATGCGTGAAAATACATTAGAAGATATACATATAAGATTAACAAATATCTTAAATAATCATAGATTTCAAGCAAGAATCAATACAGCAAATAACAATTGGCTAGAAATACCTATAAAAGAGGTTATTGATAATGTTTTAGATTATTTTGAAAATATTGCTACAATTAAAAACTAAAAGAAGGAGAATATATGGACATAGACAGTTTAATATCAAATATAGGAAGAACACGAAACAAAATAGCTGAACTTAATAAAAAAGTATTTGATAAGCAAAAAGAGATAAACGATAATAACAAAAAAATTTCTGAAAATGATAAAAAGATTAGAACTACCAGAAGTGATACAACAATAAAGAGTTGTTTATCAAAAAATGCTTCTTTATCTAAAAAGAATTCTACATTAAACAAAGAAATTTCTAATCTACAAAGAAATATAATAAGTAATCAAAAGAAACTTACAGGTTATGAAAAACAACTAAACAATGCACAACAAGAAAATCAGTTTAGTTATTCAACACAAGTAATACCAGAAATAAAGGAAGAAAAAAATATGAGCCAAGATGAATATAATTCTATCATTACTCAATTTTGTAGAAAAATTCAAAAAGAAGGATTGACAACTAAATATGGAATTATAACAGATATTTATGCAGATGGAAATAGTGGTGGGAATGGTAGAGTATTATTTGGAACTTTGAACAAAAAGAATGTTGCGATAAAAGTATTATATCAAAAAGATGAAGGTAAAAGAAATAGATTTAAAGAAGAGTTTGTTAATGTATTAATGAATCTACAGAAAATTCCAGGAATTGTAGAGCAATACTTGTATGATGAAGTAGAGGCCGAAGGTGCTATAATTAGTTATATTATTATGAAACAATATGAAGGACAATTAAAAAATAATGATGTAACTGAAGAAAAAACAATAAATTTATTTCTAGAATTATGTAGAATTTTTAAAGAAATACATAAGTCGGGAATTATTCATAGAGATTTAAAGCCAGAAAATATTTTAATTGATGAGAATTCAAATATAATTGTTTCGGACTTTGGAATAGCATATTATAATCCTGAAAATTATGATTTTACTGGAAATACAAAATATGGAGAACTTTTAGGAAATAGAAACTTTTCACCTCCTGAACAATCTATTAAAGGAACTATACCACAAAAAACAATGGATATATATGCTATTGCACAAGTAATTCAATGGTATGTAACAGGAATGTTTACTAGAGGAACAAATAGAGAACATTTATATAAAAATTATGATAGTTCAAATATGAGAAATTTAGATACCATAATTGAAAAATGTCTTGCAGATAAACCAGAGTCAAGGTATCAAAATATTGAAGAAATTGAAAGAGACATAGAAAATTATAAAATAAAAATAGTAGAAAAAGAAAAAGTCTCTATTTCATTAGAAAATAACTATGATGAATTTGAACGAAATGATTTAGGATTAGGAGATCCTATAGTTATTATTTAGTATATTAAAAAGGCATCTACTGAAAATAGTAATGCCTTTTAATGTGTAAGCTATTTTTCATTAAACACATCTGCAGATACTTTAAATATTTTTGCAAAAGCAAATAATTCAAAGTCTTGCACTAATCTTTTATTATTTTCAATTTTTGAAATTTTAAAGAAGCGCAAATGCTATAATCTCAACAATTACAACAAATATATCTCTCTAAATTTTTGGGTAGTTAGAATTAACTACCCAAAATCAAAAGAATAATTTTTTGGGGAGCTATATGTAAGCAGTTGTGAAAAAGGCTGAGAAAGGCTAACAGAGTAAAATAGCATATTACAACCTTTTACAGACACTCTCAAATACGGTTAAAAAGCACTAAAATTCAGATAAAGCAAAAGACCTGAAACCTAGTTGTTTCAAGCCTTTTAAGAATATTTTTCTTTTGGTCGAGGTGACAGGGATCGAACCTGCGACCTCATGGTCCCAAACCACGCGCGCTACCAACTGCGCTACACCTCGATAAGTTTTTTATCAAATTTCCTTATATAATATAACACATATTTTTTGTTTTTGCAAGATATTTTCACTTTTTTTTAAAAAAGTATTGAATAAACTAAAAATTATCGATATAATGTATAGGTACGCACCAGTAGCTTAGCTGGATAGAGTGTTCGGCTACGAACCGGAAGGTCGGGGGTTCGAATCCCTCCTGGTGCACCAAAGTACTTTAGAGAGTAGAAATAATATTTTCTATTCTCTTTTATTTTTTATGCATTCATATCTTCCATTACTTCTTTTAATGTGATTGGGGTTACTTGTAATCTTTTTAATTTTTCTATTAATTCATCTGCCGACTTCTCTATTGTTCCAATTTTAACGATTTCTTGGTATTCTCTTTTTTCATAATATTTTGGCACTAATGGATATGCAATGCATTTTGATTTGATCATTACGCCATATAAGCTCTTACCATTTTCTAATTTTTCTTCTGTTTTATAATATAAAATAATCACGGTATATCCTAATTCTTTACTCTCTTCGGTAGTTGCATAAGAGCAACCTCTATATTCTTCTTTCATATTTTAATCCTCCATTAATAAATCTTTAATTTCAAGTAAAAGTTCTTTTCTTAATTTCTTCCAATTCTTTTCGGAAATATACTCCATAGATTTATGAGATAATAATTTTTCATGTTTTGCAATGCTATTCCATTCTTCTATACTTGGATATACCCCCTCTATTAGCATTTGCATTAGTTTATTTTTTGATTTTAGATATGTATTGAATTTTACCTCAATATAATATTTTTTTAGTATTTTATCTAATTTTTCTTCAAAATTATTTATCTTTTGTGGATCTATTCCTAAATTCAAAATTTGATATTTTAGCATTTCTCTATTCATGGTCAAAGTATACCTTACCTTATTCGACATTTCAAATCCATTTTCGACATTTTAATACACTTTTTTCTGTCCATTTTTGAATTTTTATAACGCTCCCAAATTCCGCTATAATCAACATAATCTTATAATGGAAAAGCAAAAATTCGAATAAAAAGCAACAAAAATTTATGGCATAATTTCTATTTAAAATCATCACTAATTAAAAATAAAAGTTATGCCATTTTTTGTTTTATATATTTATTTTTTCATTCTTTATCATTAGATTTATTCTTGAATTACTTTCTCTGCAAACGAATTATTAACAATTTTATCATATGGAGCTTTTTCCTTTAATTCTCCAGCTTCTTCCATCACTTTTTGTAATAATTCGAACGATTCTTGTTTTAAAATTGGCGTATCACACCAAGCATCAATATCTTTATAACTTTGAATTGATTTTTCTAATGATTCTATACTAGTATCTGGAAAGAATTCTTGTATCTTTTCTGCAATCTCACGACTTGTATGTTCTTTTACCCAAACTTCTCCTTTATAAATTGCTCGTGTGAACCCTTCTATTACATCTTTATTTTCTTCAATATAGCTTTTCTTCGCAAAGTAAGCAGTATATGGTATTTCTCCTGCTGCTTCTCCTACTGAAGCTACTACATATCCTTTTCCTGCATCTTCTGTCATTGAAGCTGTTGGTTCAAATAAAGTAACATATTCTGCATCTCCTCCTGTAAATGCTCCTGCCATTAAATCAAACTTAATACTATCATCCAATGTCAAATCTTTTTGTGGATCAATTCCATTTTTTCTTAGTACATATTCTAATGTCATATAAGGAACTCCACCTTTCCTTCCTGGTATTACTGTTTTTCCTTTTAAATCTTCCCAACTAAAATGATCTGTATCTTCCTTACTTACTAAAAAAGAACCGTCTTTTTGTGTCATTTGCGCAAATACTTGTGTATAATCTTCTTTTCCTTCATTATAGACATAAATAGAAGCTTCTGGACCAGCAAAACCAATATCACATTGGTTTGCTAATACTGCTGTCATCACTTTATCTGCTCCCTGTCCTGTTGTTAATTCAATTTTTATATTTTCTTCCTCAAAAAATCCATTTGCGATTGCAATATATTGTGGTGCATAAAAAACAGATCTTGTTACTTCATTTACTGAAATTGTTTTCATTTCACTTTCTTTCTTCGGCCCTTCAAAAATAAAATAAACACTTGCCACACCTATGATGACAACTAATATAAGAATTGCTATTAGTTTTTTCATAACAAACCTCCTACTATTCCAAATTTTTATACTTTTTTAAAGGTAACTTAACCTTGTTTCTCCAGAAAAATATGCCGATTTTTCCTTTGCAATAAAATACTTTACTCTACGAGCTAAATTTCTTTGTTTTCATTAGTAATTTTTCAAATAAAACAACTCCTTGGTACATTAATGCTGATACAATTGCTAAAATAACAACACTTGCCATAACTAGATCTAATTGAAATACTTGCCCTCCATAAACAATTAAATATCCAAGCCCTGCTTTTGAAACCAAAAATTCTCCTGAAATCACACCAACTAAAGATAATCCGATATTTACTTTTAGTGAGTTTATAAATGTTGGAATATTAGAAGGTATTACAATCTTCGTTAATAACTGAAATTTATTCGCTTTAAATGTTTTCGCCATTTTTATTTTTTCTTTATCTGTATTTAAAAATCCATTTACATTCTCTAAAATTGTAACAATGAGTGAAATCGATAATGCCATAACAATAATAGCCGGCATTCCTGCTCCAACCCATATAATAATAATTGGTCCTAAAGCTACTTTTGGCAAACTGTTTAAAATAACTAAAAAGGGTTCCATTACTTTAGATAAAAATTTCGACCACCACAACAGAATGGCAACAATAATTCCTAACAAAGTTCCTAAAGTAAATCCAATCACTGTTTCTAGTACTGTTACACCAATATGTTCTACTAGATGATTTGAAGATAAATTTAAAAATGTATTCCAAATTCGGCTTGGCTGACTTGCGATAAAGCTATCAATCATTCCATAGTTTGCTAATACTTCCCATAATATAATGATTCCAAGTAAAATTACAATTTGTGTTACTATTACTGCAATCTTGTTATTTCGTATTTTTCTTAAGTAATTTTTTCGATCCATAGATATTTTTTTATGATTCACGTATCTCCAACTCCTTCCATAAGCAGTCATAATATTGACTAAATAATGGACTTTCACGACAATTAATAGGATCTCGATCTGGTAAATCAAACTTAATTTCTTGTATCTTCTTTACCCTTGCCGGTCTATTACTAAGAACAATGACTCGATCCGACATGCTAATTGCTTCTGATATGTCATGTGTTACCATAAGAACAGTAATATTTTCATTTTTTAGAATTTGATAAACATCTTTTGTTACTAGAATTCTAGTTTGATAATCTAAGGCAGAAAAAGCTTCATCCAGTAATAAAATATTAGGTCTAATTGCTAATGTTCGAATTAAAGCAACTCTTTGTCTCATTCCTCCTGATAATTGTGCCGGATATTTATCCTTAAATTCGTATAAATGGTATTTTCTTAATAAATTTTCTACATATTCTATATTCTCTTTTGTTTTTGCTTTTCTTATTTCTAATCCTAGCATTACATTATGATAAATTGTTCTCCATTCTAGTAAACTATCTTTTTGTAACATATATCCGATTTCGCCATTTATTTTTATCTCACCAGAGTTTTTTTCCTCTAGCCCTGCAATAATAGAAAGCAATGTAGACTTTCCACATCCACTTGGACCAATAATCGCGATAAACTCTCCCTGCCTCACTGTAAAGTCTATTCCATCTAATGCAACCACTTCTCCATTTTTAGCTTGGTATGTTTTATTTACATTTTTTACACTTATTACTTCTTTCATTTCGCCCCTCCTATTTAAAGAATCCTATTATATTATATTGATTGCTACATAAAAAAGTGACCTTCTATTTCACCTCATTTTTCAAATAGAGTTGTACTGTTTTTCTTTCTTTCCACATATATTGGGATAGGTGATTTTTTGAAAAAGATTCAGTTATTTTTGATTAATGGTTCTATTCTCACTTTAACCTCCTTTTTATTACGTACGATAGGGGTCTCTTTTAATGTATATATTTCCAATAAAATTGGTAGTGAAGCTGTTGGCGTTTATAGTTTGGTTATGTCTGTCTACTTATTTATTACTACTCTTGCTCTCTCTGGAATTAATTTTGCTTGTATGCGTTTAGTTTCGAAGGAGATGGCTTATGGGAATACCGGTGGAGCTAAAAAAGTGGTAACCACTTGCCTTTTATATTGCTTTGTCCTAGGTTCCTTTTCTGGCATTTTGTTATTTTTATTTGCTCCCGCTATTTCCACTTACTGGCTACATGATAAAATCTCTAGCTTTCCTTTCTATGTTATGGCAGTTTCTCTTCCTTTTGTTTCCATGTCTGCTTGCATTACTGGATATTTCTCGGCAGTAAGAAGAGTAGCAAAAAATTCCTCTGTACAAATTTTAGAACAGGTAATTAAAGTATTCCTTATTTCTTATTTATTAACAATTTTTTTGCCAGATACCATTGACTATGCTTGCATTGCTCTAGTTCTTGGTACTACTGTTTCTGAAATTCTATCTTTTGGTATTATGTTTTTACTTTATACCTTGGAAAAAAAAGAAAAAAAATATCATTCAGAAGAAAATTTTCATAAAGAAATTTTAAGAATCTCCATTCCTATTGCAATTACTTCCTGTATTCGTTCTGGACTTTCTACTTTAAAACAAATTCTAATTCCAATTCGCTTAGAAAAGTCCGGAATCAGTTGCACTACTGCATTATCCCAATACGGAATGATTCATGGTATGGTTATGCCAATTATTTTATTTCCAAGTACTTTTATTCAATCTTTTAGTAATTTATTAGTACCAGAGTTTTCCTATTACCATACCCGTTCAGAAATAAATAAAATTCATTATGCTGTTTCTAAAATATTAAAATATACTCTCCTTTTTTCTATCGGAATTGTTGGAATTTTTATTGCTTTTTCTGATAGCATTAGTTTTATTATTTATCATCAATTGGAGCTATCTAGCTATATCAAATTACTTGCTCCTTTAATTGTTTTTATGTACTTAGATAATGTAATTGATGGTGTACTAAAAGGACTTGATAAACAAGTTGGAGTTATGGCAGTTAATATTATTGACCTCTTTGTTAGTATCTCGTTTATTTATTTTCTTTTACCTGTTTTTGGTATTTTAGGATATCTTTTTGTAATTTTTGTTAGTGAAATATTAAATTGCGCTCTTAGTATGAAGGAACTAAAAAAAATAATATCTGTAAAATTAAATATATTGAATTGGATTATAAAACCAATTTTTGCATGCATTTTTAGTTTTTTTACACTATACCTATTTTCTTTTACTCATTTTCGAAATGCGTTTGAATTAATAATCGGTATTATCCTTTTCTTTTTTACTTATTTAATCTATTTATTTTTCTTCCGCTCTTTAAAAAAAGAAGATATTCCTTTTTAAAGGTATACCTATAAGACACAAAAGAAAAAAGTCATCTATTTGATGACTTTTTCTTTCATTTTCTAAAATCAGTAAAATTATGAAGTAGATTTATACAGAGTAAATTATTTTTTCTTGTTATTTTTTATCTAGAATCACTGTCACATCCTTTTTCACAGTTCCCCTTTGAACAGTTAATGTGACCGTATCTCCTACATTTTTAGTATAAATATATTCTCTTAAATCTGCCATCTTTTCTAATTCTACTTGATCTATTTTTACAATAATATCTCCTATTTTTATTCCCGCTTTTTCTGCTGCACTTCCTCTTATTACCTCTTCTACATAAATTCCCGAATCAAATTCTAAATTTCCATCTAAATATGGAATAACATCTTTATCATAAGCAAAAACGCCAATCGTCGCTTCTTCAAACTGCCCTTCTTTTATGTAACGATCAATAATTGGTTTTATAATATTAATTGGAATTGCAAACCCAATTCCCTCTGCTGAATCAATTTTAATCGTATTAATTGCAATTACCTCTCCCGATGAATTAATAAGTGGTCCTCCGCTATTTCCTGGATTAATTCCAGCATCTGTCTGGATCAAGTTCGACATAAATACTTCTTTTCCTTCTTCTTCAAATTTAATCGTTCTTGATAAAGCGCTGATAATTCCTGATGTAACTGTTCTTTGAAATTCAAACCCAATTGGATTTCCTATAGCATAGACAGATTGTCCTACTCTGGCTGTTTCTGAATCTCCTAATGTAACATAATTTAAAGATTTCATATTAATCTTTATGATGCTTAAATCTAGATTGGAATCGGACCAAACTACTTGTGCTGGATATGTTTTTCCTGTATCTAACGTTACATAACAGTTACTATATTTTCCTCCAGATACATGTTCATTTGTAACAATATATCCATTTTCTGAAACAATAAATCCTGTTCCTAAACCTAGTTGATCTACTCCGTCTTTGATAAAGATAGAACTTCCATTATTTTTTATTTTTGATATTCCTACAATGCTTTGATTTATTTTTTCTAGAATATCTTCTATTTTTTCATCTTTTTCTTCTACTTCTTTTACAGTTTGAGAAGTTCTTTGTACATTTTTATTTTTCTCATCTTCCGGAATTACTTCTATTTGCATATATGTCTGATAAATCCAAATTCCAAAAGTACAAAAAAGCATTGCTAGAATCATATGTTTCAAGAAAAGTTGTATTTTCTTTTTATTTACTACCTTTTTTTTCTGATATCGTTTCAAACAATCAATCCTCCTTAGGAAAATGCTTATTAACATTTTTCCCAAAGAGGATTATTCTTAAACATTAGAACTTATTTTTTTCATTTCTTGATATCTTTTTACTTTTTGTGTTGTCGTTTTATCTAATGGTTCTTTCGTAATCATAATTTCTTTAATATGTTTATATGTTGGTAAAGATTGATTGATTTCTTTTATTTTATTCCATATAATTTCTTTATATTCTTCTTCTGTTTTTTCTCCCAAAAACTCCTTAATTAAGTCTTCATTATATACAATTTTAGCTCCAATTGTAGTATCTGTATTTGTCTTTTCTCTTGCATAAACAATACTCTCTTCTACATAAGAAATTTTATTAATTAAAAATTCTAACTCTTGAGGATAAATATTCTTTCCATTTCTTAAAACAATCATATCACTTTTTCTTCCTGTAATATATAAAAATCCGTCTTCATCTAAATATCCATAATCTCCTGTATAGAACCATCCATCTCTTAATACTTCTGCTGTCTTTTCTGGATTTTGATAATATCCTTGCATTACATTTGGTCCTTTTACTTTTATCTCTCCAGATCCGTTTTCATCTTTTCCATCAATTTCTACTTCTAAGTTATATAAAGGATAGCCTACTGATCCTGGTCTTTGTTTTTCGTCTGTTTCGCATGCAATTACGGGTGATGTTTCTGTTAAACCATATCCTTGTAATAATTTTATTCCTAGATCGTTATATCCTATGATAGTATCTTTGTTCATAGGAGCTGCTCCATAAAATACGACTCTTAACGCTCCGCCAAATTGATCTAAAATTTGTTTAAATAATACTCTTCTTACATCTATTTTGCATTTTAATAATAAATGAGATAATTTTGACATTGTATGAATTAATTTTGTTTTTCCTTTTTCTTCGATTGCTTTTGTGATCTTTTTATACATTGTTTCTAAAACAAGTGGTACTGCTACAAATACCGTTACTTTATATTCAGCCAAGTTTTTAGCAATATATTTTAACCCATCACAAAAAGCAACTGTAACCCCATAATAAATTCCATAAAGAAATGTAACTGTACATTCAAATGTATGATGAATTGGAAGGAAAGATAGTAATGTGTCGGTTGGATACATTTTTACATAACTTGCAATTCCTTGAATATTAGAGCATATATTTCTTTGTGATAACATAACTGCTTTTGGCAAACTTGTTGTTCCAGATGTAAATAACATAATAGACATCTTTTCAGGATCAATTATCATGTTATCATATACTTTATTTCCTTTTTCTATTGCTTCTTTTCCTTTTATCTGCAAATTTTCATATTCCATTACTTCTGCTTTATCATTCGTTTGATCCATACAAATTAAAAATTTCAAATTCGATTGTTTATTACTTTTTATCTTTAGAAATTCTTCTTCGTATTTTTTATCAAAAATAGCAGCTTCTGCTCCGCTTCTTAATACTAAAGCTTCAATTTCGTTTGCTGGAAGCGCTTTATCTAGTGGAACCACTATCATATTTCCCGTTGTAATTGCCAAATAACTTGTACACCATTCATAACGATTATTTCCAATTAGAATAACCTTTTTCCCTTCTAATCCTAATTCTAATAATGCTGTACTAACTTCTTTCACATTCGTTTGAAATTGCTTATAGCTAATTTCTACATATTCTGGCTCTTTGGCTGTCGGATCTTTTTTATATTTGTATGCAATATGATCTGGATATTTGCTTACTGTATTATTTAGTAATTCACGATAGTCTTTCACTTCTGGAATATCATATAATTTTTTGGAATGATTTTTCATATTTCTCTCTCCTTTATTCATCCATTTTTTCATCTTTGATTTTATACTATAATTCACTTTTAATCAACAAAATATTGATTTTTTATGGGTGTATGTATATAATAAATTCAAATTTTAGTAAGGGGATGTCGAACCGTGGAAAAAAGATTTTTTGATTTAACAAACCCACAAAAATCAATTTGGTTAATGGAACAATACTGTCCAAATATTAGTTTAAATAATATATGTGGGAATATAAAAATAAAGGATAAAGTTAATTTTACTTTATTAGAAAAAGCGCTTAATATTTATATTCAAAAGAATGAAGCAATTCGTTTTCAATTTTGTATGGTGGCGGGAACTCCAAAGCAATATGTTTGTGAATATAAACCTTTTTCTATTGATTTAGTTGATCTTGCAAATGAAGATGCTTTATCTATTTTGAATCATAAAATTGTGCAGACTCCATTTACTCTTTTGGATTCTGCTTTATATCATTTTACTTTATTTCGATATCCTGATGGAACAGGTGGCTTAAACGTCAATTTCCATCATTTAGTAGCTGATGCATGGACAATGAGTTTATTTATATCAGAAACAATGTCCATTTATTCTCAATTGGTTTCTAATGAAGATGTCGATGTTTCTTTAAATCCATCCTATCTTGATACTATTGTTAATGAAACTACTTATTTAAATAGCGATAAATTTGAAAAAGACTCAGAATTTTGGAAGTCAGAATTTATGTTTGAACCAAAAAGCTCTTCTATTTCTAATTTTAAAATTATTGATACAGAAACAAAGGCTTTTCGTAAAACATTTCATCTAAATTCTGATTTATATGAATCTATCCAAGGTTTTTGTAAAGATTGGAATTGTTCTATTTATACTTTCTTTATGGTAGTATATTCCATTTATATTGCAAAAATAAATAGTAATCCAAATCCAATTATTGGAACACCAATTTTAAATCGTACCAATTTTAAAGATAAACATACTGCAGGTATGTTTATTAGTACTGTTCCATTTTCTATTCAAATTGATTTTAAGGATACGATTACTAATTTAATAAAATCTGCTTCTACAAAGCAGTTATCAATTTTCAGACATCAAAAATATCCTTATCAGGATCTACTAGCTCATGTAAAGAAAACATATAATATTTCTGAAAATCTATATGATGTTGCACTTTCTTATCAAAATGCAAAAGATGATAAAAATTCTTCTAAAATTCCTTATGAAACCAATTGGGTTTTTAGTGGTCATATTGTTGATCCTTTAGATATTCATTTCTATGATATGGATGATTCTGGCAGTTTTGATATTTTTTATGATTATCAAATTTCTAAATTTGATGAAAAAGATATCGAAAATATTCATGCCCGTATCATTTATATTATAAAACAAATGATTCAAAATCCAAATCAAATCGTAGATAAAATCTTAACTTTAACTCCAGAAGAGTGCAAACAAATGGAGTCAGTATTTAATCACTCTAAAATTGCACATCCTTATTCTATTAATGTTTACGATTTGATTGAGCAAACTGCCAATCAATATCCAGAACATATTGCTGTGGTAGATGAAAATAGTAAAATTACTTATCAAGAACTAACAGAAAAAGTAGATCTAATTGCTAAAAATTTAATTTCTTCTGGAGTAAAAAAAGGAGATTGTGTTGCTCTTTTATTTCAAAAGAAGAACATTCCCCTTATTTGCTCTATGCTGGGAGCCTTAAAAAGTGGTGCTTTCTTTTTAGCAATTTACCCAGATTATCCCGAAGATCGAATTCAATACATGTTAGAAAATAGTAAAGCAAAGCTTTTAATTGCAGAAGAATATTTTTCTTCACAAACTTTTCCTCTTCAAACTTTATATTATGAAAAGTTAATGCCAATGAAAGCTGATATTACTTTTCCAAATGCCATAGATCATGATAATGCATATATTATCTATACCTCTGGCTCTACTGGAAAGCCTAAAGGGACGGTTCAGTCCCATAATAATTTAATTAATTTCGTATATTCATTTAACCATTACTTTGATCATACGATTTCTTCTAAGGATCGTTTTTTATCCGTTACAAATATTTGCTTTGATGTTAGTATTTCAGAAATTTTCACTCCTTTATTTTTTGGAGCCAGTTTATATTTGTATCCTGATTTAAATAATAGTAGTGTTGAAAATCTTACGAAATATATTATGGACCATGAAATTACTTTTTCTTATTTTCCACCATCTATGCTACAAAGTATTTATGAGAATTTAAGAAATTATAAAAAAGTTCCTCTAAATAAATTATTAGTAGGTGTAGAACCAATTAAAGCTTCTATTCTTTTAAACTATTTAAGTTTAAATCCAAATATGAAGATTATTAATGGATACGGACCTTCTGAAACAACAATTTGTTGCACCATGTATCCTTTCGATAAAAAATTAAACCCTTCTTATATTACTCCAATTGGAAAGCCAATTGGAAATTCAAAAATCCATGTTTATAATGAATTGAAACAACCTGTTCCAATTGGAGAAGTCGGTGAAATTTATGTAGAAGGAGAATGCGTTGGTAATGGTTATTTATATAATCCTACCTTAACTTCTGAAAAATTTGATCTAACCCACCATATCTATCGTACAGGAGACTTAGGAAGATGGCTTTCTAATGGAAATCTTATGTTTGTAGGAAGAAATGATAATCAAATTAAATACCGTGGTTATCGAATTGATTTAGGCGAAATCGAACACAGTATAAAAAATATTCCTCAAATAAAAAATACTGTTGTTTTATTGGATAAAGATTTAGAAAATACAAGATTAGTAGCATTTGCTATTACAAATGATCCTGCCTTTAAGGAAGAAAATTTAAGGGATGTTTTATCAAAAACACTTCCTCATTATATGATTCCAAATCAATTTATGTTTTTGGACAAATTTCCTTTAACTCCAAATGGAAAAATTGACAGAAAAGAATTACTTTCTCTTTTCGCAAATCAAAAATTCGATACTTATGTAGCTCCAACAACAGATTTAGAAAGAACCCTTTGTCAGCTATGGAGTGAAGTTTTGAAAAAAGAACAAGTTGGTATTACTCATAATTTCTTTGATTTAGGTGGTGATTCTTTAGATGCTATAAAAATTGCTACTATTGCAAGTCAAAAGAATATTAAACTATCTGCACAAAGTTTTTATAATTATCCAACCATTGAATTACTTGCCAAACACTTGAATACAAAAGTAACAAAGAAAACAGATTATTTAGCAAAAATTAAAATCAAAAAGTCAAAGACTTTACCATTAGAAGGTAATATTTTATTAACTGGCGTTACTGGATTTTTAGGTGCTCATTTGTTAAAAGAACTTTTATTTACTACACCTTATAAGATTTATTGCCTTGTAAGAGGAAAATCTTTTTCTGATTCTTATCATCGCTTTATAGAGAGAATGCATTATTATTTTGAAGATTCCCTTGATAAACTTATAGAGCAAAGAGTCATTATTTTAAATGGTGACTTCTTGAAAGAAGATTTAGGATTAGAACCAAAGATTTATCAAAATTTAACTTCAACCATAAAAACAGTTATCAATTCCGCTGCCATCGTAAAACATCTTGGTAATTATGAAATGTTTCGTAAAACGAATATCGAAAGTGTAGAAAATTTAATTCGTTTTTGTGAAACATCTAACCATATTCATCTTGTTCATATTTCTACCTTATCGGTTAGTGGAACTTTAAACCATGAGCATCCAACTTATTTTACAGAAGAAGATTTATATTTGGGACAAAGTATTTCTCATAATATATACATAAAAACTAAATTTGAAGCAGAGCAATTATTGGCTAAAAAAATAGAAGATGGCTTAAATGCTACTATTTTCCGTTTAGGAAATATTTCTTGGAGAACAAATGATGGTAAATTTCAAATTAATGAAGAAGACAATTTATTTTATAATGTAATTAAATTCATATTATTAACCAAATGCTTACCAAATTCTTCAAAATCTACTGAAATTAATATTAGTCCTGTTGACTTATGTGCAAAATTAATTTTAATGATTTTAGAAAAAAATAATATTTACAACTTATATCATATTTATAATGAAAATACATTTTCCTTGGAAGAACTTGTTTTATTATTAAATGAACTTGGATTTAATATCCAATTTGTAGATCAAAAAGTTTATCAAAATACCATTATGAATCTTAATGATTCTAGCTCTCTTTTAGCCAAAGTTACAGAATTCTTGAAACAAGAAGAAAGTCAAAAAAATACAATAAGTATTTCTAGTCCATATACAAATAAAGTACTAAATCAAATTCATTTTACTTGGCCTAAATTAACTAAGGATTATTTACAAAAAAAGATTGGGGGTTCTAACAAATGAAAAAAGTTTCGAAAAAGTGGATTCAAATTTTATTACTATACAATTTAGTGTTTTTTGGAGTTACTCTATTTTTCTACAAAATAGTACCAGTAATTTTATGTTATCCGCCAAATTCTATTGATAATTCATTTCAAGTGGCAATCAATGGTTTAACTTATTCACAACAGTATTTGGCAATTGTTATTAGTAGTCTTATTTTAGAAAATATGATATTAATTTTTAGTTTACTAAAGATTAATACAATGAGAAATCGATTAAAAACATGTAAAAAAGAGGAGGCAACAAAGCTTTATTATAGCTTTTCTAAAAGTATTTTAAAGATACCTAATATCATTTATTTTATTCAGGTTATTATACCAATTATTATGATTGCCGCAACATTTAGCATGTTAAAAGGTGACTTGTTTATTACTTTAAAAGTTTGTGTATTATATTTTGCAATATTGGCTTTAATTGCAAGTATTGCCTATATCTTTTCTATTAAAATATTTAAACAAATTTTAGTGGATATCTTTTATGAAATTATAGATTCTGCCAACATTGATAGTGACTTTACAAAATATGTACGCAGAAGTAGCCTAAAAAAAGTTATTTTTATGGTTACTGTTCCAATGTTTACTGTAACTGCTTTTCTAATTGCGCTTACTGGTTACGCTAGTATTATTAGTGAAACAGGAGATCTAACATTTCGTATTTATGAACAAGATTTAAATAATTTATCCATTGAATCTTCTATTTCAGACCAAGATGAAGTTTCTTATCTGAAAGAAAAACTAAAAGAAATTCCTTTACAAAAAGATTCAGACTTTTATTTTATTTTAACGCCTGATGGTACGTCAATCGCACAAAATAATCAAGAACTTTCTATTTTCTTTTTAAAATATTTAGATGAGATTGCTCCTACTCAGCCACAACCAAATCGTACTTATGACTTTTATGGAGATGATTCTCAAGGAATTGTAAGAACTGTTTCTATTAACGGACAAGATTGGACGATTGGAATTCGTTATAACCTAGTATCTAATTCTATTCTAGTTGGATTGTTATTTATTTTTGCAGTATTGTTTATTGTAAATATCGTTATATTATATAATTTTTCAAATTATATTATCGATGACATTAATCGTGTATCAAAAGCATTACTAAAAATATCAAAAAATAAAAATGTTGATTTCAATTATAAACTACCTGTAATTTCAAATGATGAAATTGGTGACCTAGTAAATGCTTTTAATCAAATTCAAACATTAACGAAAAATAACATTGATCAAATTCATAAAAACCAAGATACTTTAATGGAAAGAGAACGTCTTGCTTCATTAGGACAATTGATCGGAGGAATTGCACATAACTTAAAAACCCCTATTATGTCTATTTCTGGTGCAGGTGAAGGATTAACAGATTTAATTCGAGAATATAAGGAATCAATCCAAGATCCAGAAGTTACTGTTTCCGATCATCTGGAAATTGCACAAGATATGCAAAATTGGGTATTCAAAATAAAAGAATATACAGAATATATGTCAGATGTTATCACTGCTGTTAAAGGACAGGCAGTAACTTTATCGTCAGATCAAAATATACAATTTAATATGGATGAACTATTAAAACGTATTGATATTTTAATGAAACATGAACTTAAAAATGCATTAATTTCTTTAAATATTCAAAATCATGTTTCAAATGATATTTATTTAAAAGGTGATGTTAATAGTTTAGTTCAAGTAATTAACAATATGATTTCAAATTCAATTCAGGCTTATCAAGGAAAAACAAATGAAACCATTGAACTAATTGTAGAAAAAGAAGATTCTAAAATTCTTATTTCCATTAAGGATCATGCAAGTGGAATGACTGCAGAAGTAAAAGAAAAATTATTTAAAGAAATGATTACAACCAAAGGAAAAAATGGTACAGGTCTTGGATTATTTATGTCTTATTCTACAGTAAAAGCACATTTTGGTGGTAATATTCTTGTAGATTCGCAACTTGGAAAAGGAACTACTTTCATTATTGTTCTTCCCTTATAAATAAAATCATGGCCACAAATAAAACTTTTTAGAAATTATAAAAACCTGCAAATTTAAATTTGCAGGTTTTTTCGTATATATTAATTTATTAGTCTATTTTTTCTTCCAATTTGTCCCATATACGAAAAATTCTTCGTTTTTTCTTGCTTTTACAAAATAGAGAATATATAATATAGTCGAATATAGCATATAGAGGTGATTTTATGAGAAAACATATGCATGAATCTATAACTTCTAATTATAAAATATTAGCTGTTGACGATGAAGAAGGAATTGTAGATTCCCTATCTATATTTATGAAACGATCTGGATACAATTTTACTGGTATTACAGATCCTATTCAGGCCATAGAACGTCTTAAAGTTGAACACTTTGATTTATTAATACTAGATTTTATTATGACCCCCATCCATGGTGATAAAGTAGTAGAAGAAATCCGAAAATTTAATAAAGATTTATATATTTTATTACTAACTGGTCATAAAGATTTAGCTCCACCTCTAGAAACTATTAAAAGACTTGATATTCAGGGTTATTGTGAAAAGGGAGATAAATTTGATCAACTTCTATTATTAATTGAATCTGGAATTAAAAGTATTGAACAAATGCAAACGATTAAAAGAATTAATCAAGAACTTTCAGATGCAAATGATAAATTAGAACAGGCCTATATGGAAAGTATTGAAACTCTTAGATACACTGTAGAAGCCAAAGATCCTTACACAAAAGGACATTCTGATCGTGTTGCAGAATATTCTGTATTAATAGGAAAATCCCTAAATCTATCTGAAGAAGAATTAAAAAATTTAAAAATTGGTGGTCTTTTCCATGATATTGGAAAAATAGGTGTTCCTGATAGTATTTTATTAAAAGAGTCTCGTTTAGATGATGAAGAATATTCTCAAATCAAGAATCATCCATTAATTGGAGTTCATATCCTTTCTAATGCAACTATTTTTCAAGATATTATTCCTATTGTAAAACATCATCATGAACGATTTGATGGAAAAGGTTATCCTTCTCAATTATCTGGAAAAGATATTCCATATCTAGCAAGAATTGTAAGCATTGCAGATAGTTTTGATGCCATGACATCAAAACGAAGCTATCGAAATGCACTTCCTTTAGAAGTAGTAAAAAACGAATTCTTAAAAAATATCGGAACACAATTTGATCCGGAAATTGGTATGGTATTTCTTGATTTATTAGATCATCATTACGATGAAATATTAAATATTCAAAATCAGTACTAATTTTAACTAAAGTTTAATAGATTATAAAAGGGGAGATTTATATGAATTATTCACAAATACGAAGAGAAGCACGTAGTTCTCTTTCTAGAAAATGGGGAAAAGCTGCACTACTTACCTTAGTTTATACTATTATCTATTCTCTTATTAGTTTTGGACTTAGTGCAATTTCTGGCTTAATTCCATTTCTGTCTTTATTCTTTACCATTGGAATATACGCAGTTACTGTTCCTATTGTTTTTGGATTTACTGTCTCTTTAATTAAATTAAGACGAGGAGAAGAAGTTCATTGTTTAGATTTTTTAGACTTTGGTTTCTCTAAATTTAAGCAAGTTTGGTGTACAATTGGTAATATCATAAAAAAAATGATTGTACCTATTGCCGTTGTTTTAATTGCATTTTTACTTTTATTTTTGGGAATATTTTCGATGGCATTTTCTGTTGCTTTACAATCTAGCTTTATTTTCATAGGTTCTCTTACATTCATTATAATAGGATTTGCTGGTTATATCACTGGATTAATACTTTTAGTTCCAAAATCATATTCATATATGTTATCTTATTATATTCTATATGATAATCCAGATATGCCAGCCAAAGAAATTGTAGAAAAAAGTGAACGTTTAATGATTGGTTACCGTTTTAAAGCATTTGTGCTATCTTTCACCTTTTTCGGTTGGATATTATTAGCTATTCTTACACTAGGAATTGGTATGTTATGGTTATTACCTTACATGGCTATTGCAATTATTATATTCTATGAAAAAAGACTTCAAGATTCTGGTGAATCTTATGGAACAACCGTTGATACTGCAAAAGTAGAAGTAATTGACGAAAACAATAACCCAATTCAATAAATGAAATATGTAAAAGAACTTAGAAATTCTAAGTTCTTTTTTCATGTTATTTATCAATACATTTTTATTTTATAATTTCATAGATAATTTTACCTTTTGTCTTTCTGTATCAATTCCAATTACTTTTACTTTCACAATATCTCCTATCGAAACAATATCAGAAGGTCTTTTTACATATTTTTCACTCATCTCCGAAATATGTACTAATCCATCATGTTTTACACCTATATCCACAAAAGCTCCAAAGTCAATTACATTTCTAACCGTTCCTGTTAAAATCTGACCTTCTCTCAAATCCTCGAATTTCATTACATCTGTTCTTAAAATTGGTTTTGGCATATCTTCTCTAGGATCTCTTCCCGGTCTTGACAATTCTTCTATAATATCTGTTAATGTCATTTCTCCTATCTGTAATTCTTTTGCCATCTCTGAAATATTTAGTTTTGCTAGTTTTGCTTTTATTTCATTTCTCTTTTCTTTATCTCGTAAATCTTCTTTGCTATAATTCACTTTTCCTAATAAAGTTTCTGCTATCTCATAACTTTCTGGGTGAACTGCAGTTTCCTCTAATGGATTTTCTCCATCAATAATTCTTAAAAAACCTGCACATTGCTCAAAAGCAACTTTTCCTAATTTTGGTACTTTTAATAATTCTTTTCTATTTTTTAATTTTCCATTTTCGTCTCGATATTTCACAATATTTTTACTAATTGTTTTATTTAATCCTGAAATATAAGAAAGTAAAGATGCTGTCGCTGTATTCACATCTACACCGACTTTATTTACACTATCCTCTACTACCCCAGTTAAACTTTCTTCTAATCTTTTTTGATTTACATCATGTTGATATTGTCCAACGCCAATTGATTTTGGATCAATTTTTACTAATTCTGCTAAAGGATCTTGCAATCTTCTGGCAATTGAAATTGCACCACGGATTGAAACATTAATATCTGGATATTCTTCTGTTGCAAGTTTTGATGCAGAATACACTGATGCCCCTGCTTCACTTACAATTGTATAAAGAACTTCATGATCACATTCCTTAATCATATCTGCTACAAACATTTCAGACTCGCGTGAGGCTGTTCCATTTCCAATTGAAATCATATTAACATGATCTTTATTAATTAAAGAGATTAAAGTCTTTTTAGCCCCTTCTACGTCGTTCTGTGGGGCAGTTGGATATACAGTTGCTGTATCTAATACTTTTCCTGTTTCATCAATGACTGCAATTTTACATCCGGTTCGATAGGCTGGATCAAATCCCATAACGGTAATATTCTTAATTGGCGCTCCTAATAATAGTTGTTTTGCATTTTGTCCAAATACTTTAATTGCTTGCTCCTCTGCCTTTTCTGTTAAATCCGAACGTATCTCACGATCAATGGATGGTTCGATTAGTCTTTTAAAACTATCTACTATTGTTTCTTTTAAAATTTCTTGAAATGGAGATTCTTTTTTAATGATATCCTCTTCTATTTTATTTAGAATTTTCTCTTCCGGCTTATTAATCTTTATTTTTAAAAAGTCTTCTTTTTCTCCTCGATTAATCGCTAAAATTCGATGACTTGGAATTTTGGCAATTGCTTCTTGAAAATCATAGTACATTTCATAACTTGATTTTTCTTCTGGCTTACTTGCTTTTACTTCTATGATTCCCTCTCGATATGTAATTTGTTTTATCATTTTTCGATATTCCGCAGAATCGGAAATGATCTCTGCGATAATATCAAGTGCTCCTTGTATTGCCTCCTCCTCTGTTTCTACACCTTTTTCTTCATTTATATATTCTTTTGCTAAGATCTGTATTGGAGTTTTCTCTTCCTGTGTTAAAATAATTTCTGCTAATGGTTCTAACCCTTTTTCTTTTGCAATTGTTGCTCTCGTCCTTTTCTTCTGTTTATATGGACGATATAAATCTTCTACTTCTGCTAATGTCTTTCCATTTTCAATTGCAAGCATAAGTTCTTCTGTCATTTTTCCTTGCTCTTCAATTGATCTTACTACTTCTTCTTTTCTTTGTTCTAAATTTCTTAAATAATTTAATCTCTCTCCAAATTCTCTTAATGTTTCATCACTAAGTCCTCCCGTTACTTCTTTACGATAACGAGCAATAAATGGAATTGTGTTTCCCTCATCGATAAGACGTATCGTATTTTCTACTTGTCCTCTTTTTATTTTTAATTCCTCTGCAATTGTATTTATAATTCTATCCATTTTCTTCCCTCTCCAAATTTGTTTCATTTGAATATTTAATATATCTTTTAGCTCCCTGATATAAATTTAGATAACATTGAATCATGTAATTTACGAGCTTCTCTTTCTCTTCTTTTTTCTCTTCCGGTTTTTCTGTATAATACATTAAATAATAATTAACACCATACGCAGTTAATATAATTTCATCTATTTTTTGAAAACTTGATTTTTCATAAAATCGAATTCTTTTTTCTCTTATTTGTTTTTCTTTCTCTTCTTTTGCCTCCTTTGGAATCTCTACTTCCAAGAAGATACCTTTTTCTTGTTTATAATAGTTTTTAATCTCTGATAATAATTTTGTTCCAATTCCTTCTCCTCTGCATTCCTGATATACAGCAAGCAAAAGAACCAGCACATATTGATTCGCTTTACAATTAATGCAATATGCTTTTTCTTTTCCTTCTTCCTCTAAAAGAAATGCTTCTATTTTCCCTTTTTTTAAATAGTACTTTAAAAGAAAATAAGGAGGATATTCGTTTTTGGGAAAATCCTTTTGTATATGCTCCTTATATAGCTTCTTTAATGCCTTTACCTCTTCGATTTTCCTTAACATATTTCCTCCCTATTCTTCTTTAAAAATGTTTATATTATTCAACTTAATTCATTTTATATCATAATTATTTTACTTTCTATTTTCTACTCGATTCCTAAATATTCATTATATGTAACTTCTCTATCCACCATTTTATCTTTCTTTAAATCAATAATTCGATTTGCTACCGTTTGAGTTAATTGATGGTCATGAGAAGTGAAAACAATATTTCCTTTAAATTTTTTCATTCCTTCATTTACTGATGTAATAGATTCCATGTCTAAATGATTTGTTGGCTCATCTATGATTAAGAAATTCGCTCCTGATAGCATCATTTTAGACAAAACACATCTTACCTTTTCTCCACCGGACAAAACCTCTACTTTTTTCAATGCCTCTTCACCAGAAAAAAGCATTCTTCCTAAAAAGCTTCTTACATAAGTTTCATCAGGGTCTTTTGAATACTGTCTTAACCAGTCAGTAATACTTAAATCTTGTTCAAATAAATAATTATTATCCTTTGGAAAATAAGTTGTCGTAATAGTCGTTCCCCATTTTATTTCTCCTGAATCCGGTTCCATTTCTCCTGCTAATATTTGGAATAGTACGGTTTTCGCATTTTCATTATCTGCTAAAAATGCAATTTTATCATCTTTCTTTACTGTAAAACTAATATGATCTAAGATTATTTCTCCATTTATTGTTTTGCATAAATCTTTTACTGTTAAAATGTCATTTCCTACTTCTCTATCTGGTTTAAAATCAACATATGGATATTTTCGGTTAGATGGTTTAATTTCATCTAACTCTATTTTTTCTAATGATTTCTTTCTAGATGTTGCTTGTTTTGATTTTGAAGCATTTGCACTAAATCTTGCAATAAATTCTTGTAATTCCTTAATTTTCTCTTCCTTTTTCTTATTCTGTTCTTTCATTTGTTTTAATGCCAATTGACTAGACTCGTACCAGAAATCATAGTTTCCAGGATAAACTTTAATTTTTCCAAAGTCTACATCTGCAATATTGGTACATACCTTATTTAAGAAATATCTATCGTGGGATACAACAATTACTGTATTTTCAAAATTAATCAAAAATTCTTCTAACCAACTAATACTTTTTAAATCTAAATCATTTGTAGGCTCATCTAATAATAAAATATCTGGATTTCCAAATAATGCTTGTGCTAATAGAACTTTTACCTTCTCTTTTGCTTCTAGTTCATTCATATATTTTTCGTGTTTTTCTGGTATTATTCCCAAATCATTTAATAACATGGCTGCATCTGATTCTGCATTCCAACCATCTAATTCGGCAAATCTTTCTTCTAGTTTAGCCGCTTTCATTCCATCTTCTTCAGAAAAATCCGGTTTACTATATATTTCTTCTTTTTCCTTCATGATTTGGTACAATTCTTGATTTCCCATAATAACAGTATCTAATACTTTATACTCCTCAAAAGCAAAGTGATCTTGTTTTAATACTGATATTCTTTCTCCTGGATCTTTTGATACATCTCCTTTACTTGGTTCAATTTCTCCTGATAATACTTTTAAAAAAGTAGATTTTCCTGCACCATTTGCACCAATAATTCCATAACAATTTCCTTTTGAAAATCGAATATTGACATCTTCAAATAAAATTCTCTTTCCAAATCGAATTGTAACACCATTTGCAGATAGCATACCTTTCTCCTCCTAAATCTAATTTACTTTGCCAATTATACACTATTTTTTCCTTTTTTTCAAATGAAAGAGAAAATTCCTTAGGAAAACAATGAAAAATAGTGACATGTATTTTTATATGCTCATACATATCACCATTTTTCTTTTAAATTGTGGAAAATGGATCTTTGTTTTTTTACTTTTCCACAGTTTATGCACGATCAAATAATTTACGAATACACCACAAACCAGATATCCCTACTAAAATGTAGATGATTCTACTTAAGATCGTCATAGCACCAAATAAAAACTCTACTAGATTAAATTGAAATAATCCAATTAGACCCCAATTGATTGCTCCAATGATAACTAATATTAAAGCAATAGTATCAATGATTTTCATATTTTCCTCCTATCTTTCAGTTTTTATTAGTATTTGCTTTTTTTGTTTTTTTATTCTTTTCGTTGAAAATTGTTATTTTTTATGATATTTTTGAAAAGAAGAAAAGGGGGGATTTTCCCATGGGAGCAAAACATATAAAAATAAAAAACAAGAAAAAATTCATTATTTCTACTACGTTCCTTGTTCTTATACTAATTTCTATTTTTGTTGGCTTTTTTTTGTTGCTAGACAACTATTTATTTAAAGCACAACAAACAGCGAGTGATATTACTGCTGATTCATCTAATCATACTTCTTCACAAGATTTTGTTTCTTCAGAAAATATTCCACAAGATACGAGTGTTACTCTAGCTGTAATCGGTGATATTATGTGCCATAATACACAATATAAAGATGCTTATCAAGCCAATACTGGTACTTATAATTTTTCCTATGTTTTTTCAGAACTAAAAGATAAATTAGCCAGTACAGATCTTACAATTGGAAATCTAGAAACTACTTTTGCAGGCAATGGAAGAGCATATAGTAGCTATCCTACATTTAATACTCCAGAAGCATTAGCAACTAGTTTAAAAGATATCGGAATTGATATTCTTTCTACCGCTAATAATCACTCTTTAGATACAGGTTTTAATGGATTATCTAATACTTTAAACGTTTTAGATAATCTTGGTATCAAACATATGGGAACTTATCGTACCGAAGAAGAGCAAAACTCAATTTTAGTTCATGAAATAAACGGAATCAAATTTGCGTTTTTAAGCTACACATATGGTACAAATGGTATCCCAATTCCTTCTGGAAAAGATTTTTGTGTAAATTTAATTAGTGAAGATCTTATTTTAAGACAAATCGAACAAGCTAAAAGTGAAAATGTAGATGTTATCTGTGTCAGCATGCATTGGGGAACCGAATATTTGGATGTTCCAAATAAAGAACAAGAAAGATTAGCAGATTTTCTTTTTGAAAACGGTGTTGATATTATTTTAGGAAGTCATCCTCATGTTTTAGAAAAAATGGAAAAACGAACTGTTACCACAAAAGATGGAAAAACAAAAGATGGATTTGTTATTTATTCATTAGGAAATTTTGTATCTGGTCAAGTAAAGAAAAATACTCGCAGTTCCATTATTTTAAACATGACTGTTACTAAAAGAGCAGATGGTAATATTTCAATCGATTCTATCGATTATACTCCTATTTATTGTTATACCGCCTCCAAATCAAAAGGATATAAATTAATTGACATTGCACATGAATTAGAGCTTTACGAAGCACAAAGTAGTAATTATATTAATTCTTCTAATGCTACTTTTTATAAAAATGAATTAGAACGTATCCATCAAGTATTAGGATGGATACAAGAATAAGTTTTACCATTTATGAAATAAGAAAAGTGGCTTCGCCACATGTACAGATTGCTTCGCAATCGCACA
>ERZ826242.1018-NODE-1018-length-34380-cov-21.454508_pt1 | contig 34380 bp, 29 predicted proteins | sample MGYA00519871_ERZ826242 | MGnify/ENA primary metagenome ERZ826242 (study PRJEB31778, sample SAMEA3449226) | human gut metagenome | biome: human gut; feature: human-associated habitat; material: faeces | place: United Kingdom | collected 2010/2012 ...
AAGCCCTTCCCTCTTGCTCTAGTTGTACTATAACACCTATTATTAGCACTGTCAAGGGGTGAGTGCTAATTTTTTATAATAAATTTCACGTAAGCTACGAGCCATGCGGGGATAAGATTGATTTGGCTGGTGTAAATTTATTTACAACCAGGCATAAGCAATCTTATCCATATACGGCAACAGCCGTGACCGAGAAAGCTATGCTTTCGAGGCTGCATGGCTTACACCACAGCCATAGCGGTATCCTTTTTCACTACATATTTGTTGAAGCTTCCTCAAACTGGCTATTGTAAAGGGCTGCATAAAATCCCTGCCGTTTCAATAATTCTTCATGATTACCACTTTCTATAACATCTCCATCTTTCATAACCAAAATCAAATCCGCATTTCTAATTGTTGACAATCTATGTGCAATCACAAACGAAGTTCTTCCTTCAGTCAATAAATCCATTGCCTTCTGCACTTTCAACTCGGTTCTCGTATCTACGGAACTAGTCGCCTCATCTAAAATCATGAGCGGTGCATCTTCAACCATTGCTCTGGCAATTGTAATCAGCTGCTTTTGTCCGATTGAGAGACTTGCCTTATCATCCAAAACAGTATCATATCCTTCTGGTTCTTGATGAATCATTTCCAGTAATCCCACTGCTTCACAAATCTCATCCAGTCTTTCATCACTAATATTCTTTTCCCCGTAGCAAATATTCTCACGTATGGTTCCTTCGAACAGCCAGGTATCCTGCAATACCATTCCAAATAGATTATGAATGTTGTCTCTGGTTAAATTACCGATATCCATTCCATCAATTTGTATTTTTCCGCTGTTAATCTCATAGAAACGCATCAATAAATTAACCATCGTAGTTTTTCCTGCTCCTGTAGGTCCTACAATTGCCACCTTCTGTCCAGCTTTAATCTGTGCAGAAAAATCTTTGATAATTGTCTGACCTTCCTCATATCCGAATCTGACATGAGAAAATGTCACATCTCCTTTCACCGTCTGAAGAAACTCTTTCTTGTCACTTTCATCCCCTATTTCTTCCTCTGAAAGAAAATCAAACACACGCTCACAGGCAGCTGCCATACTTTGAACGCTGGTCGCAGCCTGTGAAAGATTCTGTAACGGCTGTGTAAAAAGGCGAATATATAACATAAATGCAACAATTACTCCGAAGCTGATACTTCCTTTCGCCGCAAGGATTGCACCAACAATACAGACAACCACGTAAGCCAAATTACCAATGAATATCATCAATGGCATCATAATTCCCGATAAAAACTGCGCTTTCCACGCACTGTTAAACAGTCTTTCGTTACTGTCATGAAATTTTTCTTTTGCATCCGCCACTGCATTATAAAGCTTCACAACGGTATGCCCACCATATATTTCTTCAATCTGCCCATCAATAATTCCCAATTCTTCCTGCTGTCCCTTAAAATGCACCTGAGATTTTCCAATTACAAGAAACATGAGAATAATCCCAATTAACGTAGCAAGTACACCGCTTGTCGCCATCATCACATTTGTCGAAAACATCATGATTAGAGAACCCAAAAGAAGAGCCACAGATGATACAAGTGTCGAAAAACTCTGATTCATCATCTGTCCGATGGTGTCCACATCATTTGTCACACGGCTTAAAACATCTCCTATCGGTACACTGTCAAAATATTTCAGTGGGAGTCTGTTTATTTTGGATTCTATGTCATGACGCATATTCTTTGTAACATTCTGTGTGATTGTCGCCATAATGAAACCCTGAATATAATTCAGTACAAAGCCTAGTACATATAAAACGACCAGTAAAATTGCAATATCTGTTATTTTGTCTAATGCAATGATTCCGCTTAATCCTTCTGTAATCAAATTTGTTATCTCTGACAATTTTCCAGGTCCAATTAAATTGAAGATTGCGCCAATAATAGAAAATATAATAGCAACGCCTAACAATAACTTATATCTTCCAAGATAAGCAAAGAAATCACCATATGCTTTCTGTAAATCATTACTTTTATCCATCGCCACCATGCTACTTACGCCAGGTGCCGCCCCAGGTTTATTTACTTTTCTCTTTTCAGGCATTTTCAAGTTCCTCCTTTGACAACTGTGAATAGGCAATCTCCTTATAAACCTTACAAGATTTCATGAGTTCTTCATGTGTTCCTATTCCCGCTATTTTTCCATGTTCTAAGACAAGTATTTGATCCGCATGTCTGATTGTACCAATTCGCTGCGCAACAATTACTTTGGTCTGTTCTTTTGACTTTTCATTTAATGTTTTTCTCAAAATCTTATCTGTACGATAATCGAGAGCAGAAAACGAATCATCAAATACTAAAATCTCCGGTTTCTTTGCAATTGCTCTTGCAATTGAAATTCGCTGTTTCTGACCACCAGACACATTGGTTCCCCCTTGCGCAATCGGTGCTTTGTAAGTACCTTCCATTTTTTCAACAAAATCGGTAGCTTGTGCTATTTCAATAGCTTCCTTCACATCGTCAAATACAAGGTTTTGTTCACATTCTCCATAAGCAACATTTGACTCCACTGTACCGGAAAATAAAATACTTTTTTGTGTTACATATCCAATCTTATTGTTTAAATCCTTTTCCTTATACTTTTTCACATCAATACCGTCCACTTTAACAACACCCTCCGTACAATCATATAATCTGGGAATTAACTGGATGAGACTGCTCTTCCCACTGCCTGTAGCTCCAATCACGGCAAACGTTTGTCCCTTATTAATGTGAAAACTAATGTCTGATATGACATTTTCACCGCCATCCGGATAACGAAAAGTAACGTGCTCGAATGTAATTTCTCCTTTACGGTTCAGATTCTCTACACCCTCTCCTTCCTCTATGGAACTTTCTTTTTCTAATACTTCCATAATTCTTTTTGCAGATACCTGCGCACGTGGAAAAAGTATAAAAATCATATTGAGGAGCATAAATGCCATAATTACCTGCATTGCATAATTCGAAAACACAACCATATCCGAAAAGATGGAAAGGCGATCTTCCATATGAGCATTCTGAATCAATATCGCTCCAATCCAATAAACTGCAAGTGTCAGACCGGAATTAATCAATGTCATACCCGGTGACATGATTGCCATCACACGATTTGCAACCAGATTGGTTTCTGTGAGTTCTTCATTTGCTACTGCAAACTTTTCTTCCTGATACTTCTCTGCATTATATGCATGTACAACACGAATACCTGTTAAATGCTCTCTCACAATACGATTTAATTTATCCGTGATTCCCTGAATTCTTTTAAATCTTGGTACTGCAAAAATAAGTGTTGCTGCCAGCATGATTACAAGAACAAAAACAGCTACTGCAGTGGAAGCGGACCACTGCCAATTATTACCAGATATCTTAATCACTGCCCAAATAGCTAAAATCGGTGCCTTAATAATTGCCTGTAAGCCCATTGCTATCAGTGTTTGGATTTGAGTAATATCGTTTGTTGTTCGGTTAATTAAGCTGGCTGTTGAGAACTGGTTTATTTCTGCCATTGAAAACGACATCGTTTTATCGAAAATAAGTCCTCTAAGTGTTTTCGATAATCCTGCTGCTACAACTGCCGCATAATATCCAACTATAATCGATGCAATCATGCTTCCTATTGCACAAGCTAACATATATCCTCCCTGTGCAAGAATATCTGTCATACTGCTTCCCTTCGTTTCAACAAGCGTAGTAATGTTCGACATATAATCTGGAAGTTTTAAATCCAGCCAAACCTGTAGAACAATGAAAATCAATGCGACTCCAATATACACTTTTTGCTTCTTGTCAAAATATCTTAATACTTTAACCATAATTCCTCCTTTTTATAATAGCGTGCTATCGTTTTATTCAAAAAATTAAGTCCTTTTCAGAACTTAATTCTTACATCAAATGTTCATTTACAATCTGTAACAGTCTTTGAAGTTCGCTTCTTTCCTGCTTGCTTAGCGGTTCCAAAATCTGACATTCCATATCCTGCCTGTGTTTTCCGGCTTGACAAAAATTCTGATATCCCATTTCAGTCATGCACACCGTTTTTGCTCTTGAATCCTCTGCACTCTGCTCCGTGTGGACAAGTCCTTTTTTCTCCAGTCTGGTAATAATTCCTACCACCGTTGGCTGTTTCACTTCAAAAGCAGCCTCCAATTCCTTTAGATGTACTTTTGCCGGATGCCTCTCATATAAATACTCTAAATATCGAACCTGTGATAAAGTTAATCCACTGTTCTTTAGTTCATTATTGGCAGACGTTTCAATTTTGTCACATATCTGTTTCAATAATATTCCGCAGTCCTTTTCTTTCTTCATCTTATCACCTCAAAATAATAATAGCACGCTATTATTTTGTAGTCAAGCTCAATTTTTCAGCACTCATCTGGAATATTTTTTACATATGATGAGAGTGTAAAAAGCAGCTAGTATCAGTTTTGATACTGCTGCCTTTCTTCTATATATATGGAGTTCAATTGATTGTGTTTTATCGAATACTTTGTGCCAATTCCTTCGCTTCTTTCGTTAACTGCTCAATCTTATCAAAATCTCCTGCCTTCACAAGATTTCCTTTGACCATCCAGCTTCCACCACAGCAAAGAATCTTATCAAATTTCAAATATTTTTCTAAATTATTCGGATTGATTCCGCCTGTTGGCATGAATTTTAATTCATGATATGGTGCTGCCATCGCTTTGATCATATCGATTCCACCTGCTTGTTCTGCTGGGAAGAATTTTACGACTTTTAATCCTTTTTTTACTGCCTGTGCTACTTCAGATGGTGAGACACATCCTGGAAAGATTTCAATTCCTTTTTTCTGGCAATAATCTACGATCTCTGGATCAAATCCTGGACTTACGATAAATTTTGCTCCTGCATCCATTGCTTCATCCACCTGTTTTGTTGTAAGAACCGTTCCTGCCCCAACTAGCATATCTGGATATTCTTCTGCCATAAGACGGATGGATTCCTGTGCTGCCTGTGTTCTAAATGTAACTTCCGCACATGGAAGTCCACCTTCCATCAATGCTTTTGCTAATGGAAGTGCATCTTTTGCATCATCTAATACAACAACTGGTACAACACCTAATTCTTCAAATTTCTCTGCAATATAACTCATTTTGTGTTTTCCTTTCTTATCTTTTAATATCAAAATTCATCTGCATAATATGTTCGATCAAAGAAACGTCATCTGTAATATTTCCATCTCCATGGATCGTATGTTTTACCGCACTTGCCGCAACACCAAAGTCTGCGATATCCTGTGGTTTATATTCATTCATCAATGCATAAATAATTCCACTGACGAATGCATCTCCTCCACCAACACGGTCTAAGATATGAAATCTTAATTTCTGGCTTTCGTAAGTTTTTCCGTCATACCAGAGATATGCCATCAGACTGTTTTCACTGCAGCTATGTGCATACCTGACATGTCTTGCAATACATTTAATATTTGGATAACGTTTTACAAACTCTTGAAATACTTGATCCTGCTGTTTAAAATCTGGTTGGAATGGTATGTCATCTTTTACATCTCCTGCCTGATGATCCTGCTCATTCTTCCATAAATGATATGGTTCAATTCCAAATAAAACATCAATATATGGCAGACACATCGTACAAAAATCTCTTGCTTCTTCCCAATCCCAGAGTGTGCTTCGGAAATTTCCATCGAAACTAACTGTCATACCTTTTTCTTTTGCAAGTTTCAGACACTCAAGAATCATTTCTTTGCAGCTTTTTCCAAGTGCAGGTGTAATTCCACTTAAATGAAGCCATGTATGTCCTTCTAAAATTTCATTAAGATCTGTTTTTGAAAAATCATATTCTGCAAATGTACTATATTTTCGATCATAGATAACTTTGCTTGGACGAATTCCATATCCTGTTTCCAGATAATACGTCCCCAAACGGTTTGTTGGTGTTTCTTCTTCTGTCGTAAATTTCACATTGGAGCAATCAACATCGTTGCTTCTCAACATGCGAATCGCACTTTTTCCTAAACTATTCTTTGGAACGACTGTAAAAAATGATGCATCAATTCCAAGATTTGCAAGGGAAAGAGCTACATTTGCCTCGCTCCCTCCATATCTTGCTTCAAATGTATTTGTTGTGCGAATCTTTTCATAATCCGGCGGAGTCAGTCGAAGCATGATCTCACCGATCGTTATAAATTTCTCTTTCTTCATAATTAATACTCCAGATAAGCTCCCTTCATTGTACTAGCTGCATGCTGACTAAATAATCTTAATACACCTTTTTCATATTTCGGTTTTCTTGGTTTCCAGTTCTTTCTTCTTTCTTTTAAAATTTCATCTATTTCTTCCATTGTCTTGCGTTCTCCATTGATACCGATGATATTTAATTTTCTTTCCATAACATCGATCTCAATCAAATCACCTTCTTCAACCAATGCAATTGGACCTCCATCCACAGCTTCTGGACTGCAATGTCCAATCACTGGACCTGTAGATGCTCCTGAAAAACGTCCATCTGTGATCAAGGCAATACTTTTTCCTAATTCTTTATCACTGCTGATCGCTTCCGATGTATAGAACATTTCTGGCATTCCGCTTCCTTTTGGTCCTTCATATCGAATAAAAACTGCATCGCCTTTTTGTACTTTATGTTTTAAGACAGCATCTAAACATTCCTCTTCACTATCAAATGGTCTGGCTCTCAACACGGATTTAAACATTTCTTTTGGACATGCTGTATGTTTGATCACAGCACCTTCTGGTGCAAGGTTTCCTCTTAAAACAGCAATGCTTCCATCGGTTCCGATTGCTTTATCATATGGTCGGATAATATCCTCTTTTGTCACATTCACTCCATAACGTTTATTAAATTCCTGCAACCATTTATCGCATTTTTCGTAGAATCCATTTTCTTTTAATTCTTTTAGATTTTCTCCTAATGTTTTTCCTGTTACCGTCATAACATCAAGATGCAGATAATCTTTGATCTCTTCCATGATCGCTGGAACTCCACCTGCATAGTAGAAACATTCTGCCGGCCAACGTCCTGCTGGACGAACATCTAACAGATATCTTGCATTTCTGTGGATTCTGTCAAATGTATCCCCAGTAATCTCGATACCAAGTTCATGTGCGATCGCCGGAATATGAAGCAGACAGTTTGTACTTCCTGAAATTGCTGCATGCACAAGAATCGCATTTTCAAAACTATCCATTGTAACAATGTCAGATGGTCTCATATGTTCCATTTGTGCAAGCCTGACTGCCTGACGCCCTGCTTCTCTTGCAAATGCGAGAAGATCTGGACTTGTAGATGGCATTAATGCACTTCCTGGCAATGTAAGTCCAAGTGCTTCTGCCATGATCTGCATAGTAGATGCTGTTCCAATAAATGAACATGCTCCGCAGCTAGGACAAGCATTGCATTTTGCCCAGTCTAATTTCTCCTCATCAATCTCTCCACGTTCAAACTTGGCACTATACATTCCAAGCTGCTCTAATGTCAGGTCCTGCATTCATTGTTCCTCCTGGTACAAATACAGATGGAATATTCACTCTGAATAATCCGATCAGATTTCCTGGAACTCCTTTATCACAACTTGAAAGATAAACACCTGCATCAAATGGTGTGGCATTTGCATGAATTTCAATCATATTCGCAATGATCTCTCGGCTTGCAAGACTGTAATTGATTCCATCGGTTCCCTGACTTTCTCCATCGCAGATATCTGTGCAATAATAACGAGCACCAAAACCACCTTCTTCTGCAATCCCTTTTCTTACTTCTTCAACTAAAATATTTAAATGTCCACTTCCAGGATGGCTGTCTCCATATGTACTTTCTACCATGACCTGAACTTTATCTAAATCTTCTTTTGCCCAGCCTGTTCCGATTCGTAAAGGATCTAACTCTGGTGCAAGTTTTCTCATTTCCTGACTTTTTAATTTCATATCTGTTTTCCTCCTGTTGATTTTTATTTTTGAATCAAATTATATTTTTGTAATTTCTGTTTCATGTTTTCGAAATCACTTTCATCTACATTAATATCTACCTGATCAAATCTTGGAAGACTAAATACACCAAGCATTGATTTTGCATTTACTACATATCTTCCACAGATCAGATCCACATCTTTCTCACAGCTTTCAGCTGCCTGAACCAAGTGTTTTGTATCTCTCATACTTTTTATGCAAACAGGTATTCTCATCCTTTTCCGCCTCCTATGCAAAAATTGAAACGATCAAAGCAACGATCAAACTTGTTATTCCAATCAAAGTTTCCATGATCGTCCAAGATTTTAATGTTGTCTTCTCATCAATCTCAAGGAAAGTTCCAACCAGCCAGAAACCTGCATCATTCACATGGCTTAATGCCGTAGCTCCTCCACAGATTGCACAACACATTGCTGCTCGATATAACATGCTGGTTGCCATCACTGCAGGCATAGTTGCCATCACTCCAGATGCCATTGTCATTGCTACGATGGAACTTCCCACGGAAGCTCTAACTAATAATGCGATCAAAAATGCGATCAAAATTAATGGTAATCCACTTTTCTCTAATGCTGGCCCTATGATCGTTCCTAGTCCTGAATCCTGTAACATCCAACGAATGACACCACCACTGGCAATCACTAAAAGGATCATTCCAACAGGTCTTAATGAATGGTCTAAAATCTTCTTTAATTGTTCCCCTGTAAATCCTCTGCGGATTCCTAAAAAATACATTGCTGCTAAAGTTGCAATGGTTAATGCTAAAAATGGTTTTCCGAGGAACCCTAGGATATTTTGTAAACTTCCAGGGATCGGCATGTATTTTGAAATTGTACTTAGTAGGATTAAAATAAGTGGGATGAGGATCACTCCTAAAACCAGCCCGAATGATGGAAGTTCTTTGCCGTCGTCATGAATCTCTTCGACATTTGCCGGAAGTTTTGTAAAAATCTTATTTCCTATAAAGGTTCCCCAGATTACGCCAGAAACCAGCATACACAAAAGTGCTGTTGGCACTCCAACCATGATTATAGTGCCCAGATTGACACCTAACGCATTTGCCACTAATACAGATCCTGCAGACGGTGGTACAAATGCATATCCACTGGCAAGTCCGGATAATAACGGAATTGCATAATATAATGTTGATTTTCTTGTCTGTTTTGCTACGCTGAATGCAAGCGGGATCAAAACTACAACACCTGCTTCAAAAAATACTGTCGTTCCGATCACCAGTCCTGTGAGACCGAGTGCCCATCCAGCTTTTTTCTGTCCAAATTTATCAATCAGTGTTTGTGCTATCTTTTGTGCCCCTCCACTGACCTCAAGAATTCCTCCAAACATGGAACCAAGTCCAACTAAGAGTGCGATTCCCTGCAGTGTTTTTCCAACACCTTTCTCTACTGTATCTGAAATCATTGTAAGCGGCATTCCTGCTCCAACACCGATAATGATCGCTGAGATCATCATCGAAATGACCGGATGCAATTTAAATTTAATGATCAGTACCAAAAGACATAGGATCCCAACTGCTGCCGCAATCATCAGTCTTGTTGGATCTGCCATAAATGTCGTTGTCTCCATTCTCTTTTCCTCCTTGATTCGTCTGATGTTTTATTCTTTTCTTTTTAATTCATCTGACCTTTTTACGTTATTTTGTTTGAAAAATTGAGTTTTTATCATTTTTCATCCGGAATTCATCTGATGAATTCATTATATTTTCTTTCTTCTAAAAATGCAATATCGTAAAATTGCACAAATTCATCTGATGTTTTTTGTGCATTATCACGTTTTGACAATTCATTTGAAAGCATTTATCATATATTAAGAATGTATTATTAGTAGAAATGGAGTAAGTCATATGATGAATTACACATCAGAAGAAAAAAGTCTTCCCCAAAAGATTTCTGAAGACATTATTTCACTGATCTTAGAAGAAAATTTACAACCTGGAGATAAACTGCCAAATGAATCGATCCTTTCTAAACGTCTGGATGCTGGAAGAAGTTCTATTCGTGAAGCGATGAAGCTTTTAGCTTCCAGAAATATCGTAACGATCCGCCAGGGATCAGGAACTTATGTTGCTTCTTCTCCTGGTATGGTAGAAGATCCGCTTGGATTTTTATTTATTGGAGATAAGAAAAAACTTGTACATGACCTGCTAGAAGTTCGTTTTCTTTTAGAACCATCCATTGCAGCTATGGCAGCAACTCATGCAACCGATGAAGACATAAAAAAAATCACCGCTTTATGCGATGACGTCGAGAATTTATTAAATAATGGAGAAGATCATACGATGAAAGATATTGAATTTCATACAGCGATCGCTATGAGCAGCAAAAACCTCGTTGTCCCAAGACTGATTCCTGTGATCAATAGTTCTATCCCTCTTTTTGTTGAAACTACAGGAAATCGTCTGCACAATGAAACGATTGAATCTCATAGAGAAATTGCTCAGGCGATTGCTGCACATGATCCTTTGAGAGCACAGGATGCTATGTATCTGCATCTTGTATATAACAGAAAGATCATTTCTGCTTCTGAAATTTCGTAAAAATAAAGATCCATGAGAACAATTCTATTTTTGTTCTCATGGATTTTTATAGTCAATCAATACCAGTTTCTGATTCCTTTTTTATTTAAATTTTTCTATTCTACATTCATGTTCTTTTGTTTTCTTATCATAGTTGATGCCAACCAATAACATATTGTTTTGGTATTCTTTTAAGCTTTCAAAATATCTCTTATCTTTGATCTGTTTAATTGCACCTTCTACACTTTTATCCCATTTCAGTTCAACGACCAATGCTGGTTTTTCTGCAAATTGTTTTTTCGGAATAAATACTAAATCTGCAAATCCTTTTCCCCCTGCCAATTCCCTATGAATCATATAGAAATTCCTTGCAGCATATAATGCAAGCGAAATCGTATAACTTAATGCATTTTCATCATTATACTGAATATGTGATGTTTCAAAATGTGCCTGTTCAATGGCTTTTGCTACCTGTTCTTCTCTGCCTTGCCATATCGCATTTAATGTATCTGCAGAATCTTTAAATGCTTTCGAAACAGTTCCCCAATCTGAGACAGAAATTGTATTTACATACTCTGACCGTATCTCACTATTTGGTATTTTAACTGTTTTTGTCTTATCATCGTATGCAAGATATCCTAAGTGAATCAATAATGTAAGCACATCATCTTCTGTGCGGAATGTAGCCATATCATTGGTAAAACTTTCGGTGTTTACCGCTACACTTTCTCCAGCGATCATGCTTAAGACGTCATCTTTTAGATGTTCAAAGTTCATATCTATATAAACTTGCAGTGCCTCAAAAGTCTCTGTCTGATTCCAGTAATTTGATATCTTCTGAAATCTCATACTGTTTACAACCGATCTTGGACTATACACAGCGGGTACTCCGTCAAAGGAATATCCATCATACCAGTTCTTGACTTCTTCCGTATCCATTCCGTATTGTTCACAGAGCTTTTTAACTTCTTGCTCTGTAAATCCAACATAACATGCTAAAGGTCCCGGATCGATCATCGAGAATTCATCAAACATATTTAGTGCTGAATGTGTTCCGTATTTTTTGATTGGTAAAATTCCTGTCATGTAGGACAGATAAATACATGCCTTATCTTTTAGTAAATCTCTAAGGAAATCTAAATATTTTTCTTGTGCTTCTTTATCCTGTTTATATTCCCTGAAAATGCAATCCCACTCATCAATGATCACAATAAATGGGCACTGTGTTTGAACATAAACATCCTGCATCGACTCAATCAAATCGGTATCGTCAAAATAATCAACTTCTGGGTATCCCATTTTCAAATCTCTGATCACGAGTTTCTTTACACGATTGATCAATTCTTCTACATTATGACTTCGGCTTAGAAACTCCTGCATATTTAGGAATATCGTATTATATTGATTTAAATATTTCTCAAAATCTTTATCTTTTGCAATTTCAAATTTCTCAAATAGATTCTTTGATTCACAGCCACGACTATAATAAGCAGTCAGCATATTTGCGGCCATTGATTTCCCAAATCTTCTTGGACGGCTGACACAGACATAATTTTGAGCTGTATCCAGTACGGAGTTCGTATATTTTATCATTCCAGTCTTATCTACATAGATTTCAGACTGAATCATTCTTCTGAACTTTTCATTTCCTGGATTTAGATAATTTCCCATACGAACGCCTCCATTGATTATCCTATTTAAAATACTCTTCAATCACATATTCATGTTTCTTTTATTATAAAATAATGCTGTTTTTTATTCAATACGAAGCATCCGATATCCAATACCTATATGTGTCTGTATATACTGCATGCCATCTTTATCTGGCTGTAATTTCTTCCGTAATGTTGCCATAAACACTCTAAGTGATGCAACATCATTTTCCAGTGAACTACCCCAGATCTGTTGCGTGATATAAGTGTGAGTCAATACTTTTCCAACATTATGAGACAGCAAACATAATAATTTATATTCGATTGGTGTTAAATGCAGTTCTTTATCTTTTAAATATGTAGATCCTGCTGTATAGTCGATCTTTAACTCTCCATTTACAAAGACTGCTTGTTCTTGTTCCTCGCCTGACTGGATCAATGCTAATCGGCGCTGTGTAACCCTGATCCTTGCAAGCAGTTCATCAACTGAAAATGGTTTTGTGATATAATCATCTGCTCCTGCATCCAGTGCTTCTATTTTATCTACATCTTCACTTCTTGCACTGATAACGATAATTGGTACGTTAGACCATGTTCTTACTTTTTTGATCACATCCACACCTTCCATATCAGGCAATCCAAGATCTAATAAAATAATCTCTGGTTTATGAGAAGATGTTTCTAAAATAGCTGCACTTCCATTTTCTGCTGTAATATATTTATAATCATGCGTTTTTAATGTTGTCACGATCAGATTCCGGATCGGCCGGTCATCCTCCACGACTAAAATCAATGCTTTATTCATTTAATGTTACCTCACTTAATGGCAGTGTAAAAGAAAAAATACAGCCATGTGGCGTATTGTCCTCCAACACCAGTTTTCCGTTATGTACCTCTATGATCGAACGGCAAAGTGCCAAACCTAACCCAAGACTTCGATGGCTGTCTGCGATCGTATTTTTCCCTGTATAAAACATTTCAAATATATGCGGCTTCATTTCATCACAGATTCCAGGGCCGTTATCTTCTACTTGAATCTTTGCTTTTCCATTTTCTTTCATGGCACAAATGCGGATAGTAGATCCTTTCGGTGTATATTTAATTGCATTATCGACTAGATTGATCAACACTTGCAAGATCAGCCGCACATCCATATGTGCAAGTATCAATTCATCGCATTCTGTAATGATCTGATACTCTTCATGTTTCCTACTGATATGTCGTAATGATTCTGCGATCACCTCATCTAATAATTGATCTGTAAATTTCAGTTTTAATCTTCCATCATTTAATCTTGTGATCGATAACAAATTTTCAACAATATTGATCAGCCATTCTGAATCATCATAAATATCTGTATAAATCTGATGTTTTGTTATATCATCAAGACGTTCTCCACTATTTAACAGCATGTCTGCATTCCCAGAAATGGAACAAAGTGGTGTCCTTAGATCATGTGAGATCGCACGAAGCAGATCTGCTCTTAACTGTTCATTTTTGGCAAGAACAGCGATTCTTTCTTTCTCCATGATATTCTTTTTATTTTCCATGGCAAGTGCACATTCATTGATCACAGAAAGTAAGATGCTATATTCAAAGGAATCCAATGTATATTCGTCAACTGGTATTGCGATCACACCGTACACATTATCCCCGATGCAAATAGCAAGGTATAGACACTGTGCATCCTTAAAACGTTCGGTCGTTGCCCCAGCACGTTGCTTGTTTTTATACACCCATTTTGCGATCTCCTGCTCCCTGCTTGTCAATAAATCTTTTGTCCGTTCTTTCTTTTTATCCGAAAATATATGTGGTGCTGACAATTCATCGTTTTCCACAACATATGCTACAATACTGCGGTCTAATAATTTGATAAGCTGTGTACATGTAATACTTAAAATATCCGTATCATTTTTTGCTTTTTGAAGTAACCGGTTTGTGTCAAATAAAATCTGTGTACGAAATGCAGATTGTGCTGAAAGCCTTGCATGTGTTTTTAATTTTGCTGCAAGTGTTCCAGTAATGACAGAAGATATTAACATGATCACAAAAGTTACCGGATATCCGACTGCATACGTCTGAAATGACATTCTTGGTTCCGTAAGGAAAAAGCAGAACAAAAATACACTTAAGACAGAACCTCCAATGCTGTATAAATATCCATCTGTAAGGATTGACGTTAATAAAACTCCCAAAATATAAATTGTAACGATGTTTGTATCTGTAAATTGAAGTTTCTGGATGAATAGACCGATCAACGTACAAACTGCAAATATAAATAATGTCAATAAACTGTCTTTCATCGTAGGCTTTCCTACATAAACCGCTCCATGCGGTTTTCGATAATTATCTAAGTTCGTCGCATCTGGAATAATGTGGATATCAATATCAGGAACAGCCTCGATCAACTTCTCTGTTAATGTCTGTTTGCTGAAAAAGTGATTTCTCTTTGCACTGCTTTGTCCGATCACGATTTTTGTGACATTTGATAAATGTGCATATTCCGCGATCTGTACCGGAACATTTTCCCCATGTGTCATTACGATTTCCGCACCAGATTCTTTTGCAAATTGTACATGAGCTTCCAGTCTTCTTTTGTCCGATTCTCTTTCTCTTTTTCCTGTCTGTACATACAATGCCGTAAAACGTGCCCGCATATCTCTTGCCATTTTTGCTGCTGTACGTATGATCTTTTCATTCGATGGTGAAGAAGAAAGACAAACAAGAATGTGTTCGTTTTCTTTGTTCAGCTCTACAAATTCTCCTGTGCTCATCTTGACCCCCTTTCCTTATCGGATGCATTATATCACGATCGTCAATAATAATCCATAAACACATCAATCATCGTCATCATCTTGCTCCCTGTCAATTACTTTCCGATTTTCTCCAAGAAAATAATTTACTTTTTTCAAAAAGAATAACACAAATGCAAACATCAGTATTACCGCCAATGCTAAAATGAAATCTGACATAAACTCTCACCTCTTTTTCATGACATCAGATACAAAAACACTTTTTGATCGCTTTATATTCTCCTAATACCAATAATGTAACATCTTCCTTAAAACAAGTATCCGCAGATATCGCCATACTTACTTTTCCATCATCTTTTACTGCCATGATGTTAATATCATATCTTCTTCTAATATCAAGTTTTCCCACTGTCTTTCCAATCCATTCCTTTGGAACTTCTACCTCAAAAATCGCATGTGAGGCATCGACTTCCATATAATCAAGAATATGATCATCGGTATAACGGATCGTTGCCCATTTTGCCACCATTTTTTCTGGATAAACTACCTTGTCGGCTCCATTTCGTAAAAGAAACTTTTCCTGTACATCTCGTTCGGCTCTGGAAATAACCATTTTGCCTCCAAGTTCTTTTAACAGACAGGTGGTTTCCAACGAATTTTGAAAATTTCCACCGATCGTAACAAAACAAATATCATAATTTTCAATCCCCAGGGATTTTAAGAATTCCTCATTCGTACTATCCCCGATCTGTGCATTCGTAACATATGGAAGTGCATCATTCACTCTTTCCTCATCCAGATCAACTGCCATGATCTCATGTCCAAGCTGACTTGACTGTATCGCTATATGTTTTCCAAAACGTCCAAGTCCGATCAATAAAATATTTTTCATCATCAATTCCCTCTTTCTTTTATCCCACTATGATCTTATCCAGTGGTAGTTTTGCTTTTCGTTTATTTTTATCTGAAAATACTGCATAGATCAGCGTCAAACCGCCAACACGTCCCAAATACATCAGTATGATCAAAATGATCTGTGACAGAATATGAAGTTTTGGTGTAATTCCTAATGTCAAACCTACTGTTCCAACTGCAGATGCTGCTTCAAACAGACAGCTTGAAAGCGGCATTCCTTCATACACACTGATCGTCATTCCGCCTGCAAAAAATAAGATAAAATACATCATTGCGATCGTTGCTGCATTTTTTATCACACCAACATCGATTCTTCTTCCAAATGCTGTCACATCATCACGACTTTGAAAGGTAGCCAGTACATTTAAAAGTAAAAGAACAAATGTTGTTGTTTTCATACCTCCTGCTGTAGAACTTGGTGAACCTCCGATCAACATCAATAAGATCATTATTGCCTTTGATGCTCCTGTCATCACCGAAAGATCTGTCGTATTAAATCCGGCGGTTCTCGGTGTCACAGCTTGAAACAATGATGCAAGCAGCCGGTGAGTTCCTGATAGATTTCCATAATCTTGAAAGAAAAAGAAAACAGCTGGTAACAAGATCAAACATAATGTTGTGGTTAGAATGATCTTGCTCTGCATATGGTAATGTTTGAACCGAAATTTATGAAGATAAATGTCTTCCCATGTAAAAAATCCAATTCCACCAATGATGATCAGTAACATGATCACAATATTGATCACTGGATTTATCGCATATGATGTCAATGATACAAATGGATGCCCTTTTGTTCCAAAAAGATCAAATCCTGCATTACAAAAGGCTGATACAGAATGAAAGATCGCCATCCAGATTCCCCGTAATCCAAAATCATGACAGAAAACAGGCATCATGAATAACGCACCGATCAATTCGATCAATAAAGTTCCTTTTAAAATAAAACTTATCAATCGAACGATGCCCCCTACTTTCGGTGCAGAGATCGCATTTTGCATCGTACTTCGCTGCATGATCGATATTTTTCTTCCTGATAATATAAATACGGCTGTTGCTGTTGTTATAACTCCCAGACCTCCGATCTGTATCAGGATCATGATCACTGTCTGTCCAAAAGCAGACCAGTAACTTCCAGTATCCACGACTGCAAGCCCTGTCACACATACTGCAGAAGTTGACGTAAATAATGCTTTATGAAATGGTGTTATGATTCCTTGAGCCGATGAAATTGGTAGCATCAGGATCAATGCTCCAAAAAGGATCACTCCTGCAAATCCTAATATGATTACCTGAAATGATGTTAAACGTCTTTTTTTATGAATCTTCCATGGCATATATGATCTTACCTCTTTTTCAAATTATTTTATGACCTTTTAATCTTATCATCATTATATCTTTTATGATCAAAAGATAGTGTAAGGATATGTTCTCTTGTATTAAGATTGTATAAAGAAAAAAGGATCATGATATATCGGAATTTCCTATGATATAAAAAAATCACCGCTTTATGCGATGATGTTGAAAATTTATTAAATAATGGCGAAGATCATACGATGAAAGATATTGAATTTCATACAGCGATCGCTATGAGCAGCAAAAACCTTGTTGTCCCAAGACTGATCCCAGTGATCAATAGTTTCATCCCTCTTTTTGTAGAAACAACGCTGTAAAATATAAAATCCATGAGAACACGATTTTTTTGGTTCGTTGTTCTCATGGATTTTATTGTTTCTTATTTTTTCAAGTATTCCTCTATCACACATTCATGCTTCTTTTCTTTTTTACTATAATTAATTCCCACAAGCAAAACATTACCTGCATAATTTTGAATAGAATCTGGATATTTTTTATCCTTAATCTGTTGCAATGCACTAACAGCACTTTTATTCCACTTCAATTCCACAACAAGTGCCGGATAATCATTCCTGTATTCCGGTTTTGGAATGAACACAAAATCTGCAAAACCACGTCCTGTAGGAAATTCCCTGACCGGTTTAAAATAATACTGCATTGCACTCAAATAAGCTAATGCCAATACACTACTGAGTGAATTTTCGTTATTATATTGAATTGCTGAAACATATTCCTCATGGATCTTCTCAATCTGAGCTGCAACTGTTTCTCCATCCATATCCAAAGTTGCATCCAGAAGATCCTCTGATTCTTGCTGAAATTTCAGCATTTCATTCCATTCTTTTCTTTTTGTTGCACGAATCAGTTCTTGTCTTATCTCTTCATTCGGTACAAATGCCCTTCTATTAACATTCAAATATGCCAGATATCCCATATGAATTAAATAAGTAAAGACATCATCCTTATTTACGATATGCGCAATATCATTTTGAAACGAACCAACATCCACTTCAACAGATGCCCCAGATAACATTTCAATAATCGAAGTCTTCAATCCATCAAAATCCATATTGATCAATGGAACAATCGAATCATAGGAAGCGGTTCCTGACCAATAACTCTGGAAATTTCCATCTGCCATCAGACTTACAACTGCATTGGGATTATAGACATGATATTTTCCTAACTGATATCCATCATACCAACGTTTTACCTCTGTAAAATCTTTTTTATATGTTTTACAAAGTTCTTTTACTTCATCTTCTGTAAAACCAATATAAGAAGCCAAGCATCCTGCACTAAGCATTGAATATTCCCGGAAATTGTTAAGTGCTGATTGTGTTTTTTCTTTCTTGATCGGCAAGATGCCTGTAAGATATGCAAGTTGAATATATTTTGTTGGTTCTGTTCCCTTAAACATACCTCTTAGGAATCGGATATATTCGTCCTGCACTTTTTTATTTGCTGATTCATCTCTGATCAGCACATCCCATTCATCAATGATAATGATAAATTTCTGTCCTGTCTTATCCTTAACCAGAGAAAGAGCATCTGGCAAAGATACCACTTCTTGACGTAAAATCTCTGGATAAACTTCACGCAATTCATCCAGCACAACTCTTGTGATATATGGCACAACATTATCCGCATCTTCGCAGTTTATCAAAAACCATTGTACATCAATATGAATCACATCATATTTATTCAAATGTTTCTTAAAATCTTCTGATTGTCCTATCTCAAGATCAGAAAACATCTTTTCTGATTCGGCTCCTTTGCTGTAATATGCCGCAAGCATATTCGCTGCATATGATTTTCCAAAACGCCTTGGGCGGCTATTACAAATATACGCATCTGTAGAATCCAGAACTTCATTCATACATGCGATCAATCCTGTTTTATCTACATAAATTCTGGAATTTAGTGCTGCTTGAAACGCACTATTATCTGGATTAACAAATCTGCCCATATTATTATACCTCCCTGATTCCTTTTACCTGTTTTTCTCTGCCCGAATCTCACTATTTGGTATCTTGACTGTTTTTGTCTTATCGTCATATGCAAGATATCCAAGATGGATCAATAATGTCAGCACATCATCTTTTAAATGTTCAAAGTTCATATCTATATAAACTTTTCATTTCCTGGATTTAGATAATTTCCCTTACGAACTCCTCCTTAACTGGACTCATTTCAAGTTATTCTTTTATTATAAAATAATGCCATTTCTACTACAAGGTTTTATTTCCACATTCATTGTGGTAACGAATAGTCTTTTCAATCTATTTTCCTACAGTTATAATAAAACTATCAAAAACAACAGAAAATATTTCGCGAAATGTCTGATATCTTAAACTTGTCATACTGACCATTGTCAGAGAAAGGAATTAAAATTATGAAAATCGTAGCAGTTAGCGCATGTACAGCAGGAATCGCACATACTTATATGGCTCAGGAAGCTTTAGAACAGGAATGTGAAAAAAGAGGAATTGAAATTAAAGTAGAAACTCAAGGTGGAATGGGAATCGATAATGAATTAGAGCAAGACGAGATTGATGAAGCTGACGTAGTTATCTTCGCCGTAGCTGTTGGAATTGAAATGGAAGATCGTTTTGACGAAAAACGTGACGAAGATAAAATCATCGAAGTTGACCCAAGTTATGCAATTAAAAATACTAAAGATTTAATTGATGAAGCTGTTGAACTTGCACAGAATTAATATCCATTTATAAAATAATACCAAGAGCTCTGATTTTAGCACAAATTGTGTTAAACCAGGGTTTTTTGGCATTGAAAATACTATTTTGAGGAAGTTGAGGTAATCCAATATGGATCGAGCAATAGACATTATTAAAAGTCTGTCAACACAATCTTATACAACATCCAAAGCACTGGCAGAACAATTAAATGTAAGCAGCAGAACCATACGAAATGATGTTCGTCTGCTGAATCAAGAATTAAAGAAAAATGGGGCATATATTGAATCAAAAGCGCGTCATGGTATGCTGCTTCATATTACAGATGAAGAAACATATCATATCTACTATCAAAACCTTATAAATTCTTCCCCTATCGATAAAGATAACCGGATCACACAGATCATTGAATATCTTTTGACTATGGAAGATTCTATCACTATGGATGATCTGTGTGATATCTTTTATGTTAGTCGTTCTACCCTGAAAAAAGATATGAAAGAAATTCGTGAAATTTTTGAAAAATATCAGATCACGATCGATCATCGCGCAAATCAAGGATTAAAAATCATTGGCAAAGAACAAGATCTTCGTAATTGTCTTACTAATTTACAAAAAAGCCGCCTAGAAGAAATCTCTCTAAAAGATGAAAATCTAGAAAAGATCATATCGATCATTTCTGCACAAGTAAATAAACATCACTTTGAGATTTCTGATTACTCTATGCGAAATTTTGCCCTTCATATCAGTGTTGCGATCACAAGGATCAAGGATGGTAAAGAATTACAACTAGATGCTGATATGGAACAAGCATTGGGAGCAAGCCCTGATATAGATCTTTTATTGTCTATCGTTAATGAAATTGAAAAAACATTTCATGTGCATTTTACAAAAGGCGAAATTGGATATCTGCTTTTACAGATTTCAGGGAAAAAAACAATTACTACAAAAAATATATCTGGAAATACTGTGATCAGCGAAGAAACCTATAAACTTGTAACTCAAATGTTAGAACGTGTTAATGCTGTATTCAAAATTGATTTTCGTTATGATCTTGAACTTATCACAATGTTGGCCACACATCTTATGCCATTAGAAATCCGTGCAAAACACGGAATCGCTGTTCATAACAGCATGGCTGATGATATTCGTCATAACGTCATCCTTTCCTACAATATGGCGATCATAGCCTGTGATACATTAGAGCAGAAAATCGGAGTAAAACTTCCAATGGATGAAATTGCTTTTGTCGCACTTCCATTTTCACTCGCTTTAAAACGAAAATGGAAAAACCAAAAAGAAAAAGTCCTCATTGTGTGTGGAAGCGGAAAAGCCAGCTCTGAATTACTAGCATATCAGGTAAAAGAAAACTTTGGAAATTATCTTGATGTCGTTGGAGCAACCAATCGTCATTCCCTTGAATTATATGATTTTTCAAATGTTGATTATATCCTTACAACCGTTCCGATTGATATTCCTGTTCCAATCCCGATCATTCGAACATCAACATTTTTTGAAACAAACTCTATTGATCAGGTAAATCAAGCAATCACCGATACCAGAAGCAGCCGTTTTATAGAATATTTTCATAAAAATATGGTATTTTGGTCTTCTTCAGATGATAAAAATGAAATTCTTAAACATATGTGTGAAAATGCTGTCCAAAATTATAATATTCCTGATGATTTTTTCCATTATGTGATGAAACGTGAAGATATCGGCCGGACATCTTTTGGTAACCTGATTACGATCGCACATCCTATTCATCCGATCGGGCAAGAATCTTTTGTCGGACTTACAATCCTTAATCATCCGATTGACTGGGATGGTGAACCAGCACAACTGATCTTTCTTCTTTCCATGAAGGAAAGTGGCGAAAATAAAATGAAAGATTTCTATAAAGCTATGACAAAACTTGTGAACAACAAGCACTATATTGAACTTCTTACAAAAACCAAAAATTATGATGAAGTAATCAATATCTTAAAACTAGTTGCTTCAAGCGACCTTCATACGGTTTTATAATTCTATGTTGATCTCTTTCCACATTAATTCTGGAAAGAGATCAACTTTTCATTTTTTACTCAAAATGGTTTAATAAAGACACAAAGAAAAACGAAATCAAAAATCCCGGGACGATTTTGGAAAATTAATCATTCATATACATTATTGAAATGTTTCTGAAAAGAAAGGAGATCCAAACATTATGTTTGAAAAAAATCTTATTTTATTTCTTGATAAAGAATATAAAGATAAAAAAGAATTACTTACAGATTTATCAAAAGCTGTTGATTCAAAAGTTACTTCCTCTGAAGATTATGAAAAGGCCGTAAAAGAACGAGAAAACACCATCAGTACTTTTATCGGCTATGATACTGCAATCCCTCATGCAAAAACAGATGCCGTAAAAACTCCATTTGTTGCTTACGCAAAACTATCTCATCCAATAGATTGGGATGGTAATGGCGAAATGGTCAAACATGTTTTTATGATTGGAGTTCCAAAAGAATCTGGTTCCAATCTTCATATGCGTATTATCTCTGAACTTAGCAAAAATATTATGAGAAATGCATGGAGAGAAAGTTTTATGAATGCTGCTTCTGCCGATGAAGCTTTAGCAATCTTAAAACTTATTGAAAAGGAGGTTATGTAATATGGTAACAAAGTCAAATAGAAAAAAACAAAGTCTTCCATCTCAGCTGTTCAAACATTTTAACACAGGAATTTCTTATTTCCTTCCTGTCATCATCGCTGGTGGTATGTTATTTTCTTTCACACTGATCACCGGTAAAATTGATAACGGAGCAATTGTTCCAAGTAATCAGTTTTTCCAGAATATTTATGATATTGGGCAAGCTGGTTTTGCTATGATGGTTCCTGTTATGTGTGCCTATATTGCTTATGCAATTGGAAGCAAACCGGCCTTAGCACCTGGATTTATTCTTGGTTATGTTGCAAATAACCCAATCGGTGCTGATAAAATTTCCACTGGTTTCCTTGGTTCTCTGATCCTTGGTTTTATTGTTGGTTATTTTGTAAAATGGACAAAAAGCTGGAAAGTTCCTGATGCCTTAAAACCTATGATGCCAACATTTTTCATTCCAGTGATCACAACCTTATTACTTGGAATCTTATATACTTATGTACTTACATATCCATTAAATGCATTTGTGCAAGCAATCGTATCTTTGATGAACCAATTAAATGGTACAAGTACTGTAATCGTTGGTCTTGCAATTGGTTTACTTGCAGCTGCTGACTTTGGCGGACCTTGTAGTAAAGCTGCAACTGCATTTACACTTGCACTTATGGCAGAAGGAATTTATGGACCTAATGGCGCTTTCAGAATGTGCTGTGCAATTCCTCCACTTGGAATGGCTCTTGCATCCTTGATCCTAAAAAATAAATATGATAAAGCGGATCGTCAGCTTGGTATCTCCGCCCTATTCCTTTCTTCTGCTGGTATTACAGAAGGTGCGATTCCATTTGCTGGAAAAGATTTCAAACACACATGGATTGCTTGTGCAATTGGTACATCAATCGCAGGTGCTCTGGCAATGCTTCACAATGTATCATCTGTCGTAGCCTTTGGTGGAATTGTAGCTATCTCTGGTGTATTTAAAAGTCCTCTGTGGTATATTGTGGATATGTTGATCGGTGCTGGAATTATTGTATTGATCCTGGCATTTACAAAACCAAATCTTGAAGAAATTGAAAAATAAATTTCATTATGAAAAGGGACTGTTGCATTAAGCGGCAGTCCCTTTGACATTCTCAGTTCATGTAATCTACAATATTTGCGACAAATTTTTATTTTTTAAATAACCAAGTGTCTTTTCATGCAGTGTATATATATAAAATTTCTTCTATCCTAGTTATTTACTGCAACATGTTTAGATTTATCTGAATTATAAACTTCTTCGTCAACCAGACCTTCTGTCGCTGCTGTGATAACGGCTGCTGTTGCTGCTCCTGTTACGTTTGTCATTGTTCTTGCCATGTCAACGATCGTTGAGATTGGTGCGAATACGACAACTAATTCGATTGGTAATCCAAGTGCTGCAAATACGGCTGTTGATGTAATGGTTGCTGTTCCTGGAACTCCGACTGTTCCTACGGATACAACTAATGTAATCAGGATTAAGAATGCATACTGTGCAATTCCATAATGGTATCCTAACATATGAACACTGAATACTGCTGTTAATGCTGGCCAGATTCCTGCACATGCTGGCATTCCAACATTAGCTCCAAGACCTGCTGTAAAGGATGCAACGTCTGCATCAACTCCAAGTGCTTCTTTTAACTGTCTTAATGTGACTGGAATTGTACCAACACTGCTCTGTGTTGTAAATGCTACATACTGAGCTGGTGCGATTCCTTTGAAGAACCTGATTGGGCTTAATTTTGCTACAAATTTGACTAAAAGCCCTTCTACACCAAATGACTGAACTGCACATAAGATATAAGATAATACTAATGTACTTAATAATGGAAGTAATTCTGCCACGCTGCTTCTTCCAACGGCTCTTGCTAAGAAAGATAATACGGCATATGGTGTAAATCCAATGATCCAGTCAATCGCCTGTCCAATGACCTGATTTCCTGCATCAATAAATGCTTTAAATGGTTTGACTGATTCATTATCTTTTGAAATTGCATTGTAAGATAATGCAATGATGATCGCAAATACAACGATTGGAATGATCTGTCCTTCACTCCAGTTTGTTGCAAAGTTACTTGGGAATAGGTTTACGATCGTATCAACTACTGATGGTACTTCAACTTTCTGATATCCATCAGCTACTTTGTAAGCAAATCCATCACCAACATTTAAGATGACTGCTACGATCACTGTGATCGTACTTGCGATTGCTGTATTTAAGATCAAGAAGAAGATTGATTTTCCACCGATCTTCTTTAAGTGAATAGATTCACTTAAGTTTGTGATACTTGCGATGATACTAAATAACAGCATTGGTACAACGAGTGCTGTTAATACGTTTGTATAAACACGTCCGAAAATTTCAACATATGTAAAATGATTTCCGAATCCCAGACCAACTGCGATTCCAAAAACTGTTCCTAGTAATGTTAAAAGTCCGAAGTCTACACCTTTCTTATAATCTAAATAGTAGATAACCGCAAACAAAACAACTGTCACTGCTAGTGCGGCAAAATCTGCTGTGTTAATACTCATTGTGTTACACATCCTCTCATAATTTTTCTTTTTCATAGTTTTCCAATAGGAATTATTCGTATGATAACATTTCCTTGGTGATGTGTCAATAATGATTGTTGGTTCTTTTTTTGTACAATTCTGATTTGCGAAGGTAGTCTTTCGTATATGTGACAGAAATAAGATAACAAGAAATATTTATAATAAGCCGGTGGCAACACGCAGATTTTAAGAGCTTTTTTTACAAATCGCTGATTCGCGCCTGTTCCTTTGAAAACTCACTTAGTGCGAGCTAAAATGCCCGCACTTACGTTCAGACATTCAACCACAGGACGCTGCGAATTTGTAAAAAACGCACTTAAAATCTGCTAATCGTTGCCACCGGCTTATTATAAATATTTCTTGTTATCTTATTTCCGTCACATAAAACGGAAGTCTATCGAAATCACTATGGGGTGTGTATGTTAAACGTTATTGGCTGATAATTTTTGTATTCGCTAACGAAAGGTTTAAGAGATTGATCACCACCGATTTGCCGAGATGTTTGAAAGCGTTTAAAACACTTCCGCTTTCAGAGACATCTATAGCATCTCCAATTTAATCTTTCGTCTACCAATTCCTTAATTTACAACCAATACCGTACAACATACACCCCCTCTGTCTGGAATCCCTTTGATTTGTAAACCGCTCAGCCTTCAGCGTAAGCATCTTACAAATCAATTTTTCCTCTACAAAATACCTTCCAGCAAATTAACCGCCGCCATAGCATCTTCCGTATAATAATCTGCTCCAATATTCTGTGCAATATCCTCAGTAACCACAGCTCCTCCGACCCAGATTGGTTCGCTGCAACCTGCTTCGTGTAATGCTTGGATCGTTCTTTCCATTGATGCAACGGTTGTTGTCATTAAGGCGCTTAGTCCGATGGCTTTTGGATGGTATTTTTTGTAGGCTTCTACTACTTTTTCGACTTTGACATCTTTTCCTAAGTCAATAATCTTGTATCCGTAACTTTCAAGAACAACTTTCACGATATTCTTTCCGATATCATGGATGTCTCCTTCTACGGTTGCGATAATGATCGGTCCTTTTTCTTCTCCTTCATTTGCGGTGAAGGTTTCTTTGACTACTTCGAAAGCTTTCTTTGTTGTCTCTGCGGACTGGATCAGCTGTGGAAGGAAGATCTTTCCTGTCTCATAGTCTTTTCCTACAATGTTCAATGCTGGGATGATGACTTCGTTGATCAGAGTCAGTGCCTCTTTGTCTTTTAGTTCTTCTTTTGTAACCTTTTCTACTTCATCTTTTAATCCGTGAATGATCACGTCTTTTAATGTGAAGTTCGTTGCTGCCGCTGCTGTGGCTAGTTTTGCTTCTTTGTCTTTGGACTGGTTTTTGATATAGATCTGGCTGTCCACGTCTTTGTAGAATAATACGTGGAATGCATCGATCGTTCCCATCAGTTCTGCATCTAATGGGTTGATAATTGGAAGATCCAGTCCTGCTTCCATTGCTAATGCTAAAAATGTTCGATTCAACAGTGGACGGTTTGGCAGTCCAAAGGATACGTTTGATACACCTAAGACTGTATGTACACCTAATTCTTTCTTTACCATCTTGATCGCGCGAAGTGTTTCTCTTACTTCTTTCTGCTGAGCGGATGCTGTCAGTGTCAGACAGTCAATGATGATATTTTCTTTGCCGATTCCATATTCGGCTGCTTTGTTGACGATCTTCTTTGCGATTTCAAATCGTTCTTCTGCCTTTAGAGGAATTCCGTCTTCCAGAGTTAGTCCGATGACAACTCCACCATATTTTTTAGCAATAGGGAAGATCTTTTCCATAACTTCGTCTTTTCCATTGACGGAGTTGATCAATGGCTTTCCGTTGTAATAACGGCAGGCTTTCTCGATCGCATCGGCTTCGGAGCTGTCGATCTGTAATGGGAGTGTGATGACTTCCTGTAACAGACGTACGACTCGTTTCATTGTCTCTGGTTCATCAATTCCTGGAAGTCCAACATTAACGTCCAATACTTCCGCCCCGGCTTCTGACTGTTTGACTGCTTCTACTACAAGTTCATCATAGCGTTCTTCTAATAACGCTTTTTTCATCTTTTTCTTACCAGTTGGATTTAATCGTTCTCCGCAGACAATGACATGATCACCGAATGTAACGGTCTGTGTCTGGCTTGATACTCTTGTTTTCTTCTCCACCGTTCTCTCAGCAACCGTATCTGGTGCTGCTTTGGCAAGTTTCTCGATAAATTCTGGTGTTGTTCCGCAGCATCCACCTACGATCGCTGCTCCTCTTGCCATGTAGTCTTTCATGGATTCCACGTATTCTTCTGGTGTTACATGGTAATGTGTTTCACCGTGTTCCAAGCATGGAAGTCCGGCGTTTGGCTGCAGCATGACTGGAATGCTGGCTTTCTCTAAAATCTCATCGATGATCGGTTTTAATTCGTCTGGTCCTAAAGAACAGTTGACACCCAGTGCATCGACACCCAGTCCTTCTACTACATTAATAAATGTTTCAGGATCATTTCCAGATAAAGTTCTTCCATTTTGCTCAAATGTCATTGTGACAAATACGGGAAGATCTGTATGTTCTTTGACCGCTAACACCCCTGCTTTTACTTCGTAAAGGTCGCTCATCGTCTCGAATAAAACAAGATCCACTTTATCTTTAACTGTTTCCACCTGTTCAAGAATAATGTCGTATGCTTCATCAAATGTTAAAGTTCCCATCGGCTCTAACAGCTGGCCGATCGGTCCGATATCAAGTACAATATAGGAATCGTCTTCTCTTCCGGCTTCTGTTCTTGCAGCTCTTGCATTCTCTACTGCTGCCAACAGCATATCTTTCGCTTCATATTTTGCTTCTTCCATCTTTAAGCGGTTACATCCAAATGTATTTGTTGTGATAAAATCAGCACCTGCTTTCAGATAATTCATATGAATTGTCTTTAATAAATCCGGACGGTCAATATTTAATTCTTCAGGAATGTCTCCCGCACTTAATCCTGCGTTCTGAAGCTGTGTTCCCATCGCTCCATCAAATATTAATAGGTTCTTCCCTAATCGTTCCTGTAACATCTTTGTCCTCTCTTTCTAAACGGGCAGTCTTCTTTCATCACACAATTCTCGCATGATTTCTTTCGTTTGTCACTTCCGATTCCGATCAGTCCTAGCATGGACTTCTGTGGAATCAAAAGATTATTTGGCGTGATCGTAACTCCAATCTTCTTTGATATATCTAATAGTATAGCAATCCTTCTGTTAAATTCAAGCGGAAAATCTCCGTATCCCGGACAGGCACGATATGTGCGGTTGTCAAATCCAAGTGTTTCTTCGTATCTGTCACAATATTCTTCCAGATATGCACTCGCTGCGGCATCCATGACGGTTGACTTTGTCATGTTGATCTTCGCATAAAACTTGATTTTTCGTTCCATTGCTATTCCAAGAGTACAGCCGATCAGCAGACATTCCTCACAATCTTTGAGCATGTCTGCCATCTGCTCTCCTATGATCTCATCCCCTGACTCTTCCAGTCTTAGTGGATCTTTTGCAATCTTAAATTTCTTCACGATCACTTTGGGCTGTGCAATCTGTTTGATCTCATCCATACATTCATTCAAAAGATCCGAAATTTCCGGTGTCAGTCCCTCAAATACGAGTTTGTCATCTATGGTGGTCTGACTTCGATATCCAAGATATCTCAAAGCATTTTCTCTTACGATCTGAAAATCCATTTCCATCTCAATCTAATTCTTTCTTAATCTAAATCTTTTTTAATCTAAATCTTTCTTAATTTAATTCATTCTTAGTTTAATTCTTTCAGTACCGCTGGAATACTGTCGAATACACGCTGTGCTGTTTCTGCGCGGTTCATTGTGTAAATATGGATTCCGTCAACTCCATTTGTAATAAGATCAATGATCTGCTGTGTTGCATAATTGATTCCGATCTCTTTCATTGCTTCTGGGTTATCATAATGTGCTTCGATCATTGTTGATAACTGATATGGGATTGTACATCCACACATCTTTGTAGTACGGATCAGTGATTTTGCATTTGTGATTGGCATGATTCCTGCAAGGATTGGAACTGTGATACCGATCTTTCTTGCTTCTCTGACTAATCTGTAATAATAATTGTTGTCAAAGAAGATCTGTGTTACTAAATATTCTGCTCCTGCATCTACTTTTTTCTTTAATGCTTCTAAGTCCTTCTTAAATCCATCCGCTTCCTGATGTGTCTCTGGATAGCATGCTCCAGATAAGCAGAACTGTCCTGGAAAATGTTCTCCGATAAATTCATTTAATTCGCTTGCATAATGGAATTCCAGATTCTCTGGATCGAAGTTTGTCGCATTTGCTGGATAATCTCCTCTTAATGCTAAGATGTTATCGATTCCTGCTTCTTTTAAACGTTCACATTCGTATTTGATATCTTCTTTTGTAGATGAAATACAGCTTAAATGTGCCACGGATTCGATTCCATATTCATGTTTGATGGCTGATGCGATCTCCACTGTCTTTCCTTTTGTGGATCCACCCGCACCGTATGTAACACTGATAAAATCTGGGGATAATTTTTTCAATCCTTCAATTGTGCTGTAGATAGATGAAATATCTCCATCTTTATTCTTTGGTGGAAATACTTCAAATGAGATTGTTCGTTTATTTTTTAAGATTTCTGATATTTTCATATATCTATGCTCCTGTTTTTATTTCTGATTAATTTGCTATGTTAAATTTTAACATGATATTTTCTCACTGTAAAGAAATGTCATTATATTACTTTTTCTATGTTAACCATAGCTTTTTTCTATAGAAGTTCGTTAATTAATAAATTAACAAAATCGTCAGATAATTAATGAAATTGCGTCTTAATTTCGCACAATTTATCTGCTATGATTGTCCAATCACTTAAGAATTGGGAAACTCTCACCTTGGAAGGTGGAATGGGATTAAGGCCATAACTGGATCCGCTGGAGATAGAATGTATCTTTTATCTTCGGCATCCTTTTATATCAGCTATATGGAAAAAATGCGGAGACTTTCAGTTGATCGTCTCCGCATTTTCTTATTGTATTGATATTGTATTTTCTATGAATCCTGATGAATTATTCTTCATCATCATCTTCAACCCATTGAGCATATCCTGTGCTAAATGTTGATGTGTTCGCTTCTTCTGTCTTAGTCTCAGAATCTTCTTTTACTTCTGTTTCAGAAACTTCTTTTGATTGTGGTGCTTCAGTTTCTGTTGTTTCAACTTCAACATTTTCCTGAATATTTTTTTCAGTTTCTGCATCTTTTTCTGCTGTCTCTGATACATTTTTGTCAGACTCTTCTGCTGGATTCTTGTATTTGTTGAAGATTTCCATAAATTCTTTTCCTGTGATCGTCTCACGCTTGATCAAAAACTGTGCTGCTTCGTCAAGAATGTCCATATTTTCACGAATATATGTGACTGCTTTGGCGTAAGCTTCTTTTAACATCTTCATGACAACTTCGTCAACCTTGGCTGCTGTTGTCTCTGCACAGTTCATAACGGCACGTCCGTCAAGATATCGGTTCGTGATAGATTCCAGTCCGACCAGGCCAAACTCTTCTGACATACCGTACTGTGTAACCATCGCTCTCGCGATCGCTGTCGCACGTTCGATATCGTTGGAAGCTCCCGTTGTGATCGTGTTGAATTTCACTTCTTCTGCGGCACGTCCACCGAAGAATGATACAAGATCTGCTAACATCTCATCTTTCTTATTCAGATATTTTTCTTCTTCTGGGCGTTGCATTGTATATCCAAGTGCTCCCATTGTACGAGGCACAATCGTGATCTTCTGTACTGGCTCGGATTCTTTCTGTAATGCCATAACAAGCGCATGTCCAACCTCATGGTATGCAACGATCTGTTTCTCTTCATCTCCAAGGATTCTGTCTTTCTTCTCTTTACCAGCGATAACAACTTCAACCGCCTCAAATAAATCCTTCTGTGAAACAGCTTTTCTTCCTGCTTTGACAGCTCCTAAGGCTGCTTCGTTGATCATATTGGCAAGATCAGAACCTACCGCTCCGCTCGTTGCCAGTGCGATCTCTTCAAAGTCAACAGTCTCATCCATCTTAACGTCTTTGGCATGTACTTTTAATGTCTCGATTCTTCCCTTTAAGTCTGGGCGTTCTACGATAACACGACGGTCAAAACGTCCTGGACGAAGAAGGGCTTTATCTAAAACTTCCGGACGGTTCGTTGCTGCAAGGATAATAATACCTTTGGATGTATCAAAACCATCCATCTCTGCTAATAAAGCATTCAGTGTCTGTTCACGTTCGTCATTACCTCCACCATGCATTCCATTGTCACGGCTCTTACCGATCGCATCGATCTCGTCGATGAAAATGATACATGGTGCCATCTGCTGTGCCTGTTTAAATAAGTCACGGACTCTGGATGCACCGACTCCGACAAACATCTCTACGAAATCAGATCCTGAAAGTGAGAAGAATGGAACTCCTGCCTCTCCGGCTACTGCTTTGGCAAGCAATGTCTTACCAGTTCCCGGAGGTCCTACAAGCAATGCACCTTTTGGAAGTTTGGCACCGATCTCTGTATATCGTTCTGGATGATGAAGGAAATCTACCATCTCTGTCAGTGTTTCCTTCGCTTCTCCCTGACCCGCAACATCTGCAAATGTCACTCCAGTCTTCTTCTCAACATATACTTTCGCGTTGGACTTTCCAACTCCCATCATACCGCTGCTTCTTCGCATCATCATGACAAGGAATCCAAAGATCAGCAGCGTAGGGATCAGACTGATCACTACGGATAAGAACGTATCCATCGGATCTTCTGGTTCCTGCTCAAATGCGATCTTGCTCTTGATCAGACGGTTGACCAGTTCATAGTCACCACTGATTCTCTGCACTGTATAAGTTGTTTTATAAAAAGGATTTCCCTCTTTCTTTGGTGTCACTTTTAACTGAGTGTCTGTAACTTTTACACTCTTTACCTGATCCTTATCAACCATTGTGACAAATTTATTATATGAAATCGTTGTCTCGGTTCCATTTCGCCATTTTGTTATGATAGAATTGAAAAAGATTGTTCCAATAATAGAAACTACAAGAAAAATGGCTAAATACTTGGCATTTCTTTTCTTATTATCTTTGTCATTCTTATCATTTTTATTATTCTGTTGATTATTCAAATGTCAGCTCCTCCTTTGATTCATAAGCACCATTATATGTTTTCTGATTTTATAAATCAATAAAACTATTCTAAACTTTTTATAATTTTAGTGAAAAATCACATCTTTTTCGTAAAACTGGCTCTTTAGTATGATATACGGATAAGATGTTCCCTTTCTCTGATGCTCTTTTGTAACCCCGATCAGTGTCGTATCAAGATAAATATGTGTCTGATCCTGTGTAAATTCTTTTACTTTAATCTTATATCCACTCCCCGGCTGTCTCCCATAGCCTATGACATAATAAGTAAAATCTCCTGTTGTGTATGTAAAATGAAATGTACCGTGTTTCTCCTGATCGATCAGTTTCCCAAGCTGAACTGGAACTACATTCCTTCTGCATACAACATATGTTACCTTTTGTCTTTGTCCATTTTCCTCTTTTTTAAGACATCCTGTCTGTATGATTGATAGCATGCAAAATAAAATGATACAAAATCTCCATTTTTTCATGGATATCTTCCTTTTTAATCATTTTATGCAATTTGATTTAAGATAATACTTGTTTGATCATCTGTGGTTTCTCTGGCTGATCTTTTGCTATATGGAAATTCTCTTTAAAATGCTTCACTGCCTGTTTGACTTTCTCTTCGTCATTTCCATAAATTGTCGCCAGCAGATCTCCTTTCTTCACCGGATCAGCAACTTTCTTCGAAAATACTAATCCAACAGCTGGGTCGATCTGGCTGTCTTTCGTCTCTCTTCCACCGCCAAGAATTAATGAACAGATTCCTATCTCCTGTGCGTTGATACGCTCAACAAATCCATCTTGCTCTGATCGTATTTCTTCTATTATATGGGCCTGTTCAAACAATTCTGGATGGTCTATATATCTTGTATCTCCGCCTTGTGCAGAAACAAACTGTTTAAATTTATCAAGTGCCTTTCCATCTCTGACCGCACCTCTTACCATCGATAAAGCCTCGTCAAACTTCTCTGCAATACCGCCAAGAATCAGCATATGGGATGCCAGTGTCTCTACCAGCTCCGTAAAATCTTTTGGACCATTTCCTTTGAGTGTATCAATTGCTTCTTTGACTTCTAAAATATTACCAACAGCCATTCCGAGCGGTTCATCCATATTCGTGATCACCGCTGTCATCTTTCTTCCAGCACTTTTTCCAATATCAACCATTTCCTGTGCCAGTTTTACAGCTTCTGATTCTTCTTTCATAAACGCTCCGCTGCCTGTCTTTACATCCAGCAAAATCGCATCTGCACCAGCTGCCAGTTTCTTACTCATAATACTGCTTGCGATCAGAGAAATCTGATCCACCGTTGCCGTCACATCTCTCAATGCATACAACAGCTTATCCGCAGGTGCCAGATCCTTCGTCTGTCCCATGATGGAAACACCAATGGAGTTGACCTGTTCCTCAAATTGTTCATCCGTCAGCTGTGTTGAGAATCCAGGTATACTTTCCAATTTGTCAATCGTACCACCCGTATGTCCAAGTCCCCTTCCAGACATCTTCGCCACCGGAATCCCAAGAGACGCAACGATCGGAGTCAACGCAAGAGAAGTCTTATCTCCGACCCCTCCCGTACTATGCTTATCTACTTTTACGCCTTCGATTCCTGACAGATCTAACATCTCACCGCTTTGTGCCATTGCCATTGTAAGCTCATAAGTTTCTTCCTTATCAAGCCCCTGAAAACAAACCGCCATCATCATCGCCGACATCTGATAATCTGGAATCTTTCCGTCGGTGTATTCACGGATCATCCATTGTATTTCTTCCTTTGTTAAGGTGTTTCCTTGCCGCTTTTTTAAAATGAGATCGTACATTCGCATAGGTGTTCCTCCTTTTCGTTTTTGTTATATATAGTATATCACAAGATGAACAAAAGGACACTCTTAAAATTTTGATTTGCGAAGGTAGTCTTTCGTATATGTGACAGAAATAAGATAACAAGAAATATTTATAATAAGCCGGTGGCAACACGCAGATTTTAAGAGCTTTTTTTACAAATCGCTGATTCGCGCCTGTTCCTTTGAAAACTCACTTAGTGCGAGCTAAAATGCCCGCACTTACGTTCAGACATTCAACCACAGG
>ERZ826242.1019-NODE-1019-length-34346-cov-5.548861_pt1 | contig 34346 bp, 28 predicted proteins | sample MGYA00519871_ERZ826242 | MGnify/ENA primary metagenome ERZ826242 (study PRJEB31778, sample SAMEA3449226) | human gut metagenome | biome: human gut; feature: human-associated habitat; material: faeces | place: United Kingdom | collected 2010/2012 ...
AAAGTCGATGGGATTGTCCTGGATCTGGGCGTATCATCTTATCAGTTAGATACGGCAGAACGAGGATTTTCTTATCGTGAAGATGCACCTCTTGATATGAGAATGGACAGACGTCAGAAGATGACTGCCAGAGATATTGTCAATGACTATTCGGAGATGGATTTGTACCGCGTGATCCGGGATTACGGAGAGGACAAGTTTGCAAAGAACATCGCAAAACATATTGTCATGGCACGTGGTAAAAGTCCAATTGAAACAACAGGGCAGCTGACAGAGATTATCAGAGCCTCTATACCAATGAAGTATCAGAAAAAGTCTGGACATCCTGCAAAAAGGACGTTTCAGGCTATTCGTATTGAATTAAACAGGGAATTAGAAGTACTCAAGAATTCTCTGGATGATATGATAGAAATATTAAACCCTGGCGGAAGATTGTGCATTATAACGTTTCATTCACTAGAGGACCGCATTGTAAAGAGTGCATTTAAAAAGAATGAAAATCCATGCACCTGTCCACCGGATTTTCCGGTATGTGTGTGTGGAAATGTGTCGAAAGGACACGTTGTTAGCAGAAAACCAATTCTGCCAAGTGAGGAAGAGTTAGAATATAACAGCCGGTCAAAAAGCGCAAAACTCAGAATATTTGAGCGGGCATAGCTGACCGGGGATAGCAGCAGATAGAAAGGGGTGGCGCAATGGCATCGAACAGACTTTATGCAAATGAAAGACGCCAATCCGGTGCATATAGCTATAGCTCTGCAAATCACAGATCTGAATCGATATATATGTATGGTAATGTGGTTACAAAACCGGAACGTGGATCAGAACGCCGGAAGTCACCCACAGAACCGAAAAAAAGAGTAAGCAGACAGGTACAAAGAAATAGGAAACGCGCGCTTCACATGAATGCGGCATATGTAGTATTTCTGGCAGTTGCAGCAACGGTTGCGTTACTGCTTTGCGTTAATTATGTACGTTTGCAGTCAGAGATGACAAAAAGCTCCAAACAGGTTACGGCGCTTCAGGAAGAACTTGCAAATTTAAAAGAAGAAAATACAACGAAGTATAATGCAGTTGTAGATTCTGTAAATCTGGATGAAGTTCGCGAAAGAGCGATTAACCAGCTTGGAATGACATATGCTTCGCCGGATCAGATTGTAGAATATGATGACCCAGCTACGGATTATGTAAAGCAGTATGATAACATACCGGAAAGCGGAGTGCTTGCTCAGTCGGATAAGAATAAGAAATAGGTGAGACGATGGCAAGAAAAGACAGCAGTTTTTTTAAAAGAAAAATTTCAAACTTTATGAAGAAAAAGCTAGTAATGCTCTTTGGGGCAATAATACTAGCTTTTGTTTTCTTGATAGGATGGATTACCGTTATCAATGCAACAAAAGGTGAAAAATACACAAAAGTAGTACTGGACCAGCAACAGTATAATAACCATACGATTCCATTTAAGCGGGGAGACATCATTGACCGCAACGGAACCAAGCTCGCAACCAGTGAAAGAGTATACAATGTAATTATTGATGCGGAGATACTGACCAGCAAAAAGAAATATATGAATCCGACACTGAATGCATTAAAAAAATGTTTTAATCTTAAGAAGAACACAGTGCGTAAGCAGGTGAAAAAGAATCCGAACAGCCGTTACCTGATTGTAAAAACAGGTGTCAGTTATGAAGACGCACAAAAATTCACGAAAATATCCGAAGATACAGAGAAGCATCCGAATGTACAAGGTGTATGGCTGGAAGAAGATTATGAGAGAAAATATCCATATAATACACTTGCAAGTGATGTGATTGGATTCACAACCAATGGAAATGTAGGAAGTAATGGAATTGAAGCTTCTTATAATTCCAGCCTGAATGGCACGAACGGAAGAGAGTATGGATATGTGGACGAAAATTCAGGGTTTGAAAGAACGGTGAAAGAACCGGCGAACGGAAGTACAGTAGTGTCTACGATTGACCTTCAGGTTCAAAGCATTGTAGAACAGCATATCCTGGCGTTTAACGAAGAACATAAGGATGAAGAAACAGAAGGAGAAGGAAGCAAAAGTACAGGTGTTATCGTCATGAATCCACAGAATGGAGAAATACTTGCAGAAGCCTCCTATCCAAATTACGATTTGAATAATCCCAGAGATCTTACCAGATACTACTCGAAAGACACAATTAAAAGCATGTCAAGTGATGAGAAGCTGGAAAAATTAAATGAACTCTGGAAGAATTTTTGTGTAAGTGATACGTATGAGCCGGGATCTACATTTAAGCCGTTTACAATTTCGGCAGGACTGGAGACCGGAATTTTAAAAGGCGATGAAACTTACGTATGTAATGGTGTTATGCATGTAGGCGACCATGACATTCACTGTAGTAACAGAAAAGGACATGGAACGGAGACTCTGAAAGAAGCACTTGAAAACTCCTGCAACGTTGCACTGATGCAAATTGGAGCCAAGATAGGAACAGAAGAATTCAGCAGATACCAGAAACTGTTTGGATTTGGTGAGTATACAGGAATTGATCTGCCGGGAGAAGGAGAAACCAGTGGACTTTTGTATACACCGGAAAAGATGGATGCGGCCAGCCTGGCGACGAATGCATTTGGTCAGAACTTTAATGTTACAATGACGCAGATGGCAGCATCGTTCTGTTCACTGATCAACGGTGGGAATTATTATGAACCACATGTCGTGAAGCAGATACAGGATGAAAATGGAAATGTCACAGAGAATAAAGATCCGGTGTTGGTAAAAAAGACCATCTCACAGGAGACCAGCGAAATCATAAAAGATTATATGCTGGGAGTTGTGGAAGAAGGAACCGGAGCAACAGCAGCTGTAGAAGGTTATGCAGTCGGAGGAAAGACAGGTACAGCGGAAAAATTACCTCGTGGTAATGGAAAATATCTGGTATCGTTCATCGGATATGCCCCGCAGGAGAATCCACAGGTTATGGTATATGTAGTCATTGATGAGCCGAATGTGGAATATCAGGCGAACAGCGGGTTCGCTACACAGCTTGCATCACAGATTATGACAGATATCTTCCCTTATCTTGGAATTGAAAAAGCTGCGGATGCCACAACAGGTGATACAGCGACAGATACAACAACTACAACAGATACGGCAACAGATACGACAACCACAACAGATACAGCACAATAATCAATATCATAACCCCATAGAGGCTTTCATAGATTGATAAAGAAAGCTTTTATGGGGTTTTTATGAAGAGTAAGACATTTCATAAAAAGAAAATATGTATTGTGTTTGGCTGTGCGCTTTTTATGATCATGTATCTGGTGGGAAGACTGGTATATCTGATGGTGTTTGATGCGGAATATTATCAGAAAAAAGCAGAAGATCTTCATGAACGGGAAAGGGATATCAAAGCTGCCAGAGGTGAGATTATAGACAGGAATGGGGTGGTTTTGGCAACGAACCGCACGGTATGTACGATATCTGTCATTCACAGTCAGATAAAAGAACCGGAGAAGATCATTGCAGAGCTTTCGAAGCTGTTAGAAATGGATCAAGAAGTGATCCGGAAAAGAGTCGAAAAAGTATCCGCCATAGAGAGGATTAAGTCAAATGTAGATAAAAAGACAGGAGACAAAATCCGCAATCTGGGACTTGCAGGAGTGAAAGTTGATGAAGATTTTAAGCGTTATTATCCATATGACAGGCTTGCATCCAAGGTCCTTGGCTTTACCGGAGGAGATAATCAGGGAATTATCGGTCTGGAAGTCAGATATGAAAAATATCTGAAAGGAATAGATGGTAAGATTCTTACAACAACAGACGCAAGAGGTGTAGAACTTGAAAATGTTGCAGAAGACCGTATGGAACCGGTTGCCGGAAACACGTTGAAGATCAGTCTGGATTATAATATGCAGATGTATGCGATGCAGATGGCTGAAAAAGTCAGGCAGGAAAAAGAAGCAGATAAAGTGGCAATTCTGCTTATGAATCCACAAAACGGAGAAATTTATGCGATGGTAAATGTTCCAGAGTTTGATCTGAATCAGCCATTTGAACTGATAGAAACAGACGAAAATAATCTTACAGATACTGAGAAACAGGATGCACTGAATCAGATGTGGAGAAATGGGTGTATCAATGACACGTATGAACCGGGAAGTACGTTTAAAATTATCACGGCATCAGCAGGCCTGGAGGCAGGAGTGGTTCATCTGGAAGACCGTTTTAGCTGTCCGGGATATAAGATTGTGGAAGATAGAAAGATACGGTGTCATAAAGTCGGAGGACATGGAGCAGAAAATTTTACAGAAGGAATACAGAATTCGTGTAATCCTGTATTTATAGAAGTTGGACTTCGTCTTGGAGTAGACCGCTTTTGTGATTATTTCGACCAGTTCGGTCTGATGGAACTGACTGGTGTAGACATTCCAGGGGAAGCGGGAACAATCATGCATAAAAAGGAGAATATCGGACAGGTGGAACTTGCAACCTTAAGCTTTGGACAGTCGTTTCAGATTACGCCGATCCAGCTTGGCACAACAGTAAGTGCATTGATCAACGGAGGAAGGAGAGTAACACCACATTTTGGAGTAAGCATTCAAAATGATGAGGAAAAGACCATAAAAACATTCCAGTATAAAGAAAAGAAACATATCGTTTCGGAAAAAACATCAGAAACCATGCGTATGCTGTTGGAAAGCGTAGTTGCGGAAGGATCCGGGAAAAACGCATATGTGGAAGGATACCGGATCGGAGGGAAGACTGCAACATCCCAGACTTTGCCACGAAGTGCGAACAGGTACATTTCGTCGTTTGTAGGATTTTCACCGGCAGATCATCCGGAGATCCTTGGAATGTGTGTGATCTATAATCCGCAGGGAGTCTATTACGGAGGAACGATTGCAGCGCCTGTAATCGGTAATATTTTTGAAAATATATTGCCCTATCTTGGCATTGAAAAACAATAGGAAATGCAGTATACTATGTGAAGTTAGAGATTAACTGAATAACAAAAGATTTAAAGAGGTGGATTATGGATTATAAGGTATTTATTCCAGTATTGATTTCGTTTGTATTGAGTGTGATTTTAGGTCCGCTTGTAATACCGGTACTCAGACGACTGAAGATGGATCAGACAGAGAGAGAAGATGGTGTAAAATCACATCTGAAAAAAGCAGGAACACCTACGATGGGTGGCGTGATGATCCTGTTGTCGGTAGTGATCACATCGGTGTTTTATATTGGCCGCTATCCAAAGATCATTCCGATTCTGTTTCTGACACTTGGATTTGGACTGATTGGATTTTTGGATGATTATCTGAAAGTAGTAATGAAGCGTTCAGATGGGTTATATCCGAAGCAGAAGATGGCACTTCAGATTGTAGTAACAGCAATCTTTGCATTCTATATGGTGAAGTTTGCAAAAGTACCGCTTACAATGCTGATCCCATTTTCGGGAGGAAAGTATCTCGATATCGGATGGGTAGCAATTCCGTTAATGTTCTTTGTAGTCATCGGAACGGTAAACGGTGTAAACTTTACGGATGGTCTGGATGGTCTTGCTTCAAGTGTTACTGTATTAGTTGCAACGTTCTTTACCGTTGTGGCAATCGGTACAAAAAGTGGAATCGAACCAGTTACATGTGCAGTAGTAGGCGCGCTTCTCGGTTTCTTACTGTTTAACGTATATCCGGCAAGTGTATTTATGGGAGATACCGGTTCTTTAGCGCTGGGAGGATTTGTGGCTTCGGCTGCTTACATGCTTCAGATGCCGATATTTATTATTATCGTAGGATTCATTTACCTGGTAGAGGTGTTATCCGTTATGATCCAGGTAACATATTTTAAAAAGACCGGCGGGAAAAGAATATTTAAAATGGCGCCGATACATCATCATTTTGAACTGTGTGGATGGTCAGAGACAAGAGTTGTAGCTGTATTTTCAATTATCACAGCAATACTCTGCCTGATCGCCCTGATGGCTATGTAGGAGGATATCATGGAAGTAAAGAACAAAAAAGTACTTGTATTTGGTCTGGGAATCAGCGGAATCGGAGCTGGTAAGATTCTTGAGGCACACGGAGCAGATGTAGTACTGTATGATGGCAATCAGAAACTGACAGAAGAAAAAGTAAGAAAACAGCTTGGCGAAGACAGCAATGCAAGGATTGTAATCGGAGAATTTCCGGAAGAGATATTAGAAAACCTTGATATGACGGTTTTAAGTCCGGGGGTACCGACCGATCTTCCTGTAATCGAGAAGATGCGTAAGCAGGGAGTGACAGTAATCGGAGAAGTAGAGCTTGCTTATCAGTACGGTAAGGGAGATGTGCTTGCAATTACAGGAACAAACGGAAAGACAACAACTACAACACTTCTTGGCGAGATTATGAAGAATTATCAGGATAATGTGTACGTCGTTGGAAATATCGGAACTCCGTATACAACAGCAGCATCACTTATGACAGATGATACGATCACCGTTGCAGAGATGAGCAGCTTCCAGCTGGAAAGTATTGTTGATTTCAGACCAAGAGTCAGTGCGATCCTGAACTTTACACCAGATCATCTGAATCGTCATCATACGATGGAAGCATATGTGAATGCAAAGAAAAATATTGCAAAGAACCAGACGGAAGATGATTACTGTATCCTGAATTACGAGGACGAGCTGACAAGAGAATTTGGAAAAGAAGTAAAAGCAAAGGTTCTATATTTCAGCAGTCAGCGTAAACTAGAAGAAGGAATTTATCTGGAAGATGGTAACATTATTTACCATTATGGCAATGTATCAGAGAAGATCTGCCATGTAGATGAACTCCAGATCCTTGGAACTCATAATCATGAAAATGTAATGGCAGCATGCGCTATGGCAGCAGTTTATGGTGTTCCGGTAGAAAAAATCCGTGAAAGTGTAAAAGCATTTAAAGGGGTTGAACACAGAATCGAATATGTAACAGAAAAAGATGGCGTTGCATACTATAATGATTCTAAGGGAACTAATCCGGATGCTGCAATCAAAGGTATCCAGGCGATGAACAGACCAACGGTACTGATCGGTGGTGGATATGACAAAGGTTCTGAGTATACAGAGTGGATCAACAGCTTTGACGGGAAAGTGAAAAAACTGATCCTGATTGGAGATACGAAAGAAAAGATTGCAGAAGACGCCAGAAAATGTGGATTTACAGATTATGAATTTGCAGACACATTTGAAGAGGCAGTGCTGACGGCAGCGAAGATTGCAGAGTCGGGAGAAGCTGTACTGCTTTCGCCAGCGTGCGCAAGCTGGGATATGTTCCCAAGCTATGAAGTACGAGGAGAAAAGTTTAAAGAAATCGTAAAATCCTTATAAATTTTATAAAGGAGAAGCAGATTGACACAATCAAGACGGTGGAAATGTGACTATATTCTTCTGTGTGCTCTTGGCATGATTATCCTGAGCGGACTGGTGATACTATACAGCACAAGTTCGTACAATGGTGAAATAAAATTCGGAGACACATGCTACTATCTGAAAAAGCAGGCTTTTGCAACATTACTGGGGATAGCGGGCATGTGGGTCATAGCAAATATAGATTATCATGTCTGGAGAAGAGGAGCAGTGGCAGGCTACATACTGTCTGTGCTACTGGGAGTAGCAGTACTTCTTTTCGGAGATGAATATAACGGGTCCAAAAGATGGTTGTCTTTGGGCCCGTTTTCGTTTCAGCCTTCTGAATTTGCAAAAGTGGCGGTAATCGTGTTCCTGACAGACCGGATCGTACGCAATGCAAAGAAGATGGGAAAGATAACTATGGTTGGAAAGATTGTGCTAAGTGTGCTTCCTGTTGTAGGACTGGTAGGAGCTAATAATCTGAGTACAGCGATCATTATTCTTGGAATTGCAGGGGGACTTGTATTTGTAGCTAGTCCGAAGTACGGGCAGTTTTTGATCATGATACTGCTTGGATGTGCATTTATGGGAGTATTTCTTGCAATGGAAAGTTACCGGCTGGAACGCCTTCAGATCTGGAGACATCCGGAGAATTATGAGAAAGGATATCAGACCCTGCAGGGATTATATGCGATCGGTTCTGGCGGTCTGTTTGGAAATGGACTTGGAAACAGCATTCAGAAGCTTGGATTTGTACCGGAAGCACAGAATGATATGATCTTTTCGATTATCTGTGAAGAGCTGGGACTGGTAGGAGCAGCTGGGATTCTGATATTGTTTTTGATACTTATCTGGAGATTTTTTGTAATTGCGGCACATGCGCCGGACCTGGAAGGCACTCTGATCGCGACCGGAGCCATGACACACATGATGATACAGGTCATACTCAATATTGCAGTAGTGACCAATACCATACCAAATACCGGGATTACACTGCCTTTTATCAGTTATGGGGGAACTTCAGTTATGTTCTTACTTTTTGAAATGGGACTTGTGCTAAATGTGTCATCTTTGGTAAAATAAAAAGCGTGCGAGAAAAACACGAATGAAAGGAAGTATGTAGAAAAATATGGGGAATCGCTCATCGAAGAAAAGAAAGAAAAAAAATCATCGCCTGTATGCGGCGGTTGTATTGATTCTGGGAATTGTGATCACGGTACTGGCTGCCGGGCTTCTGTTTTACATACAGGAGATACAGGTAACAGGAAATCAGTATTGTGGAAGCCAGGAAATCATCGATTGCGTACAGAATGACAAAGCTTCGGTTAATTCCATATATGTGAAGCTGAAATACGCACTGGGGATGGGTAAAAAACCTGCCTGTCTGGATGAGATAGAAATCCGCATGAAGAACCCTTGGACCGTACAGGTAAAAGTAAAAGAAAAAGAAGTAATCGGATATGTGAAGCATAAGAAGACATATTTGTGGCTTGATAAGGACGGTCTGGTAGTATGCAAAGAAAATACAGCACCGGCGGATGTTCCGGAAATCAGTGGCTTCAGACTGAAGAAAAAGAAATTATATGAGACACTGAAGACTTCGAATGCTGCAAGATTTTCTATGGCACTGGAGGCATGTGAGGAAAGTCTGAAGTATGGATACCGGACAGAAAAAATCACATTGGAAGAACATGAGTTGTATATGCATTTGGAAAATATACGTGCATGTCTTGGAACCAGTGTATCATCAGAGAAGATCGCACAGATCGGACCAATTGTGGAAAAGCTGGATGGAAGAGCAGGAATACTTCATTTGGAGTCATATTCAGAGGAGAATACAGCGATTACCTTTGATGAAGAAGAAAATTCAAAAGAAAATTAAGAAAATTAGAGAAACCCTATTGATATTTTAAACGAAAGTCTATATTATATACTATATGTAGCAAACTGAGTTCATCTCACTTGCCCAATCAATGGGATGTATAATATATAATAAGGAATAACAAAGGAGGAGAAACCCTTGCTAGAAATTAAAACAAATGAATCAGAAGCAGCGGCAAAAATTATTGTTGTTGGAGTCGGTGGAGGCGGAAATAACGCAGTAAACCGAATGATTGATGAACAGATTGCCGGTGTTGAGTTTATAGCAATCAATACAGATAAACAGGCACTTCAGCTTTGCAAAGCTCCAACACTGATGCAGGTTGGCGAAAAGATCACAAAAGGTCTTGGAGCAGGAGCCAGACCAGAAGTTGGTGAAAAGGCAGCAGAAGAAAGTGCAGAAGAGATCTCTGCAGCACTGAAAGGTGCAGATATGGTATTTGTAACATGTGGTATGGGTGGAGGTACCGGAACAGGTGCTACACCAGTCGTTGCACGTATCGCAAAAGAACAGGGAGCATTAACAGTAGGTGTTGTTACAAAACCTTTCCGTTTTGAATCTAAGACACGTATGAACAATGCCCTTGCAGGAATTGAAAAATTAAAAGAAAGCGTTGATACACTCATCGTAATTCCTAACGATAAACTTCTTGAGATTGTAGACAGACGCACAACAATGCCGGAAGCATTAAAGAAAGCTGACGAAGTATTACAGCAGGGTATTCAGGGAATCACAGACCTGATCAATGTTCCTTCACTGATTAATCTTGACTTCGCGGATGTACAGACTGTTATGACAGATAAGGGTATTGCACATATCGGTATTGGTCAGGGACGTGGTGATGATAAGGCTCTTGAGGCTGTAAAACAGGCAGTTGCAAGTCCTCTTCTGGAGACAACAATTGCAGGTGCTTCACATGTTATCATCAATGTATCCGGAGATATCACTCTTATGGATGCATCTGACGCAGCAGAATACGTACAGGAACTTGCAGGAGAAGATGCAAATATCATCTTCGGTGCAATGTACGATGATTCTAAGGCTGATGAAGCTACAATTACTGTTATTGCAACAGGACTTCACAATGTTGGCGGGAGCGCATCTAAGTTAAAATCAAGACTGGAAAGCCAGGCAAGAACATCTGCTATGCCAAATACAGTTCATGCATCTGCATATGACAGACCAGTACGTCAGGCAGGCGCTGTTCATACACAACAGGCAGAACGTTCGGTTTCGCCAAGAGCTGATTATGGAACTCAGACAAGAGAAAGCGCAGGAGCTGCTGCAGCGAGAAGAACAATGGGAGGAACAACACCTACATTGGAAACTCCAAGAACACCAACAGCCAAAGTAAAAGAGCAGTCAATCAAGATTCCTGATTTCTTCAAGAAATAAGAAGATTGAGATATAGCATATTTAAAAAATTTAACACCCCGGTGTCGAAAGACGCCGGGGTGTTTTTGTCTCTATACGTCTGAAAAAAACTGCCAGCGGCAGGGTTGACAGATGTGTTATGTAATCTAAAAATTTCTAAACGTTTCTAAAAGATTCTGAAGGTTACGAGGCATGTCGAAGGAAAAAAGACATACCTTACACCGTCTGACAAATTCCTTTTTTCGAAGAACATATAATATTAAGTGTTGAAAACAACAAATCTGTTTCGTGCACGTGAAAAGAAAAAGAGGGCCAGATGTGTACTATGAATTATATGTAGATATATTTTTTATGGTGAATTTTATGATGGACACGATCCTTTTAATGATCGTAAAGAAGATGATACTATGTTCCGTATCTTATGGCCGCATTCTGCTGGGTGCTGCAACAGGAGCAATGTTAACCTGTGTAGTGGCTACAGGTCTGCAGGGCAGAACGTATCTGCAATGGATATTGTTCTATGGAGTCATTAATACTTTGATGTTAAAGACTGGTTTCCGGATAAGATGGGGGCGGGAGCTGTTAAAAGGATGGATTTTTTTGTATATTGCATCTTTTTTACTGGGAGGAATTTTTCTGGTATTCAGGCCGTATCTGAGAGTGGGAAGTCTGTTCTTTTTGTTGGCAGTACTGAGTTATTATCTGGTACAGGGAATCTGGAAAATACTGCTTTTGATTACCAGAAGAAATCACGACTACTGTGAGGTGGAGTTGTATCTGGGAAAGCAAAGTTTCCGGTCAAAGGCGTTGATAGATACTGGGAATACATTGCGGGATATGGTAAGCGGACAGCCGGTAAATGTGATAGAAAGGCAGGTTGTGGAGCAGCTTACAGCTGAGGGGCGTCCATTAAGATTCCGGTACATACCGTATCATTCCATTGGGAAAAAAGAAGGAATCATGCCGCTTATAAGGCTTGACCGTATGAAGATCATAGAGGGTACACATTTTAAATGGATTGAATATCCACTGGCAGCAATAAGTGAAGAAAGATTAAGTGAAGAAAATTATCAGGTGATTTTAAATCCAGATATATTGACGGGAGGAAAAGAAAATGGTAATAAAAGTAGCAGTTCCACACCAGTTTAAATTAAAAGTCATTCCGGATTTCCGGACATTATTGTTCCCAGACAGAAGAGATATACATTATATAGGAGGATCGGAGATCTTGCCGTCTCCTCTGGATACAGAAGCAGAACAACGGGCAATTCGTGAACTTGGGACAGAAAAAGACGAATATGCAAGAAAAAAGCTGATTGAGCATAACTTAAGACTGGTTGTATATATCGCAAAAAAATTCGACAATACAGGTGTGGGAGTGGAAGATCTGATCTCCATTGGGACGATCGGTCTGATTAAGGCAATTAATACATTTAACCCGGAAAAAAATATAAAACTCGCCACATATGCGTCAAGATGTATTGAGAACGAGATTCTGATGTACTTAAGAAGAAATAATAAGACCCGGATGGAAGTATCCATTGATGAGCCGCTCAATGTAGACTGGGATGGAAATGAGCTTTTATTATCCGACATTTTAGGAACGGAAGAAGATACCATTTATAAAGATCTGGAAAATGAAGCAGAAAAAAAGATTCTGATCAAAGCAATCAGCCATCTCTCTGGCAGAGAGCAGATGATCATACGGATGCGGTTCGGACTTGGAACTGCAGACGGAGAAGAAAAGACACAGAAAGAAGTGGCAGATATGCTGGGAATTTCGCAATCTTACATATCCAGACTTGAGAAAAAGATTATGCAGAGATTAAAGCGCGAAATGGTGAAGTATTCTTAGAAATGTGGTACAATAAAAACAAAAAGGGGTTGGTCATATGAGACTTAGCTTTTTTGGGGCAGCCCATGAAGTGACAGGCAGCTGTCATTTACTGGAAGCATGTGGAAAGAATATTCTGATTGACTGTGGAATGGAACAGGGACCGGATCTTTATGAGAATCAGGAACTGCCGGTTACACCAGGAGAGATTGATTATATTCTTCTGACGCACGCACACATTGACCATTCGGGAAATATTCCATTAATGGTAAAAAATGGGTTTGCAGGAGAGATTGTAACTACATTTGCAACATCTGATCTGTGTAATATCATGCTTCGTGACAGTGCACACATTCAGGAATTTGAAGCAGAGTGGAGAAACCGTAAGGCCAAGAGAAGCGGGGAACCGGAATACGAGCCGATCTACACAGTGGCTGATGCGGATGCAGCAGTAAAACTTCTGGCACCGGTAGATTACGGACAGAAGATTACGCTGTGTGATGGCATTGAGGTACGGTTTAATGACGTGGGACATCTGCTTGGATCTGCGAGTATCGAAGTGTGGATCACGGAGAATGGAGTTTCAAAAAAAGTTGTATTTTCCGGTGATGTGGGAAATAAAAACCAGCCGATCATCAAAGACCCGCAGCCGGTAAAAGAAGCGGATTACGTAGTGATTGAATCTACATACGGAGACCGGACGCATGGGGATGATATTCCGGATTATGTAGGTGAATTTACACGTATCTTACGGGAAACATTCCAAAAAGGGGGCAATGTAGTCATCCCATCCTTCGCAGTAGGACGTACACAGGAGATTCTTTATTTTATACGTGAAATTAAAGAAAAGAACCTGCTTCCGGAGTTCCCGGGATTTGAAGTTTATGTCGATAGTCCGCTTGCAATTGAGGCGACGAATGTATTTAATAAAAATGTCACCGGATGCTTTGACGAAGATGCGATGGCACTTGTGAACCAAGGAATCAACCCACTTTTATTCCCTGGATTGAAGACGACAATCACAAGTGACGAGTCGAGACAGATTAACTTTGATACAAGACCGAAGGTTATCTTATCTGCTTCCGGAATGTGTGAGGCGGGACGTATCAGGCACCATCTGAAACACAATCTGTGGCGTTCTGAGTGTACGATATGTTTTGTTGGATATCAGGCAGTCGGAACGCTTGGAAGAAAGCTGATAGAGGGCGCTGAGAGCGTAAAACTGTTCGGTGAAAATATCACGGTCAATGCGAAGATAGAAGTATTAAAAGGTATCAGTGGACATGCAGATGTAAATGGTCTGCTGGACTGGCTGAGGGGATTTGAAAAAACGCCGGACAGAGTGATGGTTGTACATGGTGAAGATACGGTGACGGATCATTTTGCTAAACTGGTGGAAGATACATTTAGATGCCCGGCATTTGCACCTTATTCTGGTGGAAGTGTGGATCTGGCAACCAATGAGATCATAACAGTCGGACAGCGGATTCCTAAGAAAGCAGAAGAAAAGCCGAGCAAGCTTAAGAGTGCATCTGCATTTAACAGACTGGTGGCAGCTGCCAAACGTCTGCTGAATGTTGTATATAAGAATGAAGGTCTGGCAAATAAAGACATGGCCAAATTTGAGTCTCAGATTCAGAATCTGGCGGATAAATGGGACAGAGACCGATAAGCTGTATATGTCAAGGTCTAAAATTTTTTTAATTTTATAAAAATCCGCATAACCCTGTGGGATATGGAGAATCATCTTACTAGAAGCTGATGAAAAAGATTCTGGCAGGAGGTTCAAGATGGCACAGGGAAAGGTTGAAATCTGCGGGGTAAATACGGCAAAGCTTCCAATCCTGAATGAGCAGGAGAAGGAAGCTTTGTTTGTTAGGATCAAAAAAGGTGATGAACAGGCAAAAGAAGAATATATCAAAGGAAATCTGCGGCTTGTACTCAGCGTGATACGACGGTTCAGTGCAAGTGGTGAAAATCCGGATGATCTGTTCCAGATCGGATGCATCGGTCTTATCAAAGCAATCAATAATTTTAACACGGAGTTAGAGGTGAAATTTTCCACCTATGCGGTACCGATGATTATCGGAGAGATAAGAAGATATATGCGGGACAATAATTCAATCCGGGTAAGCCGGTCACTTCGGGATACAGCATATAAGGCAATCTACGCAAAGGAAAATTACGTAAAAAAGCATCAAAAAGAACCAAGCGTACAGGAAATTGCCGAAGAGATCGGGATATCCAAAGAAGATATTGTATTTGCACTGGATGCAATCCAGGTGCCGATGAGCCTGCAGGAGCCGGTCTATAATGATGGCGGTGATGCTTTGTATGTGATGGATCAGCTGAGCGATGCGACGAACAAAGAAGAACGCTGGGTAGAAGACCTTTCACTTGAAGAAGCGATGAGTCATCTGAATGAGCGTGAACGCTATATCATCCGTCTGAGATTCTTCCAGGGAAGGACACAGATGGAAGTAGCAGAGGAGATTCAGATTTCCCAGGCTCAGGTGAGCAGACTGGAAAAGAATGCGTTAAAGACAATGCGCCAGTACCTTGTATAAGGTCTGGCGCATTACGATTGTGTGAATCTGTCTGTGTGCATTCTTTCTTCTTGCATTTTTCCCGTACTCATACTATGATATTGGCAGGAGGATTTGTAAAATGAAAGCTTGTATATTTGATCTGGATGGAACATTGACAAATACTTTAGAATCGATGACATATTCTGTGAACCAGACATTAAAAGAAATGGGACTTTCACAGATCACAAAAGACCAGTGCAGATTGTTCGTCGGAAATGGTGCCAGGGTACTGATGGAGAAATCCCTGCGGGCAGCAGGTGATCCAGAAGGTTTGAGGATTGAAGAAGGCATGGAGATATATGGACGTATATTTGACGAGAACTGTACATATCATGTAACACCTTATGATGGAATCGTAGAGATGCTTGAGAGCCTGAAGAAGAAAAATATCAGACTTGCGGTTCTGTCAAATAAGCCGGATCAGCAGACGGTAAAAGTAGTACATGAAATCTTTGGCGATACGCTGTTTGACTATGCACAGGGACAAAAAGAAGGAATACGCAGGAAACCGGAACCAGACGGAGTCTATGCGATTATGGACAACATGCATGTGAAAAAAGAAGAATGTCTCTATGTCGGTGACTCAGAAGTAGATATTGCAACCGGAAGAAATGCAGACCTGAAAACGGTCGGAGTGTTATGGGGATTCCGGGACAGAACAACGTTAGAAACTGCAGGAGCGGTAAATCTGATAGAAAAACCGGAAGATCTTTTGCAGTTTGTGTAATATTATTAAAGGAGGGTGAGAACGATGAATGAGTATGATGAGGAATGTCTGAAAACATTTATTGAAAACCAGGGACAACTGTTTGATGAACCAGTTGCTGAGACACTGGAAGAAGCAGAGGCATTTCTGGAAGATTGTATGGCTTCTATCGTGGAAAATATCGAAGAAGTCAAAGAATTTCTGGAAGAAGAAGGAATGGACATTAGTGGAATGTCCAACGAAGAGATTGAAGAAGCATCAGAAGTGTTCGCACTTCCAGATGGACGATATCTTATCGTAGAAGGGTAAGAATATCTGTAAAACAAGGCAGCCGGTGAGGGCTCCCCTTGAATACTCAGGTACAAAAAGCCGTGACTACTCAGTAGTTCCGGCTTTTTTCAGTGCATCCTGGATTGCATTTACAATAAGCTGTGATGTGTAGGGAGTACTGGAAGAATACTTGATATGGTCAAAAGACTGTTCTTCATAAACCTGCCTGGCAATATCTTCGATGGCAGGTTCAATAAAAGGATACATCGTCGTAATGGTATCGTTTAGATTGGTAAAACGGATGGACTGGATGCTTGATTCGTCGACCGTTACCTCGACTTCCAGATCTGCGTTGTTCAAAGTCAGTTCGGAAGTATAGATTCCCGGTGTGTAGATTTTTTTAGAACTGGATCTGGAATGTTGTCCCGGACGGAACATAAATATTAACAACAGGATCAGAATCACTGCTAAAATGGCAAAAATAATGGTGTAAATGATTTCTTTCATATGGAGTACGATAATTTTTGTCTTTGCACTCATAGGGAAACCTCCTGGTAGTTTGTGTTAAAAAATGTTTCATTTTCTATAATGTATGAAAAAAGTGGAAAAATTATTCGTCTGTTTTTACGTGACAAATGACAAGGCTTCTTGTAGAATGGTAAAAGAAATGGAGGAAGAATAGATATGTTTATTATTGCAGGACTTGGAAATCCAACATTACAGTATGAAGGAACCAGACATAATGTTGGTTTTGATGTTATAGATACATTAGCAGAAAGATATAATATAACCGTAGATGGAAGAAAAGGAAGAGCGCTGGTCGGAAAAGGTATGATCGAAGGGCATAAAGTACTGCTGGTAAAGCCGCAGACGTATATGAACCTGAGCGGTGAAAGCTTAAGAGAACTTGTGAATTATTATAAGATTGATGAAGAAAGTGAGCTTCTGGTTATCTATGATGATATCAGCCTTGGAGTAGGACAGCTTCGCATCCGTAAAAAAGGAAGTGCCGGCGGACATAACGGAATTAAGAATATCATCGCCAACCTGGGAACCGATGTATTTATGAGAATCAAGATCGGAGTAGGGGAAAAACCGAAAAAATATGATCTTGCAGATTATGTGCTCGGACATTTTTCAAAAGAAGACAGAGAGTTGATGGAAGAAGGTTATGATAAAGCAGATCATGCAGTCGGAATGATCTTAAATGGTGAGATTGAAGCTGCGATGAATCAGTATAACAGAAAAGTAAAGCCTAAGGAGGCGTAAGAAATGCAAGGCTTAGTAAGGCCGCTTAATGAGTTGGCTGAATATGAAGAACTTTACCGAAATAAGAAAAAAGGAACGGGAATGATCCGCGTGTGTGGGTGCGTCAATTCCCAGAAGACGCATATGATGTATGCACTGGGCAGTGGCTGCGGAACGTCCGGGAATAAAGAAGATGCGTGCAGGTATAAAGTAATCGTATGCTCCAGTGAAACAAAAGCAAGACAGCTGTATGAGGAGTACCGGTTTCTGGATGGTAATACATTTTTATATCCGGCTAAGGATTTTTTGTTCTATCAGGCAGATATCAGAAGTAAAGAACTGGTCAGACAGAGGATGGAAGGCATTCAGGCCGTTCTTGGAGATGATCCGGCAACAATTGTAACGAGCCTGGATGGATTTATGGACTATCTGGCAACGAAGGAAAATATCCAGAAGAAGATTTTACGGATACAAAATGACAGCGTGCTGAAACTGGATGAGATAGAACAGAAGCTTTCAAAGATCGGTTATGACAGGGAAGTGCAGGTAGAAGGTCCCGGACAGTTCGCGGTGCGTGGAGGGATTCTGGACATTTACCCGCTGACGGAAGAGATGCCGGTCAGAATCGAACTGTGGGGAGATGAAGTGGATTCCATCCGGACATTTGATGTAGAAAGCCAGAGGTCGATAGAGAATCTTTCGGAAATTATCATATTTCCTGCGCAGGAATTTCCTCAAAAAGGAGAAAAGGGAGTGTCATTTCTGGATTACTTCCCGCAGGAAGACACGATTTTATTCCTGGACGAACCAGTCAGGCTTACAGAACGGGGAGAACATGTAGAAGAAGAATTTATCGAGGCGCAGAAAAAGAGACTGGAAAGTGGTTACGAGCTGGAAGAGGAAGAGGCAAAGATATTTTCCGTGCCAGAGATATTGAAAAAGATCAATACTTACAGCAGTATTGGATTTTTTGCGCTGGAGATGAAGTGCAAAGGGCTTGAAATCAGAAGCACTTACGAGATCCAGGCAAAAGGGGTAAATTCGTATAATAACAGCTTTGAAATGCTGACACAGGATCTTAAGAGGTTAAAGAGAAACGGTTACCGTGTGATACTGCTTTCTGGATCCAGGACCAGAGCGAAGCGTCTTGCGGAAGATCTGCGGGATTATAATCTGAGCAGCTTTTACAGTGAAGATCTGGACAGGGAAGTAAAGCCGGGAGAGATCATGACTGCATATGGTTATATTGCAGAAGGATATGAGTACCCGATGTTAAAATTTACTGTGATCGCAGAGTCGGATATATTTGGCAAGCGCAAAAAGAAGAAAAAAAGAAAGACCTACGAAGGCCGTAAAATACAAAGTTTCTCTGAACTAAAGCCGGGAGATTATGTTGTGCATGAGAATCACGGCGTGGGAATCTATCAGGGAATTGAGAAGATTGTGGTAGATAAGATTTCCAAAGATTACATGAAGATTTCCTATGCCCAGGGAGGAAACCTCTATATACCGGCAACCCAGCTGGATCTGATCCAGAAATATGCAAGTGCAGATGCCAAAAAGCCAAAATTAAACAAACTCGGGACACAGGAGTGGACGCGGACGAAGAAGCGTGTGCGCGGGGCTGTCCGAGAGATTGCAAAGGATCTGGTAAAACTGTATGCGACCAGACAGGAACAGGACGGATATGTATACGGTGAAGATACGGTATGGCAAAGGGAATTTGAAGAGATGTTCCCGTTTGAAGAGACGGAAGACCAGATGCTGGCGATCGATGCCGTGAAAAAAGACATGCAAAGCCATAAGATCATGGACCGTCTGGTGTGCGGGGATGTGGGATTTGGCAAGACCGAAGTTGCAATCCGTGCGGCGTTTAAGGCAGTGCAGGAGAGTAAGCAGGTCGTATATCTGGTTCCGACAACGATTCTGGCACAGCAGCACTACCGGACATTCGTACAGAGAATGAAAGAATTCCCGGTACGGATCGATCTGATGTGCAGATTCCGGACTCCGGCACAGCAAAAGAAGACGGTAGAAGATGTCAGAAAAGGACTGGTGGATATCGTCATTGGAACACACAGGGTTTTAAGTGAAGATATGAAGTTCAAAGATCTGGGACTTTTGATCATTGACGAAGAACAGCGGTTCGGTGTACAGCACAAAGAAAAGATAAAAAAATTAAAAGAAAATGTAGACGTCCTGACACTTACGGCTACACCGATCCCAAGAACCCTCCATATGAGTCTGATCGGGATCCGTGATATGAGTGTACTTGAAGAAGCACCGAACGACCGTATGCCGATTCAGACATATGTGATGGAATATAACGATGAGATGGTCCGTGAGGCAATCGAAAGGGAATGTGCAAGACAGGGACAGGTATATTATGTGTATAACCGTGTAGAGGATATTGATGAGGTCGCAGGTCATGTGCAGAAACTGGTACCGGATCTTACGGTTGCCTATGCACATGGGCAGATGAGAGAACATGAGCTTGAGCGGATCATGTATGACTTTATCAATGGAGAGATAGATGTGCTGGTATCGACAACCATTATTGAGACAGGACTGGATATCTCCAATGCGAATACGATGATCATTCATGATGCAGACAGACTGGGACTTTCACAGCTTTACCAGCTCCGGGGACGTGTGGGCAGGTCAAACCGTATGGCGTATGCTTTCCTACTCTACAGAAGAGATAAAATGTTAAAGGAAGTGGCAGAAAAGAGACTGGCAGCGATCCGGGAGTTTACAGATCTTGGATCCGGATTTAAAATCGCTATGCGGGATCTTGAAATCCGTGGTGCAGGTAATCTTCTGGGAGCTGAACAGCACGGACACATGGAAGCTGTCGGATACGATCTGTACTGCAAGATGCTGAATGAGGCGGTCAGACATCTGAAAGGCGAGATGGAAGAAGAGGAGATATTTGCAACGACGATGGATCTGAATGTAGATGCGTTTATCCCTGCTTCCTATATTCCGAATGAATATCAGAAACTGGATGTCTATAAGCGGATCGCAGCGATTGAAAACAGGGATGAGATGGAAGATATGACCGAAGAACTGATAGACCGTTTTGGTGATATTCCGAAAAAAGTGGAGAAGCTTCTGGAAGTGGCGGCATTGAAGGCGCAGGCTCATGAGGCATATGTAACGGCAGTAGAACAAAAAGGGGATATCTATACATTTACGATGTATGAAAAGGCCAAAGTTCATCCGGAGCGTATTCCGCAGCTGATCGAAGGCTTCCGGGGAGAATTGTCGTTTAAAGCGGACGCAGCACAGCCGTGTTTTGTATATGAAAAAAAACGGCGGAACTTAAAAGAAAAGCAGGGTGATCCATTGGAAATTACGAAAAAAGTGCTAAATGGACTGAAAGGATTGCTCGGAGATGAAAAAAGCGGTATAATTGATACATTAAGCAAATAAAGGCAGGTTTGGATAAATGAAAAAAAGAGCATTAATTTTAGCAATGGCAGGAATTCTCTCTACATCACTGACGGGATGTGGCTCATTGAAAGATGATGCAGTTGTGGTAAAAGCAGGAGATACAGAGATCACTGCAGGAGTTGCAAATTTTTATGCAAGATATACACAGGCACAGTATGAGACATATCTTTCAGGCTATCTTGGCGGAGATGATATGTGGAGTAAGAATGCATCAGAGGGTAAGACTTATGAAGAATCCATCAAAGATACACTGTTGGATGATCTGAAGAATATGGCACTTCTGGAAGAGCATATGGATGAGTATAAGGTATCTCTGACAAAAGCTGATAAAAAAGCGGTAAATGACGCAGCAAAAGAATTTGATAAGGCAAATTCGAAAAAGGTAAAAGATAAAATATCAGCGTCAAAAGAAAACGTAAAGAGAACAATGACACTTATGACGATTGAGCAGAGAATGCGTGAGGCAATCGTAGCAGATGCAGACGTTAAAGTATCAGATGAAGATGCAGCACAGAAGCGTATGCAGTATGTAGCATTTGATTACAGTTCATCGGATGCATCCGATGATGAAAAGGCACAGGTAAAGCAGAAGGCGGAAGCATTTGCTGAAGGTGCTAAGAAGGCTGATGACTTTGAAGCATATGCAACCGGGCAGGGAGCAGAAGCTAAGACCGCTACGTTTGATTCGGATTCGGTAAATCCTTCGGCAGAGGTTGTAAAAGCAGCCGATAAGCTTGGCGAAGGAGAGGTTACAGGCGTGATTGAAGCCGATGGCGGATGTTATGTTGCAAAAGTAACAAGTCTTATGGATGAGACAGCTACGGAAACGAAAAAAGGATCTCTGATTTCTGATAAACAGGATAAATACTACAAAAAGATATTAAAGAAATGGAAGAAAGAAGAGAAGATTACGGTTCACAAAGGAAACTGGAATAAGGTAAGCTTTACGAAGTTAAGTGTAAAAATAAAAGATGATTCGACAACAACAGGTACAGATTCAACCAGCAGTACAGATGCGGCTGCTACAGATTCTGCAAACTAGAGTGTGTCTGGGAAAAAGAAAATGCCACCATCGTAGGTGGCATTTTTTATCATAGTATGCAGAAGAAGCTGCAGGTAGCAGGTTCTCTGTATACTAACGTTTCTAGTTCATAAAAGTAGATACGATTTCATTTACAAGCTTTCCGTCAGCTTTTCCTTTTACCTTAGGCATCAGGTTCTTCATGATCTTACCTTTGTCTTTGGCTGTTGGGGCATCGAGACCCATTTCTGCAAGAACAGAAGCAACGACTTCTTTGATTTCAGCTTCGTCCATCATCTTTGGAGCGTACTGCTCAAGAACTGCGAGACGTTTGTTGCATTCATCAATAATCTCTGTACGGTCAGCTGGTGTCAGCTCCAGAGTTTCTTTTGTCTGCTTGATCTCTTTTAAGATAACCTGAGTCTCTTCTTCAGGTGTAAGATCGGCACGTTTGTCAATGGCTTTATTCTTAAGGGCTGCAAGCAGCATGGATAAAGTTTCCTTTGTTTCTTTGTCTTTGGCTTTCATGGCTTTGACCATGTCAGCGCGTACTTCATCAATTTTACTCATGATAGATTCCTCCTAATATTTTCTTCCAACTATTATACAAAACTATTAAAAAAATATCCAGTCCTTATCTTAGGTATAAAAAGTATGATTTTGGGGTTATGGATGAAAAATTCCGAGCCTGAAATTGAAAAAACTTCAGATACATAGTTCTACATAATTTTTCATATACTACCTCTATATCACAATTATGGAAAATCTATAATGTACTCTTTGGGGCACAGGAAAATAAGAAAAAAGTAAGGAAAGAGAAATCACGGGGAGTATATTACCAGGAGCAGGAGGAATTTTTTATATGAAAGCTACAGGAATTGTAAGAAGAATCGACGATCTCGGTCGTGTGGTGGTGCCGAAAGAAATCAGAAGAACACTCAGAATAAGAGAAGGAGATCCGGTTGAAATATTTACTGACAGTGAAGGAAAGATCATACTGAAAAAATATTCACCGATTGGGGAACTTTCTACATTCGCAAGGCAGTATGCAGAGAGTCTGGCACAGGTGCTGGAGTGTCTGGTGTGTATCTGTGATATGGAGCAGGTGGTGGCAGCAGAAGGACCGGGAAAAAAAGAGGTACAGGATCAGGGAATCACAGAAGAGATGGCAGAATTTTTAAAGGAAAGAACGCAAAGGGAAGCCAGGACAGGAGAAAAGCAATATATACAGGTCGTAGAAGAACAGGAACATTATGAACGGGAAATCATAAGTCCGATCATGTGCCGGGGAGATGTGATAGGTGGAGTGATCCTTCTGGCTAAGAACAAAGAAAAAAAATTCGCAGACACAGATAAAAAGATGGCAGAATGTACAGCAAAAGTAATTGGAAAACAGATGGAGCAGTAAAGGAATATATGCAGAAGATCACGCATATTCTGTGATATAAAAGAGCCTGGAATCAAGTTGTGAAAGTACAGCCGGAATCAGAAATTAAAATCAGACACGGCAATCAGGTGCAAAAAAGATTCCGGGAGTACATAGATTAAGGAGGTGTGTATGCCAGATCATAGAAAGCTGGATAAAAAGATCACGGGAATACTAAAAGCACTTCTGATTTCTTACGCCGTTACCGGAATATTACTTATGATACTGGCCTTTGGGGTATACAAACTGGAACTTCAGGAAGGTGTAGTGACGGCTGGAATCAAAGGCGTATATCTGCTATCTTCTTTTACAGCAGGATGTGTGGCAGGAAAAGCACTGCAGGTCAGAAGGTTTATATGGGGAATAATAGCAGGAAGCCTTTACTTTGTTCTGCTATTGTTGATCACACTTGGAATTTACCGCACATTTCAGGGGAACACAGTGGATATCTGGATTACATTGGGGCTGTGTGTAGGCGGTGGAATGGCCGGTGGGATGATATCCTAAGAAAAAGATTGCGAAACTTATAGCAAAATGTTATAATAACGTAAGTTAAGCAAAAAGTAAGGAGGGATACGAACATGAAACATGTAAAATCATTGAATAAACCTATGAACAGTAATCTGAAAAAAAGCGGATGCGGCGAATGCCAGACATCTTGCCAGTCAGCATGTAAGACATCCTGCACAGTAGGAAATCAGACTTGCGAACAGAGCAAATAATTAAAAATCATATGTCACACTCGGGACAGCGGTCTTTTGGGTCGCTGTTTCTTGTTGTCTAATGAGTTGTTCAAAGGTATAAAGCAGAATCCAAAGAAAAACAACGGAAAAATTCCGATATAAAATAAGAAAAATGAGAAAGGGGTACCACAATAATTATGATTCATCAGTACCGTAATAATGGCTACAATATTGTGATGGATGTGTACAGTGGATCTGTACATGTGGTAGATGATGTCTGTTATGATGTGATTGAAAAACTGAATCAGACAGAAAATGAACCAACCATCGAATCGTTAAAAGAGCCATCTGTAAAAGAAATGCTTTTACAGGAATTGGGAGAAAAATACGAAGCATCTGATATTGAAGATGCATTATCAGATGTGATCGAACTGACAGAAGGCGGTCAGTTATTCGTGAAAGATACATATGAATGTATGATCGAAGAGGTAAAGAAGAGAAAGACGGTTGTAAAAGCGCTCTGTCTTCATATTGCGCATGACTGTAATCTTGCCTGCAAATATTGTTTTGCAGAAGAAGGAGAGTATCACGGAAGACGTGCACTTATGAGCTATGAAGTCGGTAAGAAAGCACTGGATTTCCTGATTCAGAATTCAGGAAACCGTCATAACTTAGAGGTTGATTTCTTCGGTGGGGAACCACTTATGAACTGGCAGGTTGTAAAAGATCTGGTAGCGTATGGAAGAGAGCAGGAGAAGATCCACGACAAACATTTCCGTTTTACAATTACAACAAACGGAGTCCTTTTAAATGACGAGATCCAGGAATTTGTCAATAAAGAGATGGACAACGTTGTATTAAGTCTGGACGGACGTAAAGAGATTAATGATCAGATGCGTCCATTTAGAAATGGAAAAGGAAGTTATGATCTGATTGTTCCAAAATTCCAGAAACTTGCAGAAAGCAGAAATCAGGAGAAATATTATATCCGCGGAACATTTACAAGAAATAACCTGGATTTTTCAAATGACATCATGCATTTTGCTGATCTCGGATTCAAACAGATGTCAATCGAGCCGGTTGTCGGGGACGAAAGTGATCCGTATGCGATCAGGGAGGAAGATCTTCCTAAGATCATGGAGGAATATGATAAACTTGCAAAGATGATGATCGAACGCGAGAAAGAGGGAAAAGGCTTCAATTTCTTCCATTTCATGATAGATTTAAATGGTGGACCTTGCGTTGCCAAGCGTCTGTCCGGATGTGGTTCCGGAACAGAATACCTGGCAGTTACACCGTGGGGAGACCTCTACCCATGTCATCAGTTTGTTGGACAGGATGATTTCCTGATGGGCAATGTAGATGACGGAATCGTTAAGCCGGAGATTGCTGACGATTTCAGAAGCTGCAATGTGTATTCAAAAGATAAATGCAGAAACTGCTTCGCAAAATTCTACTGCAGCGGTGGATGTATGGCAAACTCTTATAATTTCCATGGTACGATCCATGATACATATGAGATCGGCTGTGAGATGCAAAGAAAACGTGTAGAGTGTGCAATCATGATGAAAGCTGCACTTGCAGAGTAAGCATAGTAATTAGAAATTATCGAGAGGATGTGTAAGAGAACGATGAAAAAGTCAAAAAGCATATTGAGCCTGCTTCTGACAGTCATCCTGATTGTTGGCCTTGGCTTTACCGTGATTACAGGAATCGGTAAGACACATACCGGTTCTATGAAGAACATAAAGCTGGGTCTGGATCTTGCAGGTGGTGTCAGCATCACTTACCAGGTAAAGGATAAAAATCCTACCAAAGAAGAGATGAGTGATACCATCTATAAACTTCAGAAGCGTGTGGAACAGTACAGTACAGAAGCAAGTGTATACCAGGAAGGCGATGACAGAATTAACATCGAGATTCCTGGTGTTACAGATGCGAACAAGATTCTGGATGAACTTGGAAAACCAGGTTCCCTTTCCTTTATGACAACAGACGGGGAGACCGTTCTTACCGGTACAGATGTAAAGAGTGCATCTGCAAAAAGCGGTCAGGACGATATGGGAAACAAAGAATATTCTGTAGAGCTGAATCTGACAAAATCAGGAACAAAGAAATTTGCAACAGCAACAAAGAACAACATCGGCAAACAGATCGCCATAGTCTATGACGGGGATGTGATCTCAAGTCCGGTTGTACAGTCTGAAATTACAGGTGGACAGGCCTATATCACAGGGGATTTCAGCTACGAAGAAGCAGATAATCTGGCATCGACAATCCGTATCGGTGGATTAAAGCTGGAACTGGAAGAACTTCGTTCAAACGTAGTAGGAGCCCAGCTTGGAGAGCAGGCACTGAGCACCAGCTTAAAAGCAGGTGTAATCGGATTGATCTTAGTATTCCTGTTCATGATCTTTGTATACAGACTTCCAGGACTGGCATCCAGTCTTGCACTGCTTATCTACACAGAGATTGTACTTGGAGTGTTAAATGCATTTAATGTAACACTGACACTGCCTGGTATTGCAGGTATTATCCTGAGTATCGGTATGGCGGTGGATGCAAATGTTATTATCTTTGCCAGAGTACGTGAAGAGATGGCGAAGGGAAGAAGTGTAAAATCATCTTTAAAGTCAGGATTCGAGAAAGCAATGTCAGCTATTGTGGATGGTAACGTAACTACCTTGATCGCTGCAGCAGTTCTGTGGTTCAAAGGCTCCGGTACAGTAAAAGGATTTGCACAGACACTGGCGGTTGGTATTGTCGTATCCATGTTTACAGCACTTGTGATCACACGTATGATCGTATATGCATTCTATGGAATCGGAATCCGCAAAGAAAGCCTTTACTATCATAAGATGAAAGAAAGAAAACCGGTCAACTTCCTTGGAAAGAAAAAGGTATTCTTCAGTATTTCCATCGCAGTGATCCTTGCAGGATTCGTGATCATGGGAGTGAATTCCGCAAAGGGAAATGGAGCACTGGCTTACAGTCTTGATTTCAAGGGCGGAACATCTATGAATGTAAAATTTGATAAAGATTACACTATTGATGAAATTGATAAAGAGATTGTTCCGGTTGTAGAAAAAGTAACCGGTGACCATAACATCCAGACACAGAAAGTATCAGGAACCAAACAGGTTATCATTAAGACAGTTACATTAAGCCTGTCTGAGCGTGAAGAAGTTAATCAGGCACTGGAAGACAGTTTTGGAGTAAAAGAATCTGATATTACAGCAGAAAACATCAGCTCAACGATCAGTAACGAGATGCGCCGGGATGCAGTAGTAGCGGTGATCATAGCAACTATTTTCATGCTGCTTTACATCTGGTTCCGTTTCAAGGATGTGCGTTTTGCAACAAGTGCAGTACTGGCACTGTTACATGATGTACTGGTTGTGCTTGCATTCTATGCGGCATCCAGAATCTCTGTGGGAACAACGTTCATTGCCTGCATGCTGACAATTGTCGGATACTCTATTAATGCGACGATCGTAATCTTCGACCGTATCCGTGAGGAACTGCCGAATAAGAAGAGAAATACAGATCTTGCAGAACTTGTAAATGGATGCATTACACAGACTCTTACAAGAAGTATCTATACATCTCTGACTACATTTATCATGGTTGCGGTACTGTTCATTATGGGTGTAAGCTCCATTCGTGAATTTGCGGCACCTCTTATGGCTGGTATCATCTGCGGAGGATATTCATCTGTATGTATTACAGGAGCACTGTGGTATGTAATGAAGACCAGAGTGAAGAAAAAAGAAGAGCCAAAGAAAAAGAAAAAATAAAGAAAAATAAAACGGCAAAAGCAGGGAAGCAGTTATACCTATTGACAGGGTGTAACTGCTTTTTTTACAATAGAGAAAGCTGAGAGAAGAAGCGTACACAAGAGGCAAAGGAGCAATAAAAGAATGGAACGATGGGTCCTGCTGAGAAAAGGAGCAGATTTTGAAAAAATAGGGAAAAAATATCAGATCAGTCCAAGACTGGCATGCCTGATACGTAACAGAAATGTCATTGGAGATGAAGAAATCACCCGGTATCTGAACGGAACGATCAACGATCTGTATGATGGAATGTTGATGAAAGATATGGACAAGACGGTAGATATTCTGAAAGAGAAGATAGAAGAAAATAAAAAGATCCGTATCATAGGAGATTATGATATCGATGGTGTCAATGCGACTTATATATTGCTGGAAGGACTGGAGCGGCTTGGAGCGGATGTAGACAGTGATATTCCGGATCGTATGCGGGATGGCTACGGGCTGAACCGGGATCTGGTTGAACGGGCATATGAAGCAGGTGTTGATACGATTGTCACCTGTGATAATGGAATTGCGGCATCTTCTGAGATTACGTACGGAAAAGAAAAAGGGATGACGGTTCTGGTAACGGATCATCATGAAGTCCCGTATGAGGAAACGGAAGATGGACGAAGCTATATACTTCCGCCGGCAGATGCAGTGATAGATCCAAAACAGGCTGACTGTATGTATCCGTTTTCCGGCCTGTGTGGTGCGGCGGTTGCATATAAGCTTATGGAAGCATTGTGGGAAAGCATGGGAAAAGATTCTTCAGATCTGGACGACTTGATCGAGAATGTGGCCATTGCAACCATCGGTGATGTGATGGATCTGGAGGAAGAAAACAGAATATTCGTAAAAGAAGGGCTTCAGATGTTAAAAAGAACATCAAACCTGGGACTGAAAGCATTGATCGAATGTACCGGAATCGAAAAGGAACATCTGAATTCTTATCATATTGGATTTGTGCTGGGACCATGTATCAATGCGAGCGGCAGACTGGATACGGCAAAGCGTGCACTGGAACTTTTGCGCGCAAAGACGAAGAAAGAAGCGGATATACTGGCAGGAGATCTGAAAGCACTCAATGACAGCAGAAAGGATATGACGGCAGATGCCGTAGAGCAGGCAAAAGAACAGGTGGAATTTTCTACGATGAAGGAAGACCGGGTTCTGGTGATCTATCTTCCGGATTGCCACGAGAGTCTCGCGGGGATTGTAGCAGGAAGAATACGTGAAAGTTATTATAAACCAGTATTTGTCCTGACGGATGCAGAAGAAGGCGTAAAAGGTTCGGGAAGATCGATAGATGGATATCATATGTATGAAGAACTGAATAAATGCAAACATCTGCTGACTAAATTTGGCGGACACAGACTGGCAGCAGGCCTGTCTCTTGAAAAAGAAAATGTAGATACGTTAAGAGAAATGCTCAATGCAAACTGCAGACTTACAGAAGAAGATCTGAAAGAAAAAGTAACGATAGATATGGAGATGTCTTTCGCAAATGTGACAGAGAAGATGGTAGAGGAATTGTCACTTCTGGAGCCGTTCGGCAAAGGAAATACCAAGCCGGTGTTTGCTGCAAGAAATGTAAAAGTGCTAAACGGAAAAGTCCTTGGAAAAAACAGAAACGTACTGAAAATGCAGGTGCAGGATACAGCGGGAACCGTAATAGAAGCAATGCTGTTCCAAAAAGTAGAAGAGTTCTTAAAAGAGATAGAAGATGTGTATGGCACACACAGTGTGGAAATGTTTCTGCAGGGGAGACAGGCGGATATCAGACTTGCTTTGACGTATTATCCGGATATCAATGAGTATATGGGCAGAAAGACGCCGCAGATTGTAATCTCACATTACAGATTTGCAGTATGATGAAAGCTTCTTACAGTTTGCCTGGCAGGAAAATGCCGTGAATTGTTTTTTTACGCAAGCAAGAATGGGAAGATTGAAAATTGTAAAAAGTGATGATATACTTAAAGGTGTATTTTAGACAGAATGGAGAGAGTATCATGAAACCAATAGAAGAATATGTAAGAAGTATTCCGGATTTTCCAGAACCGGGAATTATATTTAGAGATGTAACCAGTATTTTACAGGATGCAGACGGATTACATCTGGCAATTGACCTGATGCAGGAAAAATTAAAAGACGTAGATTTTGATGTGGTAGTAGGACTGGAATCCAGAGGATTCATTTTTGGTGTGCCGATTGCGTACAATCTGCACAAACCATTTATCCCGATCAGAAAAAAAGGAAAACTTCCATGTGAGACAGTTTCTGTCGAATATGAATTGGAGTATGGTACTGCAACGATAGAGATGCACAAAGATGCGATCAAACCGGGGCAGAGAGTGGTTATCATTGATGACCTGATCGCAACCGGCGGAAGCAATGAGGCGATGGTCAAGATGATCGAAAGCCTTGGAGGAAAAGTAGTGAAGGCAGTATTCCTTATGGAACTTGCCGGATTAAAAGGAAGAGACAGATTAGAAGGATATGATGTGGATGCTGTGATCACATATCCTGGAAAATAAAAAAGGAATCGAGGAAGGAGGCGTTAATATGTCGAACACAACAACGTATGAATCAATTGATAACCGCATTGCACCGGAAGCACTGACGGAGGATCATGCGAAGGGCTTAGAGATTGTAGACGGACATGCTGTAAAAGCCCAGGAAGATTATGAAGATCCGAACAGATTATATGACATGTTAATTGCCCGTATCCGTAAGTATCATCCTTCCACAGATGTCTCCCTGATCGAAAAAGCATATCAGCTGGCGGTAAAAGCACATGGAAACCAGTGCAGAAAGTCAGGAGAACCATATATCGTACATCCATTATGGGTAGCGATCATTCTGGCTGATCTTGAGATGGATAAAGAGACCATTGCGGCAGGTATGCTGCATGACGTGGTAGAAGATACTGAGGTTACTGAAGAGGAGATCCGGAAAGAATTCGGAGGAGAAGTAGCACTTCTGGTAGATGGTGTTACAAAACTGGGCAGATTGTCTTATTCTTCTGACAAACTGGAGGTTCAGGCGGAAAATTTACGAAAAATGTTCCTTGCCATGGCAAAAGATATCCGTGTGATCATCATAAAACTGGCAGACCGTCTGCATAATATGCGTACGCTGCAGTTTATGACACCGGCCAAGCAGAAAGAAAAAGCAAAAGAGACGATGGATATATATGCACCGATCGCACAGCGTCTTGGTATATCAAAGATCAAGACAGAACTCGATGATCTGGCACTCAAATATTCCCAGCCGGAAGTCTTCTATGATCTTGTAAAGCAGATCAATGCCAGAAAAACGGAGAGGGAAGAATTTGTAGAGCAGATTGTGGAGGAAGTATCCACACATATGAAAAATGCCAATATTCATGCAGATGTGAACGGACGTGTAAAACATTTCTTCAGCATCTATAAAAAGATGGTAAACCAGGACAAGACGGTAGATCAGATCTATGACCTGTTTGCCGTACGTATTATCGTAGATTCAGTAAAGGACTGTTATGCGGCACTTGGTGTGATCCATGAGATGTATACGCCGATTCCGGGGCGCTTCAAAGATTATATTGCCATGCCAAAGCCAAATATGTATCAGTCACTGCATACAACGCTGATGAGTTCCGTAGGACAGCCATTTGAGATCCAGATCCGTACACAGGAGATGCACAAGACGGCTGAGTATGGTATCGCAGCACACTGGAAATACAAAGAATCGAATGATGGCAAGAAGAGCGTGGAAGCGCAGGAAGAAGAAAAATTAAGCTGGTTAAGACAGATTCTTGAATGGCAAAGAGACATGTCTGATAACAGAGAGTTCCTGAACCTGATCAAGGGAGATCTGGATCTGTTTGCGGAAGATGTGTATTGTTTTACACCGCAGGGCGATGTAAAGAACCTTCCAAATGGTTCTACACCGATTGATTTTGCTTATGCGATCCACAGTGCAGTTGGTAATAAGATGGTTGGAGCCAGGGTAAATGGAAAACTGGTCAACATTGATTATAAGATTCAGAATGGAGACAGAATAGAGATCCTGACATCCCAGAATTCCAAAGGACCAAGCAGAGACTGGCTGAATATTGTTAAGAGTACACAGGCGAAGAACAAGATTAACCAGTGGTTCAAAAAAGAGTTCAAAGAAAGCAATATCATCCGTGGAAAAGATATGATCGCCACATACTGTAAGGCGAAAAGTATCAACCTTTCCAATATCATACAGCCGAAATACCAGGAGATTGTCCAGAAAAAATATGGATTCAAAGACTGGGATTCGGTACTGGCAGCAATCGGACATGGCGGCTTAAAAGAAGGACAGGTTGTGAACCGTCTGGCTGAAGAATACGGAAAAGACCACAAACAGGCCCTTACCGATGAAGTGGTTCTGGAACGTGTAGCTGAGGCTGCTAAGAACAAAGTACACATTGCAAAATCCAAGAGTGGCATTGTAGTGAAGGGAATCGATGATATGGCAGTCAGATTCTCCAGATGCTGTAATCCGGTACCGGGAGATGAGATCGTAGGATTTGTTACGCGCGGAAGAGGACTTTCCATTCACCGTACAGACTGCATCAACATGATCCATCTGTCGGAAGCAGAACGTGCAAGACTGATCCCGGCAGAATGGGAGACTGAAGTAACAGAAAAATCTGGCGGACAGTACCTTGCAGAGATTAAGATGTATGCCAACGACCAGCAGGGACTTCTGATGGAGATTTCAAGAATCTTTACGGAAGAAAACGTAGATGTAAAATCCATGAATGTCCGTACAAGCAAGAAAGGCACGGCAACGATCGAGATGGGATTCATCGTACATGGAAGAGAAGAACTGGAACGGATTGCCAAGAAATTACAGCAGCTGCCTGGAATTTTGGATATAGAAAGGACAACAGGTTAAAGGGATGAAAGTAGAAAAATATGTAGTAGGAATCATCGGAACCAACTGTTATCTGATCATCAACGAAGATACAAAAGAAACGGTCATGGTTGATCCGGGCGGATATCCGGCTCAGCTAAAACGAGAGATAAAAGAAAAAGGGCTGAAAGTTCAGGCGGTACTTCTGACGCATGCACATTTTGACCATATTATGGGACTGAAAGATGTTATGGAAGATTTTAAGGTTCCGGTCTATGTAGAAGAGATGGACAAAGAGATGCTGACAGATGGAAATATGAATCTTTCAGGTGGATATATGAATGGTGGATTTTTGTTTGAAGATGCAGAGACTGTGACAGACGGACAGGTGCTGGAACTTGCAGGATTCCGGTTCCGGGTGATCCATACACCGGGACATACACCGGGAGGATGCTGCTACTATGCAGAGAAAGAAGGCGTACTGTTTAGCGGGGATACATTGTTTCATGCGTCGGTAGGACGGTCTGATTTTCCTGGTGGAAGTGCATCCGATCTTGTACGTTCGGTGAGAGAAAAATTACTGATCCTGCCGGAAGAGACACATGTATATCCAGGACATATGGACGAGACAACAATCGGATATGAGAAGTTGTATAATCCGTTTATTTAGAAAAAATTGCAGTTCTCAGGCCGGAGATTCCCGGACTGAGACTGGAAATATGTACGGATTGTAGAAAGTATTTTTAAGACACAATCCAGAGTACATGAAAGAATGGAGAAAAAGAATGATTCAGATTATATGTAAGAGTGAATCTTATACTTATAATGCGTATCATATATTAAAGGCTTTTTATCCGTCGCAGGATGTATCCTGTCAGACGGACGAAAAAGCCTCTAATTATGTAACGGTACGATTGCCGGATGAACGGGAGATTATTGTAGATTCTGAAAATGTTACAGAGGAAAAGCGACAGATAGATCTGTATCTGTATGATCAGTTAGAAAAGGTTACAGGTGAAAAGCTGGCATGGGGCGTATTGACGGGAGTTCGTCCGACTAAGCTTGCCATGCAGAAGCTGGAAGCAGGATGGAAAAAAGAAGATTATATTACCTGGGCATGGGAAAGTGCCAGGGTGGGAAGAGAAAAAGCAGATCTTGCCTGGGAAATTGCCAGAAGAGAACAGTCGATTTTAAAAGAACTGGATTATGAAGAAGGGTATAGTCTCTATATAGGAATTCCATTCTGTCCATCGGTATGTTCTTATTGTTCATTCAGTTCAGGACCGCTGGACCGGTGGAAGGGGCAGGTAGATGCTTATCTGGACGCGCTTTTAAAAGAACTGGAATTCATAGCAGAGTGCTCAAAAGATAAGAAACTGAATACGATCTATATCGGCGGAGGCACTCCGACGACACTGACGGCCCGGCAGTTAGAACGTCTGATGAGCTGGGTTGACGAAAAGTTTTCACGGGAATATCTGCTGGAGTATACGGTAGAAGCCGGAAGACCGGACAGTATTACAGAAGAAAAATTAAGAGTCTTACAGAAACATCAGATCACAAGAATTTCCATTAATCCACAGAGCATGCAGCAGAAGACGCTGGATACAATTGGAAGAAAGCATACGGTAGAGCAGATAAAAGATGCATATGCACTTGCAAGAAAAGTTGGATTCGATAATATTAATATGGATATCATAGCGGGACTTCCGGGAGAAGAGCTTTCTGATATGGAAGATACATTAAAGCAGATCAAGGAGATGGGGCCAGACAGTCTGACGGTACATTCTCTGGCAATCAA
>ERZ826242.1022-NODE-1022-length-34211-cov-4.355779_pt1 | contig 34211 bp, 34 predicted proteins | sample MGYA00519871_ERZ826242 | MGnify/ENA primary metagenome ERZ826242 (study PRJEB31778, sample SAMEA3449226) | human gut metagenome | biome: human gut; feature: human-associated habitat; material: faeces | place: United Kingdom | collected 2010/2012 ...
TTTCAGGTCACCGCAAAGACCAATGGTGAAATCAGACAGGCGTCCCTTCAGGGAACGGATCGTCATCAGGTCAGTCAGTGTCTGGGTTGGATGCTGATGACCGCCATCACCGGCATTGATTACCGGGATAGAAGAGTGGCTGGCAGCAACCATGGGTGCTCCCTCCTTGGGATGGCGCATGGCACAGATATCTGCAAAGCAGGAGATCACGCGGATCGTATCGGAAACACTTTCACCCTTAGAGGCAGAAGAGGAACCGGCATCGGAAAATCCGATCACACTGCCGCCAAGGTTCAACATGGCAGATTCAAAGCTTAAACGGGTTCTGGTGCTTGGCTCGTAGAAACAGGTGGCAAGCTTTTTGCCATCACAGGCATGGGCATACTTTTCCCGGTTTTTTTCGATATCACCGGCAAGAACAAAAAGCTGATCCAGTTCTTCTACCGTGAAATCAAGAGGATTCATTAAATGTCTCATAACAGAGAACTCCTTCCAAAATAAAATTTTGATCCACAGGAAAGCCTTAGAAGATATTTCCTGTGCTGACATACAAAATCGAAGAGCGGTAAAGCTCTTCGATTTTTTTTTATTATTTAAATGTTAACAGATCAGCAACTGCTTTTCTTCTTGGTGCAACAGGCTCTTCATCAGGAATTCCAACAGGAATCAGAACAGCCACCTCCTGGTTTTCAGGAAGCTCTAATAAAGAAGCAGCCTTTGCTTCATCAAAGATACCCATGATAACGGATCCCAGTCCCTTTTCATATGCGGCAAGACAAAATGCTTCAGAGGCAACCCCCGCATCAAACATCTGCCAGCTATCCTTTCTGTCTGTGGAATAAGAGCCATCTCTTTCGAAACCACTTCTTCCCTTGATAAAGGAAAGACAAATCAGCATGGGAGCATTTTTGATGATCTCACCATTGTGGGGATAAGCATCTGTGCATTCATCAGCGATCTTATCCTTCAGGGCACCTTCTACAGCAACATATCTTGCGATCTGGGAATGCTTCCAGCTCGGTGCATAAGAAGCAGCTTCAATAATTTCGTTTACTACCTCATGGTCAACGGGAGTGTCCTTGAATTTGCGGATACTTCTGCGGCCCATGATACATTCTTTTGCAGTCATGATAACCCTCCTTTTTGCCTATTTTTCCTATCATAGCACAAGAATAAATTTCTTTCAAGAATACTTTGCATTCTAAGAAGGGATATTGTACAATAGCCTTATTACAGAGGAAAAGAGAGGGAGAGGCTTATGGCTACAGAACTGAAAGAGAAGAAAAGATGGCTGTTTTTCGGGCTTCCTTTTACATTTACCACATATACAGTCAAGGAGAATGTACTGACAGTAAACAGTGGATTTCTGAAGAAGGTTGAGAGTGACTGTTACATGTACAAGATTCAGGATGTGGAGCTTGTAAGTACACTGTTTGAAAGAATGTTCGGACTTGGTACGGTGATCTGCTATACAGGAGATACGACAGATCCCAAGCTTCCTCTGACCCATATTAAGAATGCAAGGGCAGTGAAGGATTTTATCCTGGAGATGTCAGAGGCAGCCAGATTAAAGCGCAGGACAGTGAACACACTGAATATCGGGGCAGATGTGACAGATCTTGACGGAGATGGGATTCCGGATTAAGTAAGAGCGGTATGACTTGTCATACCTTTTTTTTTGAGAGAAGCTTTTCGAAGAGCAGGCCGGAAAGGAACCAGTTGGGGAAATAATCCAGCCGGATTACGTTTTTGATGCGCCAGCGGCAGTTTTCATAGCTCCATGGACAGATTCCCTTTCTTGTAAGGAACTGGCCGGAGAGAAATTCGCCGGTGAAGATACACAGGGCATAAATACTTCCCCGGACAGAAACAGGAAGTCTTCGGAGGAGGACAAACAGCGGCTTTAAAAGGACAGCACTCCCATAGATCGGGAACATCCAGAGAGAGGTTGTTCCTTTCAGGGAAAGCTCACGTCTTCTTAAGGAGCCGAGAGCAGTATATACAATTTCAAGGCACCAGCCGGTCATACCGCAGGTGAGAAAGTCTTTGAACCATTTTTTCATCATAAGGTAAGTATGGCCAGGCGGAAGGAAAATTATGCAGACAGATGAGAAAAAAATGATGACATATCAGGAAACCATGGACTATATTGACAGCCTGCAGAGCGGCGGGATCGTACCGGGACTTGATAATATCCGGGCATTATGTGAGAAGCTTGGCAATCCGCAGGATGCACTTTCCTTCGTGCATATTGCAGGAACCAATGGAAAAGGGTCTGTTCTCTGTCTGGTTTCCAGTGTGCTGAAGCAGGCGGGCTACCGGACCGGAAGATATATATCACCAACGATCTTTGATTACAGAGAGCGGTTCCAGATCGGGGAGCGGCCGATCAGCAAAAAGGATCTGTGCCTGTATATGACAAGGCTGAAAAAAGCATGTGAGGAGCTGAAGGCAGAAGGAAACAGTCAGCCTACACCCTTTGAAGTAGAGACAGCGCTTGCTTTTCTTTATTTTAAGGAAAAGGACTGTGACATTGTTGTACTGGAAACCGGTATGGGCGGCAGACTGGATGCCACCAATATTATTCAGAATACACTGGTTGCCGTATTTGCATCCATCAGTCTTGACCATATGAGGTTTCTTGGAAACACGCTTGCGGAGATCGCAAGGGAAAAGGCCGGGATCATCAAGCCAGGCTGCAGCGCGGTCAGTGCACCTCAGAAGGAAGAGGTTCTTTCGGTGCTGAAGGCTGCCTGTGAAAAGCAGAAGGTGACGCTTGACGTAGCAGATCCTGGCAGCCTGAAAAAGATCAAGAGTACCATAAAGGGACAGAGGTTTTCTTATGGACAGTATCAGGATCTGATGATCACATTAGCTGGCAGATATCAGCTTGACAATGCCCTTCTTGCCCTTCTTGCCCTTCAGCAGCTTTCAGAAAAGGGATTTCCCGTCAAGGAAAAAGATATTTATAAGGGCTTTGCGGAAGGAACCTGGCCAGGAAGATTTGAAGTGATCGGTCAGAAGCCTCTTTTTATCGCAGACGGGGCACATAACAGAGATGGCGCCGCAAGGCTTGCCGATTCCATTGGTTTTTATTTTACAAATAAAAGGATTATCTATATAATAGGAATGTTGAGAGATAAGGAACAGGAGGAGATCCTGAAGGTTACCTGTCCTTATGCAGAGCAGATCCTGACAGTGTCAACAGAAGGGAGCAGAGGACTTACTTCTTATGAGCTGGCACTGAAGGCGAAAGGATTTCATCAGAATGTGACCTGTACGGACAGCGTGGAGGAAGCGATAGAGCTTGCATATCTTATGGCAGATAAGGATACGGTGATCGTGGCATTTGGATCTTTGTCGTATCTGGGGAAGCTGATCACGGCAGTCAGGAATGGTAAGAAAGGCCAGGCGGTAAAACATGGTTGATAAGGATAAAGTCAGAGAGGGAATTACATTACTGTTAGAAGGAATCGGAGAGGATCCCCTGCGTGAGGGATTGATCGATACCCCAGACAGGGTAGCGAGAATGTATGAGGAGCTTTGTCAGGGCATGGAGGAGGATCCCAGGGAGCAGCTGTCTAAAGCCTTTCATGCAGAAAATAATGAGATGATCCTGGAAAAGGATATCACCTTTTACTCCATCTGTGAGCATCATCTGATGCCCTTTTATGGAAAGGCACATATTGCCTATATTCCGGATGGAAAAGTGGTAGGGATCAGCAAGCTGGCAAGAACTGTAGAGGTTTATGCAAGAAGACTGCAGATCCAGGAAAAGCTGACAGCTGAGATCGCTGATGCCATTATGGAATATGTAAAGCCCAAGGGAGTCATGGTGCAGCTCAGTGCTGAACATATGTGCATGACTATGCGTGGGGTGAAAAAGCCTGGCAGCCAGACCGTGACACTGGTATCACGGGGCGTTTTCAAGGATAATAAAGAGCTGCAGGATACCTTTTTCCATCTGCTGGCACAGTAAAACAGAAAGAAACAGAAAAAACGGGGGAAATCATGAAAATAGGAAACAGGGAATTTGATGTAAACAATCATACGTATGTGATGGGGATCCTGAATGTGACACCGGATTCTTTTTCAGATGGCGGTAAGTTCAACGACATGGACAGGGCACTGTTCCATGTAGAGGAGATGATCGCAGAAGGCATGGATATTCTGGATATTGGCGGTGAGTCCACAAGACCGGGCGGCTACACTGTGCTCAGTGTGCAGGAAGAAACAGACCGGGTTATCCCGGTGATCGAGGCGGTGAAGAAACGCTTTGATATCCCCATTTCCCTGGATACCTGCAAGGGGGCTGTAGCAAAGGCCGGAATACAGGCAGGTACTGACCTGATCAATGATATCTGGGGACTGAAATATGACGATACGATGGCGGGCGTGATTGCAGAAGCAGGACTGCCCTGCTGCCTGATGCACAACAGGGACAATACCGATTACCATAACTTTATGGAGGATGTGGCAGCAGATCTTTCTGATACCCTGTTTCTTGCCAGAAAGGCAGGCATCCGGGAAGACGGCATTATCCTGGATCCGGGCGTTGGTTTTGGCAAGACCTATGAAAATAATCTGGAGATCATCAACCGTCTGGAGGAGCTGAAGGTATTTGGTTACCCGGTACTGCTTGGGACGAGCAGAAAGTCAGTGATCGGACTGACCCTTTCCCTGCCGGTAGAAGAGAGAGTAGAGGGAACCCTTGTGACAACCGTATTTGCGGTAATGAAGGGGTGTGCCTTTGTGAGAGTACATGATATCAAAGAGAATGTGAGAGCCATTAAAATGGCAGAGGCGATCAGGAATGGATGAGATCAGGATTGACAATCTGGAGGTTTACGCCGGACATGGTGTATATGAGCATGAGAAGAGAAACGGACAGTCATTTTTCGTGAATGCTGTTCTTTTTTCTGATCTGAAAAGGGCTGGAAAAAGTGATGCCCTTGCTGATTCCACAAGCTATGGAGATATCGCAAGACTGATCTCTCATTTTCTTCGGGAACACCGGTTCCAGCTCTTAGAGGCAGTGGCAGAGGGCTGTGTCAGAGAGATCCTTACGACATTTGATAAAATAGACAGGGTGATTCTGGAGATCCGGAAGCCTTCCGCACCGATCGGTATTCCCTTTGAGTCTGTATCGGTCAGGATAGAGCGTGGCTTTAAACGTGCCTATGTGGCTGTCGGCTCCAATATGGGAGATAAGAGGAACTATATTCTGGAGGCAGTGGAAAAGCTGAAGGCAGATCAGAAAATAAGACATCTTCGCTGTTCCACGCTCATTGAAACAGAGCCTTACGGGGGAGTAGAGCAGGATGCATTTATCAATGGTGTACTGGAGCTTGATACGCTGTATGAGCCGCTGGAGCTTTTGCATCTCCTTCAGAAGATCGAGCTGGAAGCAGGAAGAGAGCGGAAGATCCACTGGGGACCAAGGACACTGGATCTGGATATTCTTTTTTATGAGGATTTCGTTTCAGGGACAAAGGAACTGACCGTGCCTCATCCGGATATGCAGAACAGGAGCTTTGTACTGGATCCTATGGATGAACTGAATCCTGGCTATGTACATCCACTGCTTCAGAAGACGATCCGGCAGATGAAGCTGGAACTGGAAGGAGATAAGAATGACCGGAAATAAAAAATCCCCCGCAGGAATCTGCGAGGAATGTAACTTTTATACCTATGATGATGACTATGAGTGCTATACCTGTGAGCAGGATCTTGATGAGGATGAAATGGCCAGGTTCCTGGCTGATGAATTCAGGGACTGCCCCTACTATCAGCCGGGAAACGAATACCTGGTCGTCAGGAAACAGATGTAATGGCAGCGTTTCTTGCACCGTCAAAGGTACTGACGGAAACTGGGCCGCTTTCTGGTGTGTGGTAAACCGGAACCTCTGTATTGAACTCATTAAAATAAACATACTGGGAAGTGATATTGATATTGCTGTAGTTGCCTTCTGCAACAACCTCCGGTTCACTTCCGTCAAAGCGCATCCGCATAAGAGCAGGGGATGCACTGTCTACCTTCTGATAATAGATATAGGTATTTCCCACATTGAAGAAATCCACACGATCTGTTGTCAGAACCTCCACGCTCTGATCATAAAGGGAATATCTGCAGAGCTGATAATTATTTCCAACATCCATATAGTAAACATAACCGTCTTTATAAACCGGGAACCAGAGATCTCCTTCATAGATGACTGAAGAGGTATCTGTCCGGGTATCTAAGGCATACAGGTAATGATCCTTATCCTGTCCATTGTAGTAGATAATGCCATTATCGCAGGAAGCAGGATTGATGATGTCGTCAGAGATAAGCAGGTTCTCTGATTTGTCTGTTTTCAGCTTATAAAACTTCGTAAAGTCTTTGTTATTATATCTCTGATAATACAGATAGTTTCCGCACAGCTGCATGGTAACGGCACCGTCTCTGACAAGACATACGGTGTTATTGCCATTTTTCTTTGTACGGAAGACACCATAAGTACGAAGGACATAACCAAAGCCCTCACCGGCCTTACTGGTATCCATAAAGTAGTACAGGTAATCACCTGCAGCATTGATCGAAGAAACACTGCCATTTCCAAGACGTGTAAACTCTGTTTCGTCAGGATTCATGGAGTAGAGTGCGTAGTTGTCGTAGGCATTGGCAAAGTACACCTTGCCATCAGATTCACAGAACAGACCATGCTGGTTCAGATTTCCGGCGGTGTTGCCTGTAACGGAAATATCATTGTCCGGAACCCTTCCTTTGAGTGTGGAAAGAAAGCCTGCGGTAATAAGTAACAGAACGATAACCACAGCAAAAATGATATATTTTCCATTTTTTTTCATGGTGTTTTCTCCCTGGATAAAAGTAAAATAGTTTTCTTTATTATACTGAAAACAGGCAGGAACTGCAATGAAAATGTGGGGCAGATGCCTGCTGCGTTTCTGCAAAGTAAAGAACAGGTAAAATAGAGGCAATTGCTTGCTATCCCTATCCGTTTGGTATAAAATTAATAAAGATTTTATGCGAAAGGAACGGAAGGATATGGACTTGACAGAACTGCGGGGGCAGATCGATGAAATAGACAGCAGCATTGTGGATCTCTACGAAAAAAGGATGGATATTTCCAGACAGGTTGCAGAGTACAAGATTGAGAATGGCAAACAGGTATTTGATAAAGCAAGAGAAGAAGAAAAGATCAGAAAGGTGAAGTCACTCACCCATAACGATTTCAACAGTCATGGGATTGAAGAACTCTTTGAACAGATCATGTCCATGAGCCGTAAACTGCAATATCAGCTTTTGTCTGAGAGAGGAAGTCTGAATAAGCTTCCTTTTATTCAGGTTGACCAGCTTGAAACAGAGAAGGCAAGAGTGGTTTTCCAGGGAGCAGAGGGAGCCTATTCCCAGGCGGCCATGCATCAGTATTTCGGGGACAGGATTGACAGCTTTCATGTAGATACCTTCCGGGATGCCATGATCGCCATTGACGAGGGCAGCGCAGATTATGCAGTACTTCCGATTGAAAATTCAACAGCCGGGATTGTCAGTGAGATTTATGATCTTCTGGTAGAATTTGAAAACTATATTGTAGGGGAACAGATCATTAAGATCGAACACTGTCTGATGGCACTGCCAGGAACAAAGCTGTCAGATATTAAGACGGTATATTCCCATCCACAGTCCCTGATGCAGTCAGCCAGATATCTGAATACACATCCCTGGCAGCAGATCAGCATGCAGAATAATGCTTTTGCTGCAAGAAAGGTAGCAGAGGAGAAGGATAGGACACAGGCAGCCATTGCAAGTGAATATGCAGCAAAGCTGTACGGACTTGAGATCCTTGAGAAGGGTGTGAACCAGTCCAGCACCAATTCCACCCGTTTTATTATCGTGACCAATCAGAAGATATTCCTGAAGAATGCCAGAAAGGTCAGCATCTGCTTTGAGGTAGCCCATGAAAGTGGTTCCCTGTATCATATGCTGTCACATTTCATTTATAATAACCTGAATATGAACCGGATCGAAAGCAGGCCGATCGAGGATCGGAACTGGGAGTACCGTTTCTTTATCGATTTTGACGGAAACCTGTCTGACAGTGCGGTAAAGAATGCACTGAGAGGACTTCGGGATGAAGCAAGGAACATGAAGATCCTTGGCAATTATTAAAGGACACCGGATAAAACAAGAAAAGTCAGTAAGCGAGGAATATAAAATGGCAGTCAGAACATTTGCGGCAATTGATGTAGGATCCTTCGAGCTTTCCATGAAGATCTTTGAGGTTTCAAGGAGAGGGATGAAGGAGATCGACCATATCAGGCGGGAGATCAACATGGGAACAGAGAGCTATACCACAGGCAAGCTTTCCTATGAGAGAGTAGAAGAGCTGTGTGAGGCTCTGCTGGCCTTTTCTGATATCATGAAGACATACCGTGTCAGTGATTACGCTGCCTACGGTACCAGTGCCATAAGGGAGACAGAGAACACCATAATCCTGTTAAATCAGATCGAGGTCAGGACAGGTATCCATATCCAGGTGCTGAGCAATTCTGAACAGCGTTTCCTGGATTATAAGTCCATTGCCTTCCAGGGAGAGGGCTTTTTGAAGATCATTGAAAATCCGACAGCAATTGTGGATATCGGAGGCGGCAGTATACAGATCTCCTTGTTTGATAAGGACAAGCTTGTTTCTACCCAGAATATGAAGCTCGGGGTTTTACGTCTGCAGGAAAGACTCCGCCATATGAATGCAGGGGTGAAGCAGTCTGATGACCTGATCACAGAGCTTGTAGATTCCCAGATGCTGACCTATAAGAAGCTGTACCTGAAGGACAGGGAGATCCGGAATATCATCATCGTAGATGATTATGTTTCCATGCTGCTCCGCAAAAAGAGCCTGGAGCATGAAATGACAGGCTATGCAGGCAGAGAGCTGTTTGAAAAGTTTGAAAAAGCCTATCATTCGCAGCACACAGGAGAGCTGGCAAAGAAATGGGATGTTCCGGAAGAAAATATGCCAATGCTCCATATTTCCCTGATGCTGTTAAAACGGATCATGGAGATCATGGGAGCGGAACTGATCTGGGCACCCGGGGTGACTCTTTGTGACGGTATCGCATATGAATATGTAGAGAAGAATAAAATAGTAGCAGCCTCCCATGATTTTGAACAGGATATCATAGCCTGTGCGCAGAATATCAGTAAACGTTATCGTGGCAGCAGCAAAAGGAGTGCCACACTGGAGCAGATCGCACTGCATATATTTGACCATACGCGGAAGATCCACGGCCTTGGCAGACGGGAGAGACTTCTTCTGCAGCTGTCAACGATTTTGCATGACTGCGGCAAGTATATCAGCATGGTAAACCTCGGGGAGTGCTCATACAGTATCATCATGGCAACAGAGATCATTGGTCTGTCCCATAAGGAAAGGGAGATCGTGGCCAATGTAGTTAAATTTAATCATCTGGAATTTGATTATTATGAGGAGATGGCAAGGTACAGTACGATCGACAGAGAGGCTTATCTTGTAGTTGCCAAACTGACAGCTATCCTGCGGCTTGCAAACGGACTTGACAGGAGCCATAAACAGAAATTCAAGGATGTACGTACTACATTGAAGGATGACCAGCTCATTATCACAGTAGATACGAATGAGGATATTACACTGGAAAAGGGGCTGTTTGATGCCAGGGCAGGGTTCTTCCAGGAGGTATATAATGTGCGGCCTGTCATAAAGCAGAAGCGTACGGTCAATGGATGAGAGTTTTTGACAGAAAGGAAGTAACAGGAATGAATGAGACAAAAGGTGAAAGCAGCTATAAGGATCCTTCTAATTACATAAACAGGGAGCTTTCCTGGGTGCTTTTTGATAAGAGAGTTTTGGGGGAAGCGAGGGATAAACAGAATCCGCTGTTTGAGAGGCTTAAGTTTCTTAGTATCACAGCGTCTAATCTGGATGAGTTTTTCATGGTAAGGGTGGCTTCCCTGAAGGATATGGTGAATGCGGGCTATGAGAAGAAGGATATCGCCGGTATGACACCGCTTCAGCAGCTGGAGGCACTCAATGTGGCGACACACAGTCTGGTAAAGGAACAGTATAGTATTTACAATAAGACACTGCTCCCTCTTCTTCTGGAGAATGGGCTCCGGGTGATCAGACGTCATGAAGAACTTACGGAGGAAGAAGGAAAATTTGTGGACCGTTTTTTCGAAGAAAATGTGTACCCGGTCCTGACACCTATGGCGGTTGACAGCTCAAGGCCATTTCCGCTGATCAGGAACAAGTCACTGAATATCGGTGCCCTTGTGAAGAAGAAAAATGGGGAAGGAGAGCTGGAATTTGCTACTGTTCAGGTGCCAAGCGTCCTGCAGAGGATTGTAGTCCTTCCGGAGGAAGAGGGAAAAGAAAAGACAGTGATCCTTCTGGAAGAAGTTATTGAACGAAATATCCAGAAGCTGTTCCTGAATTATGATATTGTATGCTCTTATCCCTTCCGTATCATGAGAAATGCTGACTTTTCCCTGGATGAGGACGAGGCAGAGGATCTCCTGAAGGAGATTGAAAAGCAGTTAAAGAAGAGACAGTGGGGACAGGCAATCAGACTCGAGGTAGAGGATGAGATCGATAAGAGACTGCTAGCCATCATCAAGGCAGAGCTGTCTATCGGGGATGGAGATATTTACCGGATCGATGGACCGCTTGATCTGACCTTCCTTATGAAGATGTATGGGCTGCCGGGCTTTGATGCTCTGAAGGAGCAGGGCTATGCAAAGCCACAGCCTGTACCGCAGCTTCCGGCAGACTGTAATATTTTTGAAGAGATCAGCAAGGGAGATATCCTGCTGCACCATCCCTATGAGACCTTTACCCCGGTGGTGGATTTCATCAGGCAGGCAGCAAGGGATAAGGATGTGCTGGCGATCAAGCAGACACTGTACCGTGTCAGCGGTAATTCCCCGATTATTGCAGCACTTGCACAGGCTGCAGAGAATGGAAAACAGGTTACTGTACTGGTAGAATTAAAAGCCAGATTTGATGAGGAAAATAATATCGTATGGGCGAAGATGCTGGAGAAGGCAGGCTGCCACGTTATTTACGGACTGGTGGGACTGAAGACACACAGCAAGATCACTCTGGTAGTACGTCAGGAGGAAGACGGTATCCGCAGATATGTACATCTTGGAACCGGAAACTATAATGATGCCACAGCAAAGCTTTATACTGATGTTGGACTTCTGACATGTGCAGAACCGATTGGTGAGGATGCCACAGCGGTATTCAATATGCTGTCCGGTTACTCGGAGCCTCTTGGCTGGAATAAGCTTTCTGTAGCGCCTCTGTGGCTGAAGGATAAGTTCCTGTATCTGATCAACAGGGAAAAGAAAAATGCAGAGGCCGGCAGGGAGGGACATATCATAGCAAAGGTAAACAGCCTTTGCGATAAGGATATTATTGAAGCCTTATATGAAGCTGGTGCGGCAGGAGTGAAGATCGAGCTGATCATCAGAGGTATCTGCTGTCTGAAAACGGGGCTTCCCGGAATCGGAAGAAATATTACAGTGCGTTCCATTGTAGGAAATTTCCTGGAGCACAGCCGTATCTTTTATTTTGCCAATGACGGAAGAGAGGAATTTTACTGTGCCAGTGCTGACTGGATGCCAAGAAACCTGGAAAGACGTGTGGAGATCATGTTCCCGGTGGAGGAACCGGTACTTCGTGAAAAGCTGATGCACATCCTGACCACTCAGCTTAAGGATACTGTCAAGGCAAGCATCCTGACGGCCGAGGGAATCTATGAAAAGGTTGATAAGAGAGGCAAGGAGCTGATCAATTCCCAGCAGACCTTCTGCAGGGAAGCAGTGGAGGCAGCAAGGGTTTTAGAAGAAACCGTAAATCACAGAGTATTTATCCCGGAGATGCATCATGAATAATAAGAAGATCATACTGGCAAGCGGTTCCCCAAGGAGAAAGGAACTGCTTTCCCAGATCGGCCTTTCCTTTACGGTAAGGGTAAGTGAGGCTGATGAACATACAGAGGAAACGAAACCGGAGAAGCTTGTCTGCATTCTGTCAGAGCGGAAGACACTGGCCGTATGGGATGAGCTGACAGAGGAAGAGAAGAAGGATAGTATCCTGATCGGCGCAGATACAGTAGTTGCTGTAGACGACAGGATTCTTGGAAAGCCGGCTGATGAGACGGAAGCGTTCCAGATGATAAAGCTTCTTCAGGGGAGATCCCATCAGGTTTATACCGGCGTGACGATCCTTAGGCAGGGTGGCCTGCAGCCTTTTGAGGACGAAACAAATACATGCAGTATACAGAAAAAGCAGTTTTTCGAAAAGACAGATGTACTGGTATATCCCATGAGTGAGGAAGAGATCACTGCTTATGTGAAGACGGGAGAGCCGCTTGATAAGGCGGGCGCCTATGGCATACAGGGAAGCTTCGCCGCTTATATCCAGGGTATAAACGGCGACTACAGTAATGTAGTAGGACTTCCTGTCGGACGGTTGTATCATGAAATATAAACAGACCAAAGGAGAACTGATATGGATGAGTTTGATGATGTAGTAGTACGGTGCTTTTTAAAAAAGCAGCGCCAGCTGTTCCCGGAGAATGTGGCAGAGACACCGGAGGAAGCAGAAGCCTTTCTGCAGGACTGCTTTGCCGTTGTTGTTGATTCTCTGAAGGAGGTATGGGAATTTTTTGAAGAAGAAGGAATTGATACGGAGGGCATGAAGGGAGACGATATCCTGAAGGCGGAAGAAGTATTTGATGTAGGAGATGGAAGGTACCTGATTGTAGAAGGTTAAGACAGGATAGACAAAAAGGCTGTTGCAGTGCACGGAGGCGTGATACTGTGATGGCCTTTTTGTATCTGGAAAAAAAGATCCAGAGAAGTAAGCTTTGGATTGAATGAAAAAGCAAATAATGATAAACTGAATGACAGATTCTACAGAATAAGACAAATACAGCCTATGCGAAGTGAATTTCGTATAATTTCTTATTTTGCGAAGATCACATTCAAAATTGTTTCATGGAATTTCTTATTTTGCGAAGATCAAAGCGGGAATATTTTACGATACGGAAAATGCTTTCTATTGATACAAAGGTTAATATACAATATATTTTGCATAAAATCAATGTTTCAATATGAACTTTAATTGTTTTTTTAGCAATACATAACTGGCAGAGCTTGAAAAACACCGATTTCAAGGGCATTATCCAATACTAATTTTTTATGAACCGTCATTTTTATGGTCAGCAGGAAAGGAGTTACCAAATGCCCAGAAGAGGTACCAATATCTACAAACGAAAGGATGGAAGATGGGAGGGGAGGATTCCCTATGAGCATCCTTCCCATCAAAAAAAATACCATTCCGTCTACGGAAAGACCTATCAGGAAACAAAACAGAAAATGGAGCAGGAACGGGAGCTGCTAAGGGTACTGAACAATTACGAAGATCTTGAGATAAAGGCTGCAGCAGAAATCTGGCTGACTGACAGGGATCCCTATCTGAAGGTATCCACCATAGCAGCCTACAGAAATATCATTGAAACACATATTATCCCACAGACAGGTAATATCAAAGTGACCAGATTTACACAGAGGGAAATGGAACGCTTCGCAGCAGGTCTCCGTTCAGCCGAAAAAGGATATTCTCTGTCTCTTACCTACAGCAGAAGCATTTGTGCACTTCTGCTGACCATTTTGTCCTATGCCAGAAAAAAATATGGTTATCATATGATACTGCCTGAAAATCCAATATCCACAGAAAAGAAAAAGCAGCTCCAGCTTCCAGGGGAAAACAGTATCCACAGGCTGGAGGATTACCTGATCACACATGCGGAAGACGATACCTGCCTTGGGATTCTGATCGCTTTTCATACGGGTATAAGACTGGGGGAGCTCTGTGCCCTCACATGGGAATGCATTGACCTTGAGGAAAGCGTTCTTTCTATCAAAAGAAGCATGCAGCGGACATCAGGAAAAATCGAAGCAGGAAAAACAGAGATCGTCCTCCAGGAGCCCAAATCCCTGACCTCCCTCCGGAGCATTCCCCTGCCGCCTGTACTGCTTCCTTTCCTGAAGCAATACAGGCAGCCGGATCCCTGTTATGTGATCCGCGGAAAAAAGAAACCCTTTGCAGAGCCAAGGACTGTGCAGTACCGTTTCTCAAAGATCCTTAAGCAATGCCGGATCGAGGATTTTCATTTTCATATGCTCAGACATGCCTTTGCCACCAGATGCATCGATATGGGATTCGATGTCAAAAGTCTCAGTGAGATCCTTGGACACAGCAATGTCCAGATCACCATGAATCTGTATGTCCACTCTACCATGCAGCGAAAAAAGCAGTTAATGAATCTTTTTACAGCAAAGCCACCGGAAGAAATGCAGTATCCGCCTTTATCCTATAACACGTCAGAATAATGGTCAGCAGGACGGGAAACCGTCCTGTTTTTCTATGCTTTCCAGCCATTTCGCAAAATAAGAAATTTTACGAAAAATATTATTTACGATATATGGAACAAATATACAGCAAACATATTTTACATGACGAGGTGAAACGGCATGAAATATATGGATATTCATTCCCATCTGCTGCCTGGCATTGATGATGGGGCCAGGGATTTTGAAATAAGCATGGAAATGTTTCGCATCGCAGAGAAAAACGGGATCGGGGCAATGATCCTGACACCCCATTATAAACCCATGCATCATAATGCATCACCGGCTACGATCCGACGGCTGATCAGTGAGATAGAAGAAAAGCTGAAGGAAGAGAAGATAGAGATCCAGCTTTATCCAGGAAATGAGATTTACTATCACAGTGAAGCTGTCTCACAGGCACTTGAGGGAAGGTTGTGTACCATGGCGGGGAGCAGCTATGTACTTGTGGAATTTAATCCAATGGATGAGTTTGAATATATCAGGAATGGTCTGTACCAGTTCCTGGCAGAGGGCTTCCGGCCTGTTCTGGCACATGTGGAGAGATACCGCTGCATGACCGGCAAAGCTGACCGGGCTGAGGAGCTGACTGGCATGGGAGCTTACATACAGGTAAATGCAGGCAGCATTATGGGACGCTATGGTCTGCAGACCAAAATGTTTACCAGAGGTCTGATGAAAAGAAAAGCGGTCCATTTCGTGGCAACGGATGCCCATGATACGAAAAACAGAGCTCCGGAGCTTAGCGAGTGTGCCAGATTTTTGGTTAAAAAGTTTGGAGAAGATTACATACGGGAGCTGCTTTATGAGAATCCAATGAAGCTCGTCCAAAATGAATATATATAAGCTTCCGGACAAAGAGAGACCTGACGAAGGAAAAGTAGATAACAGGCAGAATATACAGGAGATAAAGAAAACTATGGAACAACAAATGCAAACAAACACCTCTGTGGCGGGCAGAAATGATGATGACATGATAGAGATCGATCTGCTGGAGGTTTTCCAGATACTTCTTGGCAGGATCTGGCTGATCATAAGTGCCGGGCTTTTCTGCGCACTTGCCTGCTTTGCCTTCAGCAAATTCGTACTGGTTCCGACTTATGAATCCACCACCAAAATCTATATCCTGAATAAGACAAGTGAATCTACAGTGACCTACAGTGATGTGCAGCTTGGCAGCCAGCTGACCAAGGACTATGCGGAGCTGATCAACAGCCGGTATGTCCTGGAGGAGGTGATCCAGGAGCTGGCACTTGATATGGATTATGATGTGCTACTGAAAAAGGTCAGTGTATCTACGCCGACAGATACCCGTATCGTTTCGATCACGGTAGAGGATTCAGACCCTGTAATGGCTATGAATATCGCCAATGCCATTCGGGAGGCTGCAAGTAGCCATATCCAGAACGTAATGGATATAGAGGCGGTAAATGTGGTGGAGACAGCAAACATGCCTACTGAAAAGGCAGGACCGAGCGTAGTGAAATGGAGCCTGATCGGAGGGATCATCGGTGTACTTCTCGTCAGTGCCATTGTGATCATACAGTATCTTATGGATGATACGATCAAGACCAGTGATGATGTGGAGAAATATCTGGGACTCAGCACACTGGCACTGATCCCGGTCGCAGTAGAGGAAACAGAGAATAAGAAGAAAAAACACAGAAAGCACTGACACAGGGCAGGAGCAGTGAAGCCGAAAATTACCATATGACAAGGTGAAAAAACATGCAGAATGTAAAACTACAGTTTGAGAAAAAGAATAATGATTACCGGATCCGGGAGGCCTTTAAGACACTCAGGTCCAATATTGAATTCTGTGGCGGGGATGTGAAGGTGATCGCAGTTACGAGCTGCACTCCGAATGAAGGAAAATCCAGTGTGGCAATGGAAATGGCGAGAGCCTTTGCAGAGGCAGGAAGCAAGACCATGCTGATCGACGCGGATATGAGAAAAAGTGTCCTTGTCGGCCGGTATAAGACAGGTGCTGTCCGGAAGGGACTGACACATTGCCTGATCGGAAAGGCCAACTATCTGGAGGTTATGTGTGAGACAAATGTTCCAAATCTATATGTCACCTTTTCCGGACCGGTACCGCCAAATCCCAGTGAGCTTCTCGGAGGAGAAAAGTTCCGCTCTATCCTGAATGTCCTTCGAAGCTCCTTTGACTATGTGATCGTGGATACACCCCCGCTTGGCAGTGTCATTGATGCGGCTGTTGCTGCAAAGAGCTGTGATGGTACAGTGCTTGTCATCGAGAGCAATGCCATCAGCTACCGCTTTGCCCAGAAGGTCAAGGAACAGCTCGATAAGACTGGAAGCCGTATCCTTGGTGTAGTCCTGAATAAGGTGGACATGAACGGGAAGGGCTATTATGGCCATTACGGAAAATATTATGGCAAATACTACGGAAAATATTATGGAAACTACGGATCTGAAACGGCTTCCAGACAGGAGAAGAGCTCTTTGGAGAATGAGGTGCGTCAGTTTCGGGATGACATGGTAGAGGATCCTGAAAAGGGAAGCGCTGATCAGAAAATATCAGAGGCAGGTACAGATCCAGAAGACATTGAATTCATTGAGGACATTTAGGAAGACAGAGTATGAAACAGAGCAAAGTGATCGGAATTATTCTTGTAGTGTTGAATATAGCACTGGCTGTTGTCTGCATCATCCTTTCTGCAGGACAGGATAAAACAAAGCCGGTATTTGATTTCCAGGCAGCGGAGGTTGTTTACCGGACAGGGATGGATGAGGAAAAGCTGAAGGAGGGGATCACAGCCAGGGACAATGCAGATGGTGATATCACAGACCGGATCGTTGTGGAAAAGATCGTAACGGATCCGGCAGAAAATACAGCAGTTGTATTCTTCGCAGTCAGTGACAGAGCCGGCAATGTCGCCAAGTGCTCCAAGGTATTCCCTGCTTCCCTGGAGGGAGAAAACGAAGAGCTGGCAGACCAGCTGACGCAGGCAGGCTATGATGCAGCCTTTGCATCGGAAAGCAGCCTGACGGCTGAACATACAGATGCTGCAGCGGATCAGGAAAATGAAACAGACAATTCTGAAAATGCAGAGAATGAGGAACAGCAAGAGGATGCGGAGCCTTCAGAAAGCCCGTCTATTACAGCCTCACCAAGACCGACCAGAACACCGGAGAATACACCGAAGCCGGAGCCGGAACAGGAGGCAGTGGAAGAGCAGAAGCCAACGGAAGCACCAAAAACAAATGACGCAGCACCGGTACTCAGCCTGAAGCAGAATTCTGTGAAGGTAGCGGCTGGTTCTACACCGGCATGGGTGAATCTGATCGGTACCCTGAGGGATGACAAGGACAGCTATGAAACCCTGTTCGGGAACCTGAAGGTCAGTAAATATGATGTCAATAAACCGGGTACATATGAAGTGACAGTCCAGACTGAGGATTCGGATGGCAACAGATCAGCAGCGGTGCCGATCACGATACAGGTGCAGTAGGACAGAGCGGCAGGCACTGAGAGAATAAGAGGACAGCAAAGACATGACTAAAAAGGAAAAACGGGATCTTCGGATCAATCAGGAAAAGGAATATCTTCTGGATCCTGAATACGTGGCAGCAAAAAAGAAAAAGAGAAAGAAAAAACTGGCGCTCACAATTCTAATTGAACTGATAGCGGTGGCAGCCCTGATCGTGGCAGCCTTCCAGATCGTCCGCGCAGTTGGTAAAAAAAGCCTTACCAGCAAGGCAGAGGAAGCTGCGCCGGATCTGAACCTTGTCCGTGCATCGGAGACACTGACAGAAGAGGAAGAAACAAAGTGGCAGGAGGGCTGGGTGAAGTATAATGGCAGCATTTATGCCTACAACGAAGATATCAGGACCTTCCTGTTTATGGGAATTGATAAGAAGAGTGATGTGAAGGAAGTAGAAGAAGGGACAAAGGGCGGCCAGGCAGATGCCCTGTTTCTGGCAGTGATGAATCCTCATGATAAGACGCTTAAAATCGTCGGCATCAACCGGAACACCATGGCAGATGTGGATATTTATAATGACAGCGGCGCCTATGTGACGACTCAGAAAGCACAGATCGCTGTCCAGCACGGCTTTGGAAATGGTGTAGAGGAAAGCTGTGAATATCAGAAAAAAGCAGTCAGCAGACTGTTTTACGGACTGCCGATCCATGGCTATGCCGCCATCAACATGAGTGCGATCCCGACCATAAATGATGCGGTAGGGGGTGTGGATGTGACAGTACTTGATGATCTGACGAAGTATGACAGCTCCCTGAAAAAGGATGCAAAGGTGCATCTGATGGGAGAAGCCGCCTTCTGGTATGTGAAGGCCAGGGATGTGAATGTGTTTGGCTCGGCGGATATGCGGCTTGCCAGACAGAAGCAGTACCTGAATGCCTATGTACAGGCAGCCAGGTCGGCAGCAAAGAAGGATATCACAGTAGCCCTTGATCTGTATCAGGCAGTGGTGCCGCAGATGGTAACGGATATTTCCGCAGACGAGGTGGCATACCTTGCGCCGATCCTTGTGGATTACAGCTTTGATGAAAACAGCTTTTACATGATGCAGGGAGAAACCGTCATGGGAGATAATTTTGAAGAGTTCTATCCGGATGAGGATGCTCTTTATGAAATGATCCTGAATATCTTTTATGAGCCGGTGGAGCAGTAAAAGCACTATACATAAAGAAGGAAGCAGAATGAAAAGAAAATTTTTGACGCTGGGACTTGCCGGGATAATACTGGCAAGCAGCCTGCTGACCGGGTGTGCCGGCAAAGACCAGAATACAGCAGAAACAGAAGAAACGGAAATGACAGAGAATGTGGGACAGTCTGCAGAAGATCAGAAGCAGACAGGGATCGCAGGTGAAAGCGCTTCCGATTCCCAGATTGATTTCACAGCACTTCAGGCAGAAAATCCGGATATTTTCGGCTGGCTCTATATACCGGGAACCGGGATCGATGATCCCATCCTGCAGAGCGAAGAGGCAGATGATTATTATGAAACAAGAGATGCCTATGGCAGGGATAATGCTGCAGGCGCTCTGTATACAGAGCTTGCCAATCTGAAAAATATGTGTGATTTCAACACAGTTATTCATGGAAGGGGAGACAGCGAAGCTGCACCCTTTGCAGGATTATACGATTTTGCGGATCCGGATTTTTTTGAAAAGCATGAATATGCCTATATTTATATCGATGGCAATCTTCTGACCTATGAGATTTTTGCGGCCTATGAAAGAGAGGATACCAGTCTGATCAGAACCTATGACTTTACCTATCAGAGTGGATGCCAGCAGTTTATAGATGATCTGTATGGAACCCGTATCATGGGAATGAACCTGCGGGAAAGCTTTGGAGAGGTAAGTCCATACAATTTCCTGATCACCCTTACGACCAAGAAGGATGCAGTTTCAGATAAACAGTTTGTTGTGATCGCAGCCCTTGTGGGAGATGCTGCAGGAACTATAGACAGAGTTGTTGAATAAAAATAACACAGTAACCTGTGATGCAGGTACAGGCTATGCAGGTATCAACACCGGTAAAACGGTGATGATATAAAACCACACTCAGGCTTTCGGCTTTTTGCTGAAAAGAAAGGAGGAGACAGTCCAATGAAAAAGCTTATCGCATGTACCCTGATCGGAGCAATGCTCTGCGGTATGACTGTATCTGCAGCAGGATCACCTTCTGCAGCAACTGTATCAGGTAATTCCAGTTCCAGCTCATCAGCTTCTACAGCTGTTGCAGTTGAGGCATCTGGAGTATCTGCAACAGTAGAAGCAGCTGCTGCTGCTGAAAACAAGTCAGTCGGTGAGTATACCAACAATGCAATTGTTGAGACTCCCGGACTCCCGGATGCACTTCCGACAGGACAGGGTGGACACGTTATTATTAACGGAGCCCCCAGTAATGTAATTTTCTTCTTAACAAAGGCTAATGCAGCTACTGTTAAGGATGCAAAGGCACAGGCTACTGAGCTTGGCGGAAAGGTTCTTTCTGTATTTGGAACCAAAGCAGTTGTCGGCAAGTTCGAATCTGCTCAGGTTAACTTCTACATGAAGGGCGTGAAGGCAGGCCAGAGCATCAAGGTTTACCAGAAGGTAAACGGTGCATGGGTTGAGGTTAAGGTTGTAGAGATCAGAGAGGATCACGTAGTTGTCGATATGACAAGCCACGGAACTCTTGCCTTTATTGAGGTTCCTGCAGCACAGTAATCCAATCCGGTATTAGTGTTTTTTAGCAGCCAGGCATTCTCAACCTGGCTGCATAATGGGATTTAAAAGTAATCATGCATGATTATTTTCCGGGTGTGGTCGTCAGTCAGGGGCGTAAGCCTCTGGCTGATATAAAAGGGAGGATGGACAGACAGCCGTCCTTGCCAGAACCTTGACAATTGCATATCTTACATCGAGATGAATACTGAAAAATAAACGAAATCATGTTTAAAAAACTCCTTGCACAGCGTGAGTATATATGATATAGTGTTTCTATCAGAAAAATCATATCATGTAGTTTCAGGCTTTTCGCCAGAGATTCACTTATGACACAACTAAACAGGCGGAGAGATTGAAATAACAGGGGGCGTTCATTTTCTCTTCCGCCAGAGGAAGGGAGAAATGAATGGAAAGTACCAATGATCTTGTAACGAAGAATTTTGAAGCGTATCCGGATGTGGCAGCCGATATTCTCAATGTACTTCTGTATGAGGGAAAGAACGAGATAAAGGAAGAAAACCTTTTGGCATCTCCAACGGAAACCCTGTATCAGGGAGAGAAAAAGCTGCGAAATCAGCTGGAGGATATCGCAAAGTATGATATGGCTGACGGAGAGATATGGACTGTGTATCTCTTTGCTAATCAGACGAGGAAGGATCCTGATATGCTGCTTCGCAAAGCTGGCTATATTGGAGGCATCTACAGAGAGCAGTATGAAAAGAAGATACAGAACAGATTCCCAGTGATAGAGCTGGTTCTTTACTGGGGAAAGAGAAGATGGAATGAAAACAGAAGTGTCCATGAAATGTTTCGGGATAAGAGACTTCCGGCTAAGACAATGTCTTATGTGGATGATCTGAAGCTTCATGTATTTGAACTCAGAAATCTGCCGGAAAAAGTAAGAAAACAGTTTCAGAGTGACATGCGGATCGTGGTCGATTATCTTGCAGAAGGAAAAGATTACCGGTCAGAACAGAAGGTGGTACATAAGGAGGCGCTGATCAAGCTGCTAAGGGTACTCTCCGGAGATGAAAATGTAGAGGACACAGAGGCTATACTTCAGGAAATGAATGTGAAAGAGGAGGATGAAATCAGTATGTGTGAATTATTTGACCAGTATATCAGAAAAGGAAAAAGAGAAGGAAGGATTGAAGGCAGAGCAGAAGTGATACCTGCCATGATCCGTACCTGCAAGCGGTTTCATATAAGCTATCAGGATACGGCAGACAGTATCAGAAGGGAACTGAAGCTTCCTGACAATGAAATCGAAGAAAACATGAAGCTCTACTGGTAAAAGCAGAATACAGCTGAAAAGAAAACGGGTGCTCCCGGTGTAAGATATGTGATTGTCTTATGCCGGGAGTTTTTTGTACCAGAAAATACAAAAGAGATCCGGTGGCAGATTTTCTGCATAAAAAGTGAAGAATCTTCTGAGTAGTATACGCTGCCTGAAGCTTTTGAACAGTCATAGCGGAGCAAAAGAAACCGGCAAAGTCCGGTGATGGCGAAGCTATGTCAAAAACAGGAGTGGAGAAGATAGGATATGTGGTATGTAATTCAGACAGTAAACGGAGAAGAACAGCAGGTTTGTACCTGGATCAACCAAAGGATGGACAGGGCACTGTTCAGGCGGTGCTTTATCCCATTATATGAGGATGTCTGGCGAAAGGAAGGCATCGGCAATATCAGCATCCGGAAGATGTTTGGCGGCTATCTCTTTATCGAAACGGACAGACCTGAGGATGTTTATGAGGAGCTTCGAAAGGTTCCGGGACTTACAATACTGCTTTCTGAAGAGGATCAGACAGGCAAGCGTTTTTGGCCAATTCATAAGGAGGAAGAAGAGTTCCTTGACAATGTCCTTTGGGACGGTCTTATGCGTGTAAGCTATATAGAAAGAAATGCCAATGGGCGGATCACATTTGTGGCAGGTCCGCTGGCAGACTATCAGGAATATATCGTGAAAATCGATCTGCCTCACCGGAGAGCTATTGTGGAAATGCCGTTTCTTGGTGAAAAAAGAAGACTGAAATTCGGTTTGTGGTCGAGCAAGGATCCGGCGATTCCGTGGCTGGAGGAAGCGAAGAAAAGGCGGCTTGAGAAGAAAAACTCAGGGCATTCAGAAACTGATACACAGAAAGAAGTCAGCACAGGACAGAATACCGGACAGGAATATCTGCATGAAGGTGGAATTACAGAAGGGGATTATGTAGTCAATACCACTGGAATCTATGGAGATGGGCTTCTTAAGGTGATCTCAGTGGATGAAAAATGCCGGAGTGTAACGGCAGCCGTACCGCTGTTTGGGGAGCTGATCCCGGTACAGATGAGTATGGATGATGTGGAAAAAGAGGAACGCCGGAAGGTGGAAGAATAGAAGATTTACAGGTGACCGTTTTATGAACTGGCAATTATTTGTGTAGACAGCGAGGGGATTTGCGAGGGATGGGTCACCTGTTTTGAATATCAATTTATGATTGCTGGACGATATCAGCATTAAGAAAATAGGCCCCTGAACAAAATATATTTAAGATATAGCAGAAACACTTATGAGGATGAAAATGGAAAGAAAAAAGATCTTATTTATAGTTGAGGCAATGGGCGGCGGTGTATTTACTTATATTGTCGATCTGGCTAATGAACTTGTTAATTCTTATGACATGTATATTGCATATGCAGTTCGAAAACAGACACCCAAAGATTTTAAAGAATATTTTGACAAAAGGATTCATTTGATCAAAGTTGAGAATTTTAAAAGAGCAATAGATCCATGCAGTGATATTAAGGCACTGTTTGAATTAAAAAAAATAGCTAAAGAGATTAAACCGGACATAATTCATTTGCATTCATCGAAAGCAGGTGCTTTGGGAAGAATTGCGTTTAATGGAAAAAAGATACCACTTTTTTATACACCACATGGTTATAGCTTCTTGATGCAGGATTTTAAGTCAGTTAACAGAAAATTATATAAATTTATTGAAACAGTATGTGCAAAAAAGAAATGTACAACAATCAGTTGTAGCGAAGGCGAGCACAGGGAATCTGAAAAACTGAACAAGAGGGCAGTATATGTCAGTAATGGTATCAATGTAGGGGAAGCCCAAAACTTATTGGATCGATCTGAAAAGAGTGAAAAGCATGTATTTACAGTTTTTACTCTTGGAAGAATATGCTACCAGAAAAATCCTATGTTATTTAACCAAATTGCATCAGCTATGCCGGAAACACAGTTTTTATGGATCGGAGATGGAGAATTAAGGAATGAATTAACAGCTCCTAATATAAAAGTAACAGGATGGGTTGAGCATAAGGATGCTTTAAAATATTCAATAGATGGAGATGCATTCCTTTTGACTTCTCTATGGGAGGGACTGCCAATTTCACTTCTGGAAGCAATGTATATGAAAAAGCCCTGTGTAGTTAGTAATGTTATTGGAAACAGGGATGTTATACATAGCGGGGAAAATGGGTTTGTATGTAAATGCTTTGATGATTATTTAGAGGCAATTCAAAAGATACAAAAGGAAGAAATGTGTGATGTAGTTACTAATGCGTATGCTGATGTAAAGGAAAAATATAATGCAAAGGTTATGGCACAACAGTATATAGCAATATATCAGCGAAATGTATGACGCTGTATGAAATATTTAATTCCGCTGTTATGTTTGAGAAAAATTTAGTAAAAGGAATGGTAAAAATTAAAGGAAAAACGTTCTATGATAATATAAAACAATTTTTTATGATTTTTCATATGAAGAAATGCTGCTCTATAGAAAACCACCATGTTTCTATTCAAAGGAAGAAGTACAAAAGGCAATTGATGCCCCAGTGATTATTCATTTTACAACCAGCTTTATGAGTAAAAGAGCTTGGGTTTGTGGGTGCAATCATAGATATGTTTCTAAATGGATGCAGTACAAGGAAAAAAGTCTTTGGAAGGAAAAGGAATTATGGAAAGATTATAGGCCAAATTGGAAACTGTATGGGGCAAAAGTGATAGAAAGACTTCCCAGGAAAATTGGAATTAGTTTGGATGGAATTATGCAGATTTATGTTCGACCATTCAGGTATAAGATGAAGTTTTCATCATTCCGGGTTCATACAGAGTAGTAAAAGATAGTAAAGGGAGTTTGGATACATATGGGAAAGAAGATATATACAGACTTTGTTCAGGTTTATTTTATGAAAACCTACATCGGGAACGATATGAAGGGAACTGAAAGTGATATCTATTTTACTCAGGATAACCAGTCTACGTTCACAAAGGGGGCTAGAGATATAATACGCGGCTGTCATAATAGGGACAAGGGTACGGCAGAGAATGAAAGGCTCCGCGACCAGAAGTTCATATTTTCTTACCCGGAGAATGAACGACTGATCTTTTTGAATGGCAAAAATGCTGCACAGGAAGAAATCTCGACCATGAGGGTGGGGTGACAGCCAGCGGACAGGTGTGTGAGCCTATCCGCTATTTGTGCGGTTTGAAATGCCCACAAAATCGAATGTATGGGGATTGGATGTTGTTACAGCTAAAGGCGAGGACTGTTTCCCGAAAGACATTAAACAACTAATTGTGCAGAGTGAAATTGAGTTGGCTTGAGGAACTGTGCTCATAAAAGTGAATTTGGAATCTATTTGTATGATATGGGGAATTTTGATAAAACAGTACAATCCAGATATTGTCTACGCTCATTCCAGTAAGGCGGGAGCGATTGCAAGAATTGCTGATGTGGGGCTGAAGAATTGCTTGCTATATAACCCGCATGGGTGGGCTTTTAATATGAAATGTTCGGAACGTAAGAAAAAGCTATATACGATAATCGAACGGATAGCAGCACCGTTTTGTGACCGGATCATTTGCATTTCTGAAGCAGAGCGAAAATCTGCACTGGCCAAGAAAATCTGCGCTGACAGCAAGCTCAAAGTTATTTTTAATGGAGTTGATATTGAGGCATATGAGCAAAAGGAACATGGAAAAGTAAGTAAAACAGATTTGAAGATACCAGCGGGAGCCTTTGTGGTCGGAATGGTAGGAAGAATTAGCCCGCAAAAAGCACCAGATGTTTTTATAAAAGCTGCGAAGTTAATAAAACAGGAAATCCCGGATGCCTATTTCATTATAGTCGGCGGTGGTGAAATGGAAAACGAAATTAAGCAGTATGCAAAAGAAAATGAACTAAAAAATTGCTTACATATCACAGGATGGGTAGATGATCCACTGGACTATGTAGAACTTTTTGATGTGGCATGTTTACTAAGCCGATGGGAAGGATTTGGCCTTGTTTTACCGGAGTACATGATGGTTGGAAAGCCGATTGTAGCGACACAGGTTGACGCAATACCGAACATTATTTCAAATTATCAAAACGGAATTTTGGTCAAAGTAGATGATGAAGTTGCAGTCAGCCGTGCGGTCATTGAAATACAAAAAAATCCAATGCTGAAAAATAAACTGGTTCAGCAGGGACAAAAAGATGTACGCCTTAGATTTGATGCAAAACGAGTGTCGTATGAGCATGAAATACTATTTAGAAAATTAGTGGAGCAGTAGGAAGTAGGAGAACAAACATGAAGAAAACCGCGATAGTGTCATGCTATTTCCAGCATAATTACGGGAGCATGCTGCAGGCCTATGCAACGCAGATGGCTCTGGATAAGCTGGGCTATGAGAACGAAACGATTGATATTTCCGGCTTTAACCATGAAATTAAGAAGGCAAAAATATTATATTTTGCAAAAGCAAGTCTGACTTCGGATATTTTGCTGTCGAAATTGGGAATGGCAAAAAACGTTTTAATCAAAAAGCTTTCAAAAAATGAATATGCAGCAATGTCGCGGGTTCGTGCCGAAAAGTTTGATGCCTTCAGCAAAAAATGGTTTAGGCTCTCCCCCCAATATACATCAAAAAAAGAGCTTGGCGATAGCTGTAAAGAAAATTATTCCGGTGTTTTGGTTGGCAGCGATCAGCTTTGGCTGCCGGGAAATATTGCAGCGGATTATTATACATTGACCTTTGTTCCGGAAACAGTGAACACCATTGCATACGCAACAAGTTTTGGGCAATCCAGCCTTCCGAATGATTCGGCACGAAAGGCCGCTCTTTTTTTGAAGAAGATTCGGCACATTGGTGTGCGGGAAGAATCCGGCCAGAAACTTGTGAAAGAGCTTGCTGGGCGCAACGTTCCTGTGGTCTGCGACCCCACTTTACTGTTTACCGGCGAGGAATGGCTGAGCATCCAGAAGAAAGCGCCAATCGTAGAAGAAAAGTATATTTTATGCTATTTTCTCGGCAACAATCCACCGCACCGAGAGTTTGCAAAACGATTGAAGAAAGCAACCGGATGCAGAATTGTTGCGTTGACCCATTTGGATGAATTTGTAAAGAGTGACGAGGGCTACGCTGACAAAACACCTTATGATGTTGACCCGGCAGATTTTCTGAATTTGATTCGGAATGCAGCGTATGTATGCACGGATTCTTTCCATTGCTCGGTATTTTCGATTTTGTATCGGAAACAGTTTTTTACATTCAGACGATACAATCGAAACACGAAGCAGTCCACAAATAGTAGGCTGGATACGCTGTTCAATTTGACAGGAGTTAAGGGACGACTCTTGACGGGAGATGAAAAAATCGAGGACTGCCTGAAAATCGAAACAGATTATGCGGCCGTCCACCAAAAACTGGATGACGTCCGGAAGCAGTCCTATGCGTATCTGAAAGCAGCATTAGCAGACGAAGGGAGTACAGACTTGTGATTGAAATTACAGAAAAAAAGAATTGCTGTGGCTGTACGGCCTGTGCTGCGGTTTGCCCGAAAGAATGCATTTCTATGCGAGAAGATGCCGAAGGCTTTTTATATCCAGCTGTCAACAAGACAACGTGCATCAACTGTGGGGCCTGCGAAAAGGTCTGCCCTATTTTGCATGTGAAACAGGAGCGTAAATTTGAGCAGGAAGCCTACATTGTGCAGAATAAAGACCAAAAAGTTTTGCGGGAAAGCACAGCAGGCGGTGCATTTACTGCGATTGCAAAATATGCTTTGCGCCACGGCGGAGTGGTTTTTGGTGTGGAATTGAGCAACCAGCTTGTTGCACATCATATTTATGTAGAAACCGAAAAAGACCTTGCTCGTTTTAGAAACAGCAAGTATGTGCAAAGCGATGTGGGGGGGGACACATTCAGACAAGTTAAGTCTTTCTTGAACCAAGGCAGACTCGTATGCTTTAGTGGAACGCCTTGTCAGATAGAAGGACTCAAGAGCTATCTGAAGCGAGATTACGAAAATCTGATAACAGTAGATGTGGTTTGCAGAGCAGTTCCCTCCCCGCTGATTTTCCGAAAATATGTGGAATATCAGGAGCAGAAACTAGCAGACCATATCCAAACGGTGCGTTTCCGCGACAAGCATTACGGATACAAATATTCAACGATGAATGTCATAACAGACAAAAACAAAGGAAATTACCATCAAGGCGTTGAATCTGATCCGTGGCTTCGTGCGTTTTTCTCAAACATATGTGATCGTCCATCCTGTCATGCATGTCATTTTAGGAAGCAGCATAGGGTAAGTGATTTCACAATATGGGACTGCTTCCATGCCGGAAGATTTTCCAAAAAACTTGACAATGATAAAGGCGCCACACGGATTCTGGTACATTCGGAAAAAGGAAAAAGAATCTTTGATGCAATCAAGGAAGATTTTTCTTACATCCAGACGGAACCGGAAGCTATTGTGGCAGGTGCAAAAGAAATGAAAGAATCCGTTGCGGCCAATCCCCGCCGTGAGGATTTTTTTATGGATGCAAACCGGATGGATGGCGTGCAGTTGTTCCAGAAATATTTCCCCAACACATGGAGAGTGAAAGCAGAACACACCGTCAGACTCATATGCTATCGACTTAGAATTTATAGCGCAGCGAAAAAACTATATGTACGGCTGACGCATAAATATTAAGAAAATAGCACTTTGATTTCCTTGTCTGTTATGCGCGGAAAGGAAATCAAATGATAACGGTTGCCGATAAAAAGCACTGCGCAGGTTGTACCGCCTGCGCAGAAATTTGCCCGAAAAATTGTATTCAGATGAAACCCGATGAAGAGGGCTTTTTATATCCCCATGTAGAGGAAAACCAGTGTATAAAATGCAGCGCCTGTGACACGGTTTGCCCCATTCAGAACCCTGTTATTGAGAAAGAGAAGCCTCAGAAAGCTTATCTGGTCCAGCACAGAGATGAAACCGTGCGGTTGGATAGCTCGGCAGGCGGCGCGTTTACAGCTATTGCAACAGTCATCCTAAAGAAAGGCGGTGTGGTATTTGGCGCGGCATATGATGAGAATTTTTATGTGCGGCACAGCTATGTGGAAACCGTGGATGACTTGAAGAAATTCCGAAACAGCAAATATGTGCAAAGTGAATTGGGCGATTCCTTCCGCGTGGTGAGGGACTTCCTCCAAAAAGGAAGATGGGTCTGCTTCAGCGGAACGCCCTGTCAGATTGAGGGCCTGTCTAAGTTTTTGCGTAAGCCATACGAGAAATTGATTCTGGTCGATGTGGTGTGTCACGGTATTCCGTCGCCGCTGGTGTGGAACAAGTATCTGGAATACCAAAAGCAGTCCTTTCCAAAGCCTGACAATATCCGCTTTCGGGATAAATTCTATGGCTATAAATACTCAACCATGAGCATCATCCAAGATGGAAAAAATGTATATCATGCTGGCTCGCAGCTCGATCCCATGCTGAGATCCTTTTTCACGGACACCTGTGACCGACCGTCCTGTTATGAGTGTCTGGTCAAAAAGAGATACCGTGTAAGCGACTTCACGATTTGGGATTGTTTCTCCGTATATGATTTTGACAAAAAGTTGGATGATGACAAGGGCACAACCAGAGTCCTGTGCCACACGCAAAAGGCCTGGAATCTTGTGTCGGAAGTTATGGAAATTGCGGACTGTAAAGAAGTCCCGGCGGATAAACTGGTCACGGGCGTAAAGGAAATGTTTGAATCTGTTCCGATGAGTCCCAAGCGGGCGGTATTTATGTCTGACGCCGAAAGGCTGTCGGGAACAGAATTGTTTAAAAAGTACTATCCTGTCACGAGAAAAGTAAGAGTAAAAACAGCTATCCGAAAAATACTTCTGGTGACGGGAATTTACGGAATGGCGAAAAAATGTATAAATCGGGTGCGAGGTAGATAAGATGGCAGAACCATTTGTAAGTATCATTGTTCCGGTATATAAAGTGCCGGAGCAGTATTTGCGAAAGTGCATTGAAAGCACAATGATGCAAACACTGCAAAATATTGAGATTCTGTTGGTGGACGATGGTTCACCCGACCAATGCGGCGAAATTTGCGATGCGTATGCAGAAAAGGATAGCAGAGTCAAGGCCCTGCACAAGCAGAACGGCGGGCTTTCCTCTGCCAGAAATTATGGATGCAGAGCCGCCCGTGGCAAATGGATTATGTTTGTGGACGGCGACGACTGGATTGAGCCGGATATGTGCCAGACCATGTATAATGCCGGAGAAGAAAAGCAAGTCCAGCTTGTCATGTGCGGCATTATGAAAGACTACGGTAAGTCTGCCACGGAATACAAATTCTATCTGGAAGATGGAAAAGTATATAAGGGCAAGGAATGCAAATGGCTGCAGCAGCAGCTTTTGGTCTATAACGGGAATATCGCAGTTGCGGATTCAAAGCTGATTGACCGAAAATTGCTGATAGACAACCGGATTTTCCACGATGAAGTGCTTCGTCAGGGTGCAGAAGGGCTGGAATTTAACCTTCGCCTGTTTGAAAAGCTGGAGAGTGCGACGTTCATCAATAAGCCGTTCTATCATTATATTTATAATGAAAACTCGATTTCAGCATCACACAATGAAGCCAATCATGAGTTTGTGATTAAGTGCTTTGAAAAAATCAAGGCCTTTATAGATGCATCTGACAACAAGGAAATGCTGATGCCGTGGTTTGATAATCGACTGCTGTATGTGATTGTAACCACAGCAATCAGCGGCTATTTCAATCCGACCAACACAGAACCGTATGCAGATAAGAAACGAAAATATGCGGCGTATCTCGAAAAACCGATTGTAAAAGAGGCGTTACAAACGAAAAACACAGTTGGAATTGGAAAGCAGCGAGAAGTAGTTTTGTTTTTTATTAAACATAGGATGTATCTGATGCTGGATATAATGGGCAGAATGAGAAAGTGGCAGAAAGAGAATAAATAAAACAAATAATAGGTGAAAAATGAAGTATCTGATTTTAAAAGATAATTACAATTCATTCGAACAATTTTACATCGATAATATGAATAATGAAAGTGCTAATGTGCAATTTTACTATGGGAGTTCTGCATTTGTGAGAAAATTGTTTACGCATTACGGCCTTCCATTAGAATCTCTTTGGTACGGAGAATGGAAGAAACATTTGGCAGAGTATGAATGTGTGATTATATTTGATTCTATACATACACCAAATATGGTTAGGTATATTAGAAATCATTTTACAAAGCAAATTATTTTTTGGCATTGGAATCCGATAAAAAAGAAAAAAGACATCAAAATCCTTGAGGAAACGCGAAAGTTATGCGAGCACTGGACCTTTAATCCAGATGATGCAAAAAAATATAATATGAAATTGAATAACCAATTCTTCTTCTTTCAAACAGGAAAGTACGAACCCAAAAAAACAAGAGCTTTTTTTGTCGGAGCAGATAAAGGAAGATATCCGGATTTATTTGATATAGGAGTAGCGTTAGAAAAAGTGGGTGTAATAGCAGACTTTCACATTGTGAATCAGGATGAAAACGATAATAGAAAATTCGTGGAACATAAATACATGGACTATGCAGATGTTTTAGAAAATATTGAAAATTCAAAAATTATAGTAGAGGTGGTTCAAAACGGACAAAACGGACTTACAGCCAGAACATTAGAGGCAATGTTTTTTAAAACAAAATTGATTACCAATAATAAACAAATAGAACATTGCGAGTTTTATAATAAGAACAATATATTTATATGGGGAGTGGATCAAAATAATAAATTACAACAATTTGTAGAGAATGATTTTTCCGCCATACCAAAGGAACAGTTATATAAATACTCCTATGCAGGATGGCTTGACAATTTTGATAAAAGCGAGGAGAGAATATAATGAAAATTGGGGTAGTTATTGTAACCTATAACAGACTGGAAAAATTAAAAACAGCACTGGACTGCTTTGATAAGCAGACCAGATTGCCAGATTGTTTGATTGTTGTTGATAATGCCAGTTCAGATGGCACCTGCGAATGGCTGTGGGATTGGTGTGAAAAAAAGGCTGAATATTCTAAAACTATTGTATCAAACAAGGAAAATTTGGGAGGTAGTGGAGGATTTTATGAGGGGTTAAAAGCATCATTAGAATCTGATTGTGATTGGATATGGGTTTCTGATGATGATGCTTATCCTGATAGTTGTGCATTAGAAAATGCTTATAAATTCCTCGAAGAAAGAGAAGAACAAAACATATCAGCAATTTGTGGAAAAGTCGTTACACATGGGAAAATTGCATACGCACACCGGACACGATATAGTACAAAACACAATAAAATTACAGTGGAAAACTGTACAAATGAAGACTATAGTAAAAGTTATTTTGAATTAAATGCATTTTCATATGTTGGAACAATAATTAACGTAAAAAAGATGAAACAGGTGGGATTGACGGAGAGAAATTACTTTATTTGGCTTGATGATACAGAACACAGTATTCGTCTGAGTGAAGTGGGAAAAATATATTGTGTTCCATCAATTTTAATAAATCACGATGTAGATGAAGGAAATGAGTTCCTATCATGGAAGGATTATTATGGATATAGAAATAGAGTCGATATGTATAGCAAGCATTTTGGCGGAAACCCATATATTTTCTTCATTATGAAGAGAAAAATGAAATCTCTTTGGTTGATGATGTTCGCTAAAAACAGAGAATATGCATTGCTATATAGAGAGGCACTTAATGATGGAATGAACCACAACCTTGGAAAACATAGAATATATAAACCAGGTTGGAAGCCTAAAAACCAAATCAAAGAATAATTTGGAGATAAGGTAATGGAAGCATATGTAAAAATTTCAATACTTATATTAATTTATGTAATTTTATTGCTTTTTTGTAGACTGTTTTCAAAAAGAATGATAATAACTCCAGAATTTGTGTTTATAGCGTGCTTTATACCTCAAATGGTATTTGCAATGGAATATGTAAAAAAGTGGGATTTGAATTTATCCACAGACACATTTCTCGTCTATACCTTTGGGGGAGTTAACTTTGTATTTTTTTCAATCTTTTTTCGCTATATTCTGCGAAAATATAATTATGGACAACAATGCTGGGGGGAAAATACAGCTTTTTTAAAAGAAAAACATGTAATATTAAATAAGAAAAAATTGATGATTATTATGGTTATACAAATGTTCTCTATAGTGTTAATGTCAAGAACGTTATTGCAAATTACAAAAGCTCAAAATTTACCGTCTGCAATTAGCAGTTATACAATGCTAAGTAAGGGAACAGGATTGAAGCTTCCAAATCTTGCTGGGAAATTAAATCTGTTTTCTTATATTTCCGGTTATGTATGGGCTTACTATATTGTATATGGGGTTGTCAATAAAAGAAAAGAACCATACTTTTTGTTGGGCATAAATTTCGCTTTAAGTGTAGTTAGCAATTTGCTAACAGGAAGTAGAGGTGGAGTAATTCAAAATGTGCTTTTTCTCCTTTTCCTTTACTATATTTTAGATGGGGAAAAAAAGAAATGGAAAAATGTTGTTTCTCCTAAAATATTAATGATGGCACTATTTTTTACAATGGCTGGACTTTTCGGATTTCAAAAGTCTTTGGATTTAATTGGAAGAGCAACATCGACTAAGGATTCGGGAGACTATATTGCGCTATATCTTTCAGCAGAAATGAAAAACATGGACATCATGATTCGTAGTGGAGAAATGCAGATTAGAGATATACTGGAATGGAGAACTTTGAATAGTGGGTTGAGTGGTTTTTTAAAGTTGTTAGGAATATCTCTCCCAAGAAATGTGGCAGATGCAAGTACATATATTACTTACCATGGAATAAATCTTGGAAATGTATATACAATATATTATTCGTTTGTGCATGATTTGAGCTATTTGGGATTGATTTTTTTCGAGATGCTAATGGCGTTGATAAGTCAAATTTCATTGGCTTCAATGATGAGAAGTAGAATGTCATATTTTGTCTTGGATTTTAGCAAACTTATTTATGGATATATTCTGGTTAAAATATCATTTTCTTTTTTCTCAAATTGGTTTTTTGATAATATTTTGTCGACTGGATTTATTTGGTGTCTGATTTTTTGGTTTATTTTAAGAGCGTTTATGGAATATGATGTTCAAAGAAAAGAAGGAAGAGTTAGAATTAAGATTACAAATAATATTTCGATAAAAATATAAATTAAAAATGGAGCATTCCTGTTAAGTAACAAATAACCGGTTTGCAAAAAATGAGTGCCAC
>ERZ826242.1026-NODE-1026-length-34098-cov-5.270246_pt1 | contig 34098 bp, 27 predicted proteins | sample MGYA00519871_ERZ826242 | MGnify/ENA primary metagenome ERZ826242 (study PRJEB31778, sample SAMEA3449226) | human gut metagenome | biome: human gut; feature: human-associated habitat; material: faeces | place: United Kingdom | collected 2010/2012 ...
TTTTGGGTACTTTTGGGACAGCGGCCAAAAGTACCTCGTCCCCGCAGGGACGAAAGACTCTATAAAAAATATACAAGGAGGAACCCACCCATGGCCCGTACCAGCCGCTATGAGATCGACATGTGCAGCGGTAAGCTGCTGCCGAAAATATTGACCTTCGCCCTGCCGCTGATGTGCTCCAGCGTGCTGCAGCTGCTGTTCAACGCGGCGGATATCGTGGTGGTGGGCAAATTCGCCGGAGACAACTCCCTGGCCGCCGTGGGCTCCAACGCCGCCCTCATCAACCTGATGGTGAACCTGTTCGTGGGACTGTCCGTGGGCGCCAATATTCTGGCGGCCCGCTATACCGGCGCGGGCAACCGGGAGAGCCTGCGCCAGACGGTGCACACCTCCATGCTGCTGGCGTTCCTCAGCGGTATTCTGCTGGCCGTGGTGGGCGTCACCACCGCCCGTCCTCTGCTGCATCTGATGCAGGTGCCGGACTCCATCCTGCCCCTGGCGGCCCTTTATCTGCGGATCTACTTCCTGGGCATGCCCGCCGCCATGCTGTATAACTTCGGCGCGGCGCTGCTGCGCTCGGTGGGCGACACCCGGCGTCCCCTCTACTACCTGATTGCCGCCGGTGTCCTCAACGTGGCCCTGAACCTGCTGCTGGTCATCGTGTTCCAGCTGGACGTGGCGGGCGTGGCCATCGCCACCGTGGTCAGCCAGTGCCTGTCCGCCTTTCTGGTGGTGCGCTGCCTGATGCACGAGGAGGGCGACATCCGCCTGGAGCTGCATGAGCTGCGCATCACCCTGCCCCGCCTGTGGCAGATCCTGGAGATCGGCGTACCCTCCGGCATCCAGGGCGTGGCCTTCTCCCTGTCCAACGTGATCATCCAGGCGTCCATCAACGGCTTCGGCGAGACAGTGATCTCCGGCAACACCGCCGCCAGCAATATCGAGGGTTTCATCTATGTGGCCTGCAACGCATTCTGTCAGGCCAACATGGCCTTCACCAGCCAGAACTACGGCGCAGGCAAGCTGGAGCGGCTGAAGCCCATCGCGCTGTGCTCCGCCGCCTGCTCGGCGTCCGTGGGTATCGTGGGCGGTATGCTGGGTTATCTCTTCGGCCCGCAGCTGCTGCATATCTACTCCAACAGCGACGCGGTGGTGGCCGCCGGCATGGTGCGCATCACCATCATGTTCCTGCCCTATGTGCTGTGCAGCCTGATGGACGTGATCGTAGGCTCCATCCGCGGCCTGGGGTATTCCGTCACCCCCATGATCGTCACGCTGCTGGGCGCCTGCGCCTTCCGCGTGGTGTGGATCGCCACCGTATTCCGGGTGCCCCAGTTCCATACGCCCCAGGTCATCTACTGGTCGTACCCCATCTCCTGGGGCCTGACGTTCCTGGCCCACCTGATTTGCTGGGTGATCATGCTGCGCCGTCTCTACCGCAGGGAGGGCCTGATGTCCAGACACCACCACCTGACCCACGAGCACACAGTGTAAGCGACGGCGGAAAGCAGCAAAATTTTATTCACAGGAAAATTTGCCTTTTCTATTGACAAGTGCCACCAGGTATTGTATAATGTCCCTCGGACATCACGCCTCGGTGACATAGCCAAGTGGTAAGGCAAGGGTCTGCAAAACCCTCATTCCCCGGTTCAAATCCGGGTGTCACCTCCAACTTAAAACCTCGTAACCATGCCGGTTGCGAGGTTTTTCTTATGCCCAGAATTTCAGTTTTCCCTTATTTTTTCCCTTTAGCGGTGAAACAGGCCCCTGATGTACTGACATCAGAGGCCCGTTTTTATGCGTCGATCACGTGACCTGCGCGGTAACATTCCGCGATGTAGTCACGGGACTGATAGTAGAATGAGGAGTTATAATCGCAGAGCTTTTCATCGATCCATGAGGTATATACGGCCACCAGCGTTTCGACCACGTCATCCTGTCCGGACACGTCCTCAATCAGGCGGGCGTATACCTTGCCCATCGTCCATACATCCGGCACGACGTACCTGGCCGCCGACACGTTATCGAACTGGCCGTGGGGCAAGTCGAAGTGCTGCTGCATATCATCAGACACCTTTTCAATGGGCTCACAGTGGAACACATCGGCATGGCCCAAGATCATCTGCACGCCATTCACTCCCAGCGCCTTCACCACGTCACAGCGCTTCATTTTCAGGTCGCGGCCCAACTGCTCCACCAAAGCGCAGGTGAAGAACAGTCCGCTGTGGTTTTGTTCACACATGTACCTCGTAACTCCTCTCGAAGGTCAGCGTCGCCAGCGCTCTGGCGGTGTGGAAGCTGATCTGATGGGTGGGATGCTTGAACCGTGCCAGTTCCCAGAAAGCGGCGCGGCTGATCTCACCATCTGTATAGCTCTGTACATAGTTGAAGATGGTGTCATCGGCCATCGGCCCCTCTACGATGTCATAGTTATGGGGGATGCCGCTGCGGCAGGCCACGATGAAGTCCAGCCATTCATCGCTCATCTCAGGGAACCGCTTGACCAACAGCCCCGGCTGCTCTTCAAACTGGTAGACATTCACGATACCGCTGCCGAACCGTGTAGCCCAGCGGGTAGCCTGCGTCTCATATTCCGTGCAGTAGAAGCCCCAATAGAAGTCTTTATGGAACTTCTGAATGCGTATTTCCGGCTGCTCTACCGTTACCCGGCTGCCGTGATACAGTGTCCGCATGGTCTGCCTCCTTCCGCAGTTTTTTCTATTATACCCGATTCCACCCCTCTGCGCAACAGGGAAGTTGCGGTGATTGTCAATCCCCCGAAACACGGCGGATGAAATCCTCCATCTTGTCGGCACCTTCACGCTTCATGCGGTCGGTCACATGACCATAGACATCCAGCGTGAAGGCGGCGGTGGCATGCCCGAGGTTGCCCTGTACCGTTTTGATATCGATGCCGGAACTGATCGCGGCTACGGCGTAGCTGTGCCGCAGATCATGGTAGCGGGCATCAGGGCGGCCGATGGCGGCCACCGCTTTCTTATAGTGGCGGTAGACCGTCGGCTTCGTCAGGTGATGCCCCAGCGCATCGGTGAACACCAGGTTACTGTCCTCCCAGGCACAGCCTGCCATGAGACGCTGCTGTGTCTGCTCGACTTTTCGGTGGTGCAGGCGGGCGACCACCGTAGGAGATGCCACCAATGTGCGGCTGCGGCTATTCTTGGTAGGAACCAGCTCATAGGCCGCAAGGCCCTTTTCCTGATGGAGCTGGAGCTGTTTGTTTACGGTGATAACGCCGTTGTCCAGATCTACACAGTCCCAGGTCAGCCCCAGCGCCTCGCCCTCCCGCAAGCCCAGGAACAGCGTGGTCAGGAAGAGATCTTCAAAGGGATGTCCTTGAATGACCCGGATAAAAGCCGCTACATCGTCCTCATCCAGAGGCTTGATATCTGCTTTTTGTCCGCGCGGCAGGGTACAGGCGTCGGAGGGGTTGGTTCGGATATAACCATTGAGTACAGCCTGCTTCAGCGCTTGATGCAGTACGCCGTGGATATTCTTGATGGCCTTCGCCGACAGGCCGGGCTTGTCGTCCTTATCCGATGCCAGCGCGTTATAGAAGGTTTGCACAGTATGGGGCAGGAGGTTTTCCATCCTGACCGCACCCAATGCGGGTTTGATGTGTACCCGGATGTCGCTTTCGTAAATCTGTTTCGTGCGCGGCTTGCAGGCACCCAGGTAGTTTTCCACCCAGATGTCCAGCCACTCGCCCAGCGTCATCCTGCGCGGCTCCCGATAGGTGCCGCTGTTGACCTCTACGGCCAGCGCTTGTAATTTTTCCCGCACCGCCTTTTGTGCCTTGCCGGTAACAGAACGCTGCTTCTGCCGGCCGGTTCCGGTATCGTAGCCCGTGGTGATACGTGCCTCCCAGTATGTATAATCCTGACCATTCCTTGTGACGGTCTTCTTACGGATCGTGCCGCTGCCGTGGGCGGCCCGCTTGATGCTTGCCATGTTTGTCCTCCTTTAACGATATGGTAGAGTGAAAGTGTGAGGGGGGATCCCCCCTCACATCAGCTTGCCAGATTCAGATACTCTGCCAGGGCGTCCCGCGGGATCCTAATGTTCTTTCCGACCCGGACACTCCGAAGCTGACCGGAGCGGACGAGTTCGTAGGCCACATTGCGCCCGACCCGAAGTACCTGCCCGGCCTCCGTGACGGTCAGTGCCAGCGGCAGTTCATTGAAATTGGTGACGGTGCTGTAGTTTGTGATGTTATCATTCATAATATTTCCTCCTAGTTTTTATCAAAGACAGTTGTCCGTCCTATGCTCCAACAGTGCTATGTTTTATGCGGCATTTTTACGGGATACCCGGCGGATCTTCTGTTTTTTGCCGGACCCGAAGGTGGTGAACCCCGTGCGGAATAGCTCTCGCACCGAGGCGGCGCGCATGGCCTCTTTGTACTGATCCTGCGTCAGGCCGGTTTGCTCCCGAAGCTGAGCAGGTGTCGTCTCCGAACCTTCTGGGATAGCCAGCAGCGCCTCATAGAGCCGCGCCGCATTGGTCTGAATGCCATTGCGCTGCTTGCTGGTGTGCAGCTTCGAGTGGCACTCCGCCGGGAGAGCATTGTGCTTCTCAAAGCGGCAGTCCCCGAAATAGTCATGCAGCAGCGCCAACACGGCGTCCGGCGGCTGGGTGAGCCACAACTCTATGGGGGCTTTGTCGCCGTGACAACGCAGGCGGGAGCGGAAAACCATTTGAACCAGCTCGTGTGCCAGATGGATGTCCTGCATCTTTAGGGCACAAGGCTGCCGTTCCAGCGCCTCGGTGGCATGGGACAGTTCTTCAGCGTGAGAGCCGTCCGGGTCGATGGCCAGTGCCCGGCGCAGATAGTCTCCCGGCTCCAACCGGGGGAGCCCAAGGCAGACCACTGCGGTAGCGTCGCGGTAGGCGTTGCTGCCGGCCACGCCGCCGAAGTAAGGCAGGCAGGTCTCACCGCTGTCTGGGATGACGGCGGTGAATACCAGCTGCTGACATTCTTCACCCAGCAGCTCCCACACCCGCCGCGCCATCCGCTTGTATGAGACCAGAAGGACTCGCCCATGGGTTTGGGCCAGTTCTGGCAACAGTACTTGCAGCCAGAGAACCAATGCCTCCAGCGCACCTGTTGTTTGCAGGCCGGTACGGGAAGTCTTGAGGACGCTGTCCCGCTGAACATGGATGGTCAGGCGGGCATAGGACTCCTGAAAGTTGGTGTCCAGCAGGGTGACGTTTGGGTTATCCGTCAGCTGTGGTATGAGCTGTGCTGTGCCGCTGAAGATAAATGTCCGCAGCGGTGTGTCAGCCCGGATGGTGTGAAGGGATGGCGAGGCCAGCTCGAAGTTTTTACCGAAGCAGGAAAATTTTCCGTTATCGGCCAGCAGCGCCGTTGCCAGCTTGCCGGCCTTGCTGGAACGCTGTGCCTGGTATTCCTCCAGCCGTGTCAGCAGCTCCGCCAGGTCATCGTGCTTGAAGCCAGCCTGTTCCAGCTCCGAGGCCGTAAGCACAGCGGAACGCCGGGTTTTGCCGTATTCACAGCGCTGCAGCCGGTCAAACGGTATGCGCAGGGTGTGGACGAAGCTTTCGAGCGTTCGCTGCTTTGCATAGCGATCCTCGCGACTGTAGCTGGGGCGCATGTCCAGCAGCTCTCCCTCCGCCTCGTTGAGGCTCTGCGCGGAAACCACGTCCTGACGAACCAGCTCCGGCGCTTCATCGATGAGCAGCAGCGTGCGGCGATGTTCCGTACCGTCCGCCTGGCACCATGCGGCGAAGGACGTCATGTCGGGCAGATGCTCGGCCAGGCGGGCATGAAGCAGGATCAGAATGGGAGTCTCGCCCAAACCTGCCATGGTGTGCAGAAGGGGGCAGTTAGCCGCCTCCCGGCAGGCATGACGTGGGCATTCGACGTAAGTGCGGGCTTCTCCGGTCAGACAGCGCCCCTTCTTCAGGTTGTAATCATTCACGGCGGAGAGCAGCCGCGCGACCGGCGGCTCACCTGGTTCAAGCCCACAGTTGCAAAGCTGTTGCAGTTCATCACCTTCCGAGGCTTTCTCCACCACGACGATCACACCGCCTAACCGCTTGGCGATGGGATCGGACATGTCGCGAAATACCTCAGCAAACACCGTCAGCAGCGCCCGCAGCAGCGTCGATTTGCCGCCGCCGGGGACGAGGGGGACGGCAAACATCCCAGTTTGGCCGTCATCCAGTACCGCTCTTACGATGTCAGACAGGGCATCCCGCTGGCCAGATAAGTATGTTGAGCCGCGCGTCAAAAAGTAATGATCAAGCGCTTTCATCACCTTGCCGTGAAGGCGTTGAGGGTCGTCCTGAGCACGAGGACGCAGCTGGGTGAATTCCTCCACCCGAACCGCCCGATCAGCCGAAGCGTGGAGTGCGGTATCCGCTGAAACCGTTGTGAATGCAGGATTTTCCATCAAATTTTACCTCCGATCTTTGCTTCGGGGGCAATATCCTCCCCAGTGGTGGGGAGGATACTGCCGAACGGATCGCCGAACAGCGATGTGAGTCGATTCAGCACCTCATGCGGCAACTCTGTAAGAGGTAGGCTCAAGCAGGGCAGCTTATCAGACTGGCTCTGCGGGGCCTGCCCCCGGGCGTAGAAGGCATACCGCCATGAGGTGTCTTTCCCTTCTGTGCGTAGGGGCACACCGGCCTCCATCAGCGCCCGCTGAAGGTCAACATCGCCCGGAGCTTCTCTACCCGCGGCGTAGGCCTGGAAGGTCGCCGCACGGGGCAACGTCAGGCTGGGTGTGGTCTTGTTTACCGTATGAACCCGTGCCACGGTGTTGGCGTGACCCGGGCCTTCGATAACGCGAGTGGCGTTATCGCCGAGATAGTTCAGCAGGAAGCTATAAAAAGTTTCAGTCTTGGACAAGTCGACGGTGCCATCGGTAGGTGTCTGAGGGCCATCAAGATGAAGCCATTTTGCATACTGCACCTTGAGGGACGTTGCCTCCGCTTCGGTCAGGAGGTCGGCCTTCCGGGATGCCCAGTCGAGAAACAGGGTGACGAGAGCCAGCACTGAGATCCACAGCTCACGTTCGCCGTGAGCCGTCGAGCAGTTATACCCGCCGCCGTTGGCCCGGATGGCGTCCACCCACTGCTGCGCATGCTTGCCCTTTTCCAACCAGCGGACAAACCGCCGAACAACCGGCGAAGCGTCCCGAAGGGCCGGAACATCGTCCGGAGACCGATAGGCCAAGTCCTCCACAGCCATCTTTACCACCAACTGACGGTCGGCAGCGGAAGCTGAAATCGGTACGGCCAGCGACGAGACCTTGAGAACGGCCTGACGCACCTGGTTGGGTAGGTCAGGGGCAAAGGCCACAGCACACCCCGCATACGGGGCCCAGAACCGCTTTTTTTCGCCCACAAGCGCAGTCAATTTCCCTCCGACGTAGCGGTAGACGCTAGTCTCGGGGCCAGAAGCTCCGACTCGATATAGGGCCCGAATCACCCAAGGCCGGTGCAGGTGCCAGCCGTCGCCTGCCCATTTCTCGGATCCTTGGATGGCCCGGAGTAGGTCGCCGACGCTCGCGGGAAGCCGCAGCATGCCGGCAATCTGGACGGACGGAAGCGGCGTACCCGCTTGTACCTTGTACAGCGACGCGGCTTGCGCCAACGTCACCAGGCCCAGCAGCTTGGCACCTGTTTTTGGTTCAGCGACATGGTTCGGAAAATCGAGCAGAAGTCGAAGCGCCTTGCGCGAGGCTTTCGGGGCTGACTTGTCTTTTTTGGAGAAGAGCTCGATGCGCTCGGGCTTGACGGCGATGTTGGTCGGGACTAAAATATTAGTAGGTTTGTCCTCGGTGGCATTGAAGAGTAGGCGATGCGTGCCTGTGATGCAGATTTCGTAATCTTCCTTTTTCATGAGTAATGTGTCCTTTCAGATAGAATATTGGGGGTTGAACCCTTGAGCATTGAATCACATTTCCCAGAAAAATACTTCAAACGAAAGTAGGATTGCAAAATGTCGGATTTTGAGAACCAGAAGACGATAGATGGAAATATTTACCATTGCGAAGCGGAATGTTCGTTGGAATCAAAAGAAAATGAGAACCCAAGCGACCTTGATTTTTTTTTGCACTGATTCCCCGAAAGCCCAGTTATACCGAACTGCCCAGCGGTGCTGAGGGTGAACAAGAACCATCGGTTGACACGAGTGAGCGTATCACTGAGCTGCAGAAAGCCTTTTTATCCGCATTTCCGTTTACGTTTTCGTCCTCCTCGAAATATGAGGAGCGGCTGATGAACAAGATTGACTTCCTTTTGTCGAGGGACATAAGACACTTTCCCCGTGGTATCGAACCCGGCAATAGCCTTCTGCAGCTTCTGGCCGATCAGAGTGCGCTTTTTTACGACTACGACTTTGCCTCGCGGGATAATCTGCTGAATAAAGACTGGTTCAAAGTATCTAAAAAACGTGTTTGGGATTCTGATGCGGCCATGGATGCGTTTTCAAAGGCTTGGATGAAGATGACCGGAGAAAGCGCTGAAAAAAGCGGCGCCATCCGTGCCGCAGAAGTTTTATTTGACCGTATCAGCACCAGGCACAAGGGCAAGAATAGGAGCCTTTTTCAGTGGTTATACGCCAATGAACACCTGGTTGGCATAAGATCCCGTGAGAACAGGAAGCTGCGCAGTGACCTTATCCAAAGACGCATTAAGCTGCGCTTGAGAGATGTCCCACAGTGGGTCCGCGAAGAGAAGAAGATCAACTATACGCGCATTCTATCGGATAAAAAACTGGCTCGTTCCTACCGGCAGCTCTTAGAAGGCTGCGACAGCACGATTAAAGCCTTTGCTAAAAATGCGTCTTTTCGCTCTGTATTTCTCAATACTGTACTGATCCCCTGCATCCATGGCGACTACGAACGCAAATTGATAAAGGTATACCCGCCAAAAGTCTGTGACCCCACCGCCCATGACGTGACGGGCATCCGTCTCAATTCCATGGAGGATCCCTATGCCCCCATTGCTCCCGGCACCGAGGGTGAGGTGGACTTCGTGGATGACATCGGTACGATCCACATGAAGTGGAATAACGGCAAGGCGCTGGGAATCGTCCCTGGTGAGGACAGCTTCTCGGTGCTGCCGCCCAAGCTGACTACTCTGAAGCTGTATATGCCCCTTACCGCTGATTTCTATGAGAGAAGCGAGTACGGGGATTTGGAACCGGAGAGCACCATGCTGGATGGCCGTGCCTTGCGAGGCTATCAGGATCAGATCATGGCCGAGCTGGTCAAAAATCGGATGCCGGAGGAAACCGAGCGCGGTCTCATGCATTGGTACCACGAGGCTGATAGCGTGAATACCAAGGTCCACTCTGCGGTCTTTACCGTAGAGGAACGTGACCGAAAGCTCTGGGGCGTAGCCGAATGCCGCATTGCCGGTGAGCTGAGTGCGCTGGAGATGGACACCCTGAAAGAGTACATCGCCGGACAGGCATCAGACGGCTGGGGCGAACACTTTGAACAGTGGGAAATCCTCGTGGATGGCGGAAGTGAGCTGTATGTCCACCTCTGGAATGCGGATGACTGGGGCATTCAAACGGAACAGGAGCGCTTCGCGCCGAAGCTGTCGGAGGGCCTGCCGGAGCTATGCTTCTCGGTGCTTCCCAGCACTGGGGAACTAATCTGCATCAAACGCGGCGAGAACGGCTACTACCCCAGTGACTGGTCTACGGATGATCCCGCCCAGAACCGTGAGCTGGCCGATTATAACAACGAGCGTCTCGGTGTGACGCAGGCGCAGCGGCTGGCCATGGAGTGCGGTAGTATGCACGGCTGGGATGTCCCCGGTGCGGATCCCTCCGCCTATCAGCAGAGCGAGCCGCGGATGGGAGGGATGGACCTTGGCTAAAAAGATATTCGGCGTCTATCTGGCAAAGCTGGACGCACCCAACAGTGAGGCTCACGCAAGGCTGGAACTGCCCGCCTCCCCGTGGGAACTGCACGATGCAGTGGACAAGGTGCAGCTTCAGGAGAACGAGGAGCTGTATCTGGAGATCGATGATTATTACAGCTTCGAGTATCTCGCCCCTCACCTGATGGAACTGGATGCCAGTCTCAATGAGCTGAACGATCTTGCCGGTCGTCTGGCTGTGCTGGATGAAACGGAGCAGGAAGCCTTTGACGGCCTGCTTCGTCTGGAAATCCAGAGAAAAGTAGAATCCAACGCCGGTATTATCACCATGCAGGACATGAGAGATCTTGCGGCCAGCGCCGGTGCGGATTGCTGCCATGTGGTCGACGCGACCAGTGACACAGAGCTGGGCCGCTTCTATGCGGAAAACGGCTTCATGGAGGAACTGGACGGCCTCTCCGACGATGTGTTCGAGATGCTGGACTTTGGTAAAATCGGCAAAGCCCTGCGTACCGGCGAAAACGGCACATTCACGCGGAACGGCTATGTGGTGCAGCACAGTGAACTGATTACCGCACCGCTCTGCGCCAAGGAATTGCCCCCAAAGCCGGAATATCTCTTCCGGCTCACCCTTGGCCTGCATCCTGACCTTGAAGATGACCGCACCGTCACGCTGGAGTTGCCTACATCGGCCATGATCTCGGAGATGGCGAACAGGCCGATCAGCAGCACCACCAGGGCGAAGCCGTTGTTGAGCTGGTACAGACCGAAGGTAAAGCGGGGCTTGGAGTCGATCGGCGCAAGACCGACCGTGGCCAGCAGCGCGCCCAGCACGGCGCTGATCAGGCCCTTGGGCATGTCGTGGCCCGTCAGGGCGATGACCATCGACAGAGAGAAGATAGCCAGTGCGCAGTACTCATACGCCTGGAACTTCAGCGCGAAGTTGCACAGCACCGGGGACAGCACGATCAGCAGGATCAGACCGATGATCGTACCGATGAAGGAAAACACCACGCCGGTGCCCAGCGCTTTCCCGGCTTCGCCCTTATCCGCCATCGGCTTTCCGTCAAAGCAGGTGGCGACCGAGGAGGGGGTGCCGGGGATATTCAGCAGAATGGCGGAGATCAGACCGCCGGAGATACCGCCGATGTACAGTGCCATCAGCATGGAGATGCCCTGCGAGGAGGTCACGGAATACGTTACCGGCAGGAACATGACGACGGCCATTGTGGCCGTCAGGCCGGGGATAGAGCCGAAAATGATACCCACGATGGTACCCAGTGCCACCAGAGCGATGGTCAGCGGCTGGAGCACCGCGGTCAAGCCTTCTAAAACCATTGTGTCACCCTACCTTTCTTACAGACCGAAGATGCTCAGGATGCCGACAGGCAGCAGCACGTTGAGCAGATACCGGAAGATATAGAACAGCACGCCGCCGGTCAAAACCGCCGTGATGGCGGCGGGAACCGTTGTCGCCTTCCACTTTGCCTTGGGCGTCAGGATGAGGATCTGGGCAAAGACGTAGAGCGCCGTGGAAATGGCGAAGCCCAGAAGCTTCATCACGCCTACATAGATGGCCAGCGCCACGAAGCTTGCCACCACCTCGCGGTAATCCTTGAGCACAGTCAGCAGCGGCGTCTTTTTGATCTGGCCGCCCTCGGCCAGGAATTTTTTCCGCTTGATGATGCCGCGCACCAGGATCCACACGCTCAGCACCAGCAGCGCGCCGCCCCACAGATAGGGGACGAAGCGGTTGGTCAGCGGCGTAGAGCCCATGCCCTTTAACTCAACAATACTGGGGATCATCGCCAGATAGCCGATGGAGAATATCATCAGCACGATACCGGGGATGATATCCTGTTTATACTTTTCGTTTCTCAAAGTGTATTGCTCCCTTCCTATTTCAATTTAGTTCAGATCCAGCAGCCGGCCCTCGCTGTCAAAGGACAGGGGATGGGGCTGTTCCAGAATCTCCATGTCATCCCGGCCGCGTACCTGCTCCAGCAGCGCCTCGGACACCATAATGGTCTCCAGCGAGAGGGTGTTTTTCAGGTACACCATGCGGATGTGGTCCCTGTCCACCTGGGTCAGGGTTTTCAGCGCCGCCTGGATGGCCAGCTTGTCGTCCTCCAGCACCATGGGGATCTTGCCTACGCACAACACCGTGGAGGTCAGCATATTGAAGTAGGCCGCGTTGGTATCCAGCTTTTCAAAGGCACGCTTGGTCGTGGTGTCCGCCATACCCAGGCCGATGAAATTGCCGTGTGTCTGTTCCGACAGATCCAGCACCACCACCCGCTGCTTTTGGATACCGCCGGTGGCGTAGGGGGTGCCGAAGGTCCCGGTCACATTGGGATCCATGCCGCTGCCGGAGAAGTTCTTTCCGATCTCGCCCACGATCAGCACATCCGTTTCCGGCAGCAGGATGCGGGGCAGGCGGCTCTTGGCGTAGCGCAGCAGCTCCGGCTCCTGGTCAAAGATCTCCTCCGCCGGGATTACCTCGATGCGGCAGGTCTGGTCGAATTCATTTTCAATGGGCGCCACGCCGAAGATCACGTTGCAGTTGTCAAACACGACCTTCGCGTACAGGGGAAGACGCTCGCCCATCTTGCCGAAGCCGGCCCGGTGCAGCGAGTCCGCTCCGGCCCGCTTGCCCATACCGATGGCCATCATCTTGACCAGACCGGATTCGTAGGTGCCGCGGAAGGCGGTGTGGGCCTTGATGCGGCCCACGACGATCACCGCGTCGGCCTCGTGGGCGAACCTGTCCATGCGGACCTCGTCGCCGTCCGGAAGCTGTCCCACCCGGACGGTCTCCATGCTGGAGAGGACCTTGGGATACACGTTGGAGCATCCGGCGATGCCGCCCACGCCGCCCTCCTTCAGGGCGGGCAGGATCAGCGAGTCGTTGCCGGACAGCACGGAGAAGTCCAGATACTTCGTCAGCTGGATATACGCCTTCAGATTCTCCCAGTCGCCGCTGGAATCCTTGGCGCCCTTGATGACCTCCACATCCTTGGCCAGCCGGCACACGGTCTCCGGCAGCAGCTTGTTGCCGGTACGCGCCGGGATGTTGTACAGCACGATGGGGGTGTCCACATGAGCGGCGACCGCACAGTAGTGGTCATACAGCTCCTGCTGGGAGGCCACGGCAAAGCTGGGGGTAATGATGGACAGGATGTCCGCGCCCAGGCGCTCCGCCTCACGGCTGAGGGTGATGGTGTCGCGGGTGCTGACGCAGCCGGTGCCGGCGTAAACGGGGACCCGGCCCTTCACCTGGTCGATGGTGGCCTCCAGCACGCTGATCTTCTCCTCCATACTGAGGATGTAGCCCTCACCGTTGGTGCCAAAGGGGAAAATGCCGTGCACGCCCCCCGCGATGAGCCGCTCGATCTGGCGGCGCAGCTCGTCCAGGTTCACGCTCTCATCGGCGTTCATCGGGGTCAGGATCGGCGTAATAATGCCCTTGATCGGTACACATTTCATAATCATATCCTCCATCGCAGTATCATTCAGTTTCAGTGATTTACATGATCTCCAAATAGATATTTCTGGCGTCCTCCGGCGTTACCGTCCGCATGTTGTTCACCAGCAGACGCTGCACCTGCATACCGGCCTTTACCAGCCCGTCCAGATCCTCCCGGGGAACATTAAACTCGGAAAGACTGGTGGGGATATCCAGGTGCCGGACGATCTGTCCCATGCGCTCCACCACCCAGGCGCTCTTTTCCGCCTCGGTCGTGCAGGTCTTTTCACCGTGTACGATGCGGTCATAGGCCGCGGCCAGCTTGCCGCGGATCACCGGCTCGTTGAACTTCATGACCAGCACCAGCAAGATGGCGTTGGAAACGCCGTGGGCGATGTGATACTTGCCGCCCAGCGGATAGCTCAGGGCGTGTACGGCGGTGGTGCCGGAGCAGGTGATGGCGACACCGGCGTAGAACGCGGCGATCTGCATCCGGTTCTTTGCCTCCATGGCGTCCGGATCGTCGCAGGCCGTCTCGATGTTGTTCATGATCAGATCGAACGCCTCCAGGGCGAAGATGTCGCTGAAGGGATTGGCCTTGTTGCTGGTGAAACACTCGATGGCGTGGGCCATGGCGTCAATGCCGGTGGCCGCGGCGATCTTGCGGGGCAGCTTACGGATCATCTCCGCGTCCAGCACCACATAATCCGGCACCATGCTGCTGTTGACGATGCCGATCTTCAGCTCCTGCTCGGGGACGGCCACGATGGCGTTGGGGGTCGCCTCGGAGCCGGTCCCGGCGGTGGTGGGGATCAGGCAGGTTTTCACCGTCTTGACCGCCAGCGTGGGATCGTCCAGCAGATCCTTCACCGTATAGCGCTCCGTAGCCAGCAGGCTCGCCAGCTTGGCGGTATCCATAGCGCTGCCGCCGCCCACCGCCACGATGAAGTCTGCGCCGGACGCCTTGAACTCATCCACCAGCTTCTGCACCTGCATATAGGTGGGCTCCGGCGGCAGATCGGAGATAACGATCGTCTCCTTGCCGGCCTCCTGCAGCTTTGCCAGCGGCAGATCCACCAGACCGGTGCTCAGGATCCCGCGGTCCGTGAAGATGGCCACCTTCTTGGCGTCCTTCACGATGGTTTTCAGATTTTCCAGTGCGTCCATGCCGCTGTAAACGGTGCGCGGCATGGTCATGCTGTATTTTTCCAGTGACATATCAAAATACCTCCCGAAGCATCACATGGTTCTCCTTAGGTCGTCCGGCGAGCCGCTGCACAGCCCGCCTGTGTTTTTTGTCAAACATCTTCTCTTTTTGCTTGCCCTTATTGTACAATTTTTACCCCGGTTGTCGAAAGATGCGAAACACGACAGTGCGTTTCAAAATAAAACATTTTACAATTCGATGTGTTTCAATTTAATACAGCTGTGAAATGAGACCGTCTGTTTTTGTGCAAAATAGACAAGTGAAAAAATGATGTTAAAAAGCCGTATAGGCCATGTTTTTATGGTCTATACGGCTTCTTATAACAATAATTCAGTCCTTCAGAAGGCGCCACACAGTGCTGCGGCTGATGCCCAGATGCCTGGCGGTGTGGGTCTGATTCATATTTTCCGAGAGATAAACCGTGCGCACCACCTGGCGGATGATCTCGTCAAGGGGGCGATTCAGGTCGATGCTGTAAGTTTCCAGCGCCGGATGTGCCGTTTCCTCCATATTCAGCAGCCGGTGTACCGCCTCATTGGAAATATAAGAGGATTCCGAGCTGATGACCAGATTCTGCACGAATTGAACCAGCTGATCCACATTGCGGGGCCAGCTCTGATTCTGTAGTGTCAGCATGGCGTCCTTCGTCAGGCCGATCACCCGGGTACCGAACTGCACATTAAAGGCGTTGATATACAGCGCCGTCAGAAACGGAATATCCTGCGGCCGCGCGGTGATCGGCAGCGTACGCAGCTGCATGCAATGCATTTCCTCCGTAAGGAAGTAGTACAGCTCGTTGTTCAGCACCTCGCTGCTTCCGGTGTTATAGGAAAACAACAGGCGGCTGGCCTTTGCCGCATGGGAGTTGCGCAGATACAGCAGCAGTTTCCGAGCCTGCTCCTGCTGCAGATGGTGGAGGTTCTTGAAGTAGATGGTCACGCCCACATCCGCCAAGGGCGAATGCTCGTTATTCAGCAGAAAATCCCAGCCCTTTTCTGTCAACTCTACGGCGTTGATGATGACGAAGGAGCTATGCTTCCACTTGCTGCGGGTATAGATATAGTGCGCGAAGCGATCCTTGCCGGTGCCGGGCGGGCCGCCCAGCAGAAACGGCTTCCCGCTTCCGGCATAGCGCTCGCAGATGCCCCGCAGCTCCTGTGCATAGAGGCTGTTGCCCAGATAATACTCCAGGGGATAGCTGTTGGGCATATCCGACCCCGGCGCCAGATAGCGGATCCGGTACTTGTCCGGCGCGGCGTTGGTGGACTGCTGCACGAAGTAGACGCAGAACTCGTCGCCGTCGGAGTGCAGCGTGCGGCCCTGGATGGTGTAATACTCGCCGCCGAACCGCTGGCTGACCTTGATGACCTTCTGCGTCAGCACATGGGGCACCTGCTCACGCAGATACTTGTGCAGAGAGGAGGGCAGCTTTTCCCCGCTGTCATATACCGGATGCCCTTCCGGATCGTATATCATCACCTGCAGCTCACTGCCATGCAGCACGTCCGACAGCAGCATGGCCTGCCGGGAGATGCCGGCATAATAGCGATGCATCTCCACGGCGCTGTTGATGGCGCTCTCCACGCTCTCGATGCCGGAGACGATCAAAAGCCCTCTCATTCCGTATTTTTTGCAGCAATCCACGGCAATGGTGTCCCCGACGATGATCCGGATCCCGTCGTCCTTCAGCTGCTGAAGACTCCGGTTGCATTCCTCCTCGCTGTGAATGGTGATGACCTGACAGTCGTACTGCAGGATCTCGCAGAGCATCCGGGTCGGTTCGGATATGGAGGGGAAGCCGATCACGGCGAACCGCTCACTCATGCCCTGGGCCAGCCGGATGGTGCGCAGGATGTCGTAGGCGGACGGGGTGATGTCGCATACCGGAATACTGCAGGAGCGGCGGATCACCTCTGTGGTGCCGCCGCGGGAGATGATGGCGTCGATGCGCTTGTCGCGGTTGTCCAGGATCGCCTGCAGGCCCTCCTCCAGATTGCCGATGTGGATCATCAGCTCCACATCGCTGCGCTGGGCCGCAATATTGGTCAGCAGGTTGTACATCCCCTCATAGGGCGATATACATAAGAGCCATGTTTTTCCATCCCGTTACCCCCATGGAAAGCATGTTGTTTGCACAAAGCGCTGTTGAGAAAAGTACAGCAAGCACACAGCCGAAAGGCAACGAAAACTTTTCTGCGCAAACGAAAGCCATCGGAAGCCGTATGGCTTCCGATGGCTTTTGCGTCCGTATATACGGCGTATCAAAACGCGCTTATTGCAGCAGCAGAAGGCTGAACACCAGCGTGAACAGGGCCACCGTTTCGATAATACCGATGACGATGAAGTAGTTGGCGGTACCCTTTCCGGTCTCGCCCAGCGCGTCGGCAGAGGCGGCGGCCACCTTGCCCTGGAAGAAGGCGGACAGACCGATGGCCAGGCCCGCGAAGATGCCGGTGAACATGGCCAGCGCCGCGTCACAGCCGCCCTCCACGGCGCTGCGGATGAAGTTCATCAGCAAAAAGCCATAGATGGTCTGGGTCAGCGGTGCGCCGGAGAAGGCCACCATGATGAAGGGAGCGGGCTTACCGTTGGCGTAGCACTTTTTCCACGCGCCCACAGAAGCCTGAGCGGCAAAGCCGGAACCGAACGCGGAGCCCATGGCGGACAGGCCCAGAGCGCAGGCCATACCAATAAATTCGATACTCATAATTGATCTCCTATCCGTTTATTTTTTGATTTTATCACGTTTTCTGAAGGGATCGTAGGCAATACCGGCCCACTCCATACCCAACTGACCGGAGAACTCCAGCAGGTTCAGCCGCACGCCGTGCACCACCACGGACAGCAGGCCCATGACGATGTTCAGCCCGTGGCCGATCAGCAGGATCAGGATGGCGGCGATGACCAGCGGACCCTTGAAGCCGAAGGCCATGTTGTTGAAGCTCTGGGCGATGGCCAGAGACGCCATGCCCACGGCGAACAGCCGGATATAGCTCATGATGTTGCCGAAGGCGCTGATGGTGTTCAGGAACACCGTAAACGCGTCGCCAAGGCCCGCCTTCAATCCCTGGGCAAAGGTCTTGTCCGGGGCCATGCCGCCGAAGCACACCACCAGCAGGAAGCCCGCGATGACCACGCAGGCCACGGGGATCAGGTTCACCTGCTGGCCGATGACCAGATACAGCACCACGAAATACAGCGCGTCGATGGCGGCCAGCCAGCCCAGATCGGCCACCCAGCTGAGATCGTGCTCCTTCAGCTTGCGGCGGATGTTCATCACGCAGGCAAGGGACAGCTGCACCGTGCCCAGAATGAAGCAGAACTTCATGATGGTATTCTGCTGGGTGGTGGTGGAGACATTGAAGTACGCCGGGTAGTTGGCAAAGGTGGGGATCACCAGCCGTTTCAGGAAGGGTACCTGCATAGCCTGCTCCAGGCCAAACCATGTGCCGGTCAGCGCACCCCATATGATGGTGGCGATGGACAGCACCCACAGAAGCTGCACGGCGGTAGAAGCCTTTTTGCTCTTTACCGTCAGCGCCAGCGCCGCCAGCAGGAACAGGCAGCCGTATCCGGCGTCGCCGATGATCATGGCGAAGAACAGGGTAAAGAACCCCAGGAACCAGAAAGAAATATCGTACTCCCGATAGCCGGGGACGGTGCCCAGAATGTCGAACACCGGGATCATCAGCCGGGTGACCTTGTTGTACTTTACCTTGGTGGGTACCTTGTCGTCATCGGCGTCCGGATCCTCCATGGCCCAGGCCCAGTGGGCCTCGGCGGCGGCCTTCTTGAAGCCCGCCGCGTCATCCACCGGAAGATAGCCGCTGAGCCACATCAGGCCGTCCTGGCTCTGGGACGTGTTGCTGACGGCGGAGTATTCGGCGGCGTTCTGGGTCTTGAGCATCTGGTCATGGATGCTGGGCAGATGGGCCGCCGCCTGGGTCAGGAAGGTCTCGCAGTCCGCAAGGCCCTGCGCGCAGTCGCGCTGCTCCCGCTCCAGCTCGTCCAGTCCCTTTTCCGGGATGGGGAACTCTGTGGCAGCGTACCCGGCAGGCAGAGGCGCGAAGGCCGCCAGCGTGGGCATCTTGCCCACCGGAGCCAGCCGCACAAAGCGGACGTCCGGGTCGGCCTCCAGGGCGGCCATGGTCTTTTTGTCGGTGCGGTAGATGTGGATGTCCCAACCCTGTTCCTTCAATTCCCGCAGCTCAGTCGGAGCGAAGCGGCCCCATTCGGCCAGCTTTTCCGCGGCGGCATGGGCGGCGGTCTGCTGCTCCAGCAGCGCCTTTCTGCGGCTCATGCAGTCGGACAGCTGCTGATAGAAGGCTTCAAATTCGCTGTCGGACAGCACCGTCGTCTCCTGCGGGGTCTTGGGATACTCCTGCAGCGCCAGCGCCATACGGGACAACTGGGCGAAGCGCTCTGTATACCGCTGGTCGGCGCCGGCCTTTTCGGCAAAGTGGACGACCCCCAGCTCACGGAGCCGATCCAGCAGGGTGGTCTTTTCCGAGGCGGCCGCCACGATGTGGACCACCTTCATTTTTTCGATCATCGGCCCACCTCCTGCAGCTTCTTCTTGGCGATCTTGCCCCGCACCACGGCGGAGGTCTGCTGGTCGCCCAGATAGATGCCGATGACCCGGATGTTCTCCTTGGCCTCGGGGATCTTCACCTTTTCAAACAGATTCACCCGCTGGGCCGTGGCACGAAGCTCCTGCTCCAGCAGCTCCACCTGACGGCGCAGCGTCTTTTCCAGCGCGTCCAGCCGGGCGATCTCCCGCAGGCGCACCGCCGCGGTATCCACCCACAGGGGATAGTCCGCCACGTCGTATTGGATATCCTCGAAGCTCAGCTCCTGGAACACAGGCACCACCACGCCGGCGATGTTCTCTTCGCCGCACACCACATGCTTGGGGCGGACGAGGGTCTCCAGCCGCTTCTCCGCCGGAAAGCTGTCGTTCTCCGCGAAGACGGCCACCCAGTCGTCCAGACCCGCCACGGCGGCCTGGCGCTGCCGCGCCACCTGCTCCAACTGGACGGTGACCTGCATCACCACAGCCTGCAGCTGCTGCTTTTTCAGCTGCAGCGTGGGGAGATACCGCTGAAACTGCTTCAGGCGGTCCTTCTGCACCTTTAATTCGTTTTTTGTCAGCTTGACAGCCATAGGCGCCTCCTTACTCCGCAGCGGCGCTCTTGGGCCATCTCTCCTGAATGAGGCTGGATTTCAGGCCCGTCTCGTTGGGCTCGAAGCATTCGGCCAGGATCTCCCAGCCCAGATCCAGCGCCTCCTCCAGGGGGATGTTGACGCTCAAATCCATCAGCTTCGTCTCAAAGAGATGGCCGTATTTCAGCAGCTTTTCGTCCCACTCGGACATCATAAAGCCCATGGACTTCTTTTCCAGGCTCTCCTTATAGGCGCTGTACAGGCGGATCATGCCGTCCATCAGAGCCCGGTGGTCGCTTCTGGTCTTGCCGTTGACGTTCTGCTTCAGGCGGGACAGGGAGCCGAAGGGCTCGATGTGGCCGTTTTTCAGGTAGTACTGCCCCTCGGTGATATAGCCGGTGTTGTCGGGCACGGGGTGGGTCACGTCGTCGCCGGGCATGGTGGTCACGCCCAGGATGGTGATGGAGCCCGCGTCGCCGAAGTCCACGGCCTTTTCATAGCGGGACGCCAGGCAGCTGTACAGGTCGCCGGGATAGCCGCGGTTGGAGGGCACCTGCTCCATGGTGATGGCCATCTCCTTCTGGGCGTCGGCGTAGTTGGTCATATCCGTCAGCAGCACCAGCACCCGCTTTCCGGCCAGAGCGAACTGCTCCGCCACGGCCAGGGCCATATCCGGCACCAGCGTGCACTCCACGGTGGGGTCGGAGGCGGTGTGGATGAACATCACCGTGCGGCCCATGGCGCCGCTCTTCTCCAGCGTGTCCTTGAAGAACAGATAGTCGTCGTATTTCAGTCCCATGCCGCCCAGCACGATGATATCCACCTGGGCCTGCATGGCGATGCGGGACAGCAGTTGGTTATAGGGCTCGCCGGACACGGAGAAGATGGGCAGCTTCTGGCTCTCCACCAGCGTGTTGAACACGTCGATCATGGGGATGCCGGTGCGGATCATCTTGTTGGGTACGATACGCTTGGACGGGTTCACGGAGGGGCCGCCGATGGGAATCATATTCTCCGTCAGGGCCGGGCCGTTGTCGCGGGGCACGCCCGCGCCGTCAAAGATACGGCCCAGCAGGTGGTCGGAGAAGGACACCATCATGGGGCGGCCCAGGAAACGGACGGGATCCGTGGTGCTGACGCCCTGGGTACCGCTGAACACCTGCAGCGTCACCAGATCCTTGTCCAGCTTGATGACGTTGGCGTAGCTGTCGCCCACCAGGGCCAGGTCGCCGTTACGGACGCCGGAGGCCCGGACGGTCACCACGTTGCCCACGATGGATTCGATTTTCGTGTAAACTTTCTGCATATTGACTCACCTCTCAAAGCGCTGCCTTGCTCAGGTAAAAGTCCTTGAGCCGTTTTTCCTGGGCCTCGAACTCCGGCGTCCGGAACTCGGTGTTGTGCCAGTCCAGGAACTCCTGACGGAGCTGGTTGAAGAAGGCGCGGATCTCTTTCTTATCGCTCAGGGCGAAATTCCGGGTCAGCACGTCGTACAGCACATCGAACTCGTGGCGCTGGCGGTCAGGGCCGCAGGCCGCGTCGATGGGATCAAAGGAGTTCTGCTGGAGATAGACCGCGTCCAGCAGCTCACCCTTCTGATAGACCACATAGTCCTCGTCAGAGGTACCCTCCTCGCCGATGACCTTCATCATCTGGTTGATCTCGCTGCTGCGCTTGAGGATGGCGCGGGCCTGCTCCACCCGTTCCATGTCCACCACACCCTGATACTTGGACCAGGAGTCGATGGGGTGGATGGCGGGGTACTTGCGGGCGTCGGAGCGCTCGCGGGACAGGCCGTGGAACGCGCCCACCACCTTCAGTGTGGCCTGGGTCACAGGCTCCTCGAAGTTGCCGCCTGCGGGGGACACGGTGCCGCCGATGGTGACGGAGGCGATCTTGCCGTCCTTCAGCCGCACCTTACCGGCACGCTCATAGAACGAGGCGATGACGGATTCCAGATAGGCGGGGAAGGCCTCCTCGCCGGGGATCTCCTCCAGACGGCCGCTCATCTCACGCATGGCCTGGGCCCACCGGCTGGTGGAGTCCGCCAGCAGCAGCACGTCCAGCCCCATCTGGCGGTAGTACTCCGCCATGGTGACGGCGGTGTACACCGACGCCTCACGGGCGGCCACCGGCATGGAGGAGGTGTTGCAGATGATGATGGTGCGCTCCATCAGGGAGCGTCCGGTACGGGGGTCGGTCAGCTCGGGGAACTCCGTCAGCACCTCCACCACCTCGCCGGCGCGCTCGCCGCAGGCGGCCACGATGACGATGTCCACGTCGGCGTTCTTGGCCTCCATGTGCTGCAGCACCGTCTTGCCCGCGCCGAAGGGGCCGGGCACGCAGAAGGTGCCGCCCTTGGCCACCGGCAGGAAGGTATCCACGCAGCGCAGCTGGGTCACCAGCGTCTCGTCGGGGCGCAGGCGCTCCTCATAGCAGCGGATGGGCTGCTTTACCGGCCATGAGAACACCATGGTCAGCTCCTGCTCCTCGCCCTGCTCGTTTTCCACCACCGCCACGGTGTCCCGGACGTTATACACGCCCTTCTCCCGGACGGACTTCACCTTCCACTCGCCCTTCAGGCCGAAGGGCACCATGATAAGGTGGGTGAATAAGCCCTCCGGCACGCTGCCCACGGCGTCGCCCGCGGTGACGGTGTCGCCGGGCTTTACCCGGGGCGTGAACTCCCAGTCGCGGTTGGGGATGGGATCCAGATACACGCCCCGCTCCAGGAAGTAGCCGCACTTCTCGGCCAGCTCCGGCAGGGGATTCTGCAGACCGTCGAACACCTGGGTCAGCAGACCGGGGCCCAGCTCCACGCTCATCAGCTCGCCGGAGAGCTCCACCTTGTCGCCCACCTGGATGCCGTTGGTCATCTCATAGATCTGCATACTGGCCGTGTCGCCGTTGACGCGGATGACCTCGCCCTTCAGGCGGTCATCCCCCACCAGCACATAGCCCACTTCATTTTTACGCACGGAGCCGGAAAAGCTGGCGGACACCAGATTCCCGTTCACTCCGGTCACATATCCTGTCACTTTGTCCATTTCGTTTCTCCTGTTCATGATAGGCTGGCGACCTGCTGGCGGATGTTGGCCATCAGGCCGTCAAAGGCCCGCTTGCCGGTCTCGTACCGGAAGCCCCGCTGCCGCTCCAGCAGCCGCAGCTTCATGGCGTAGCCATACAGGGCGTGGTCGTCGAAATTGTGCAGCCCGACCATATCGTCCAGGCGGCGGAATTCCAGCTCCAGCAAAAGCCGCTCGCCCTCCAGCGGGTTCTCGGCGTTCACCGCCGCCGTCACCGTCTGCACGATGGCGGCGTCCCGGTCGGCGGGGATGGGGCAGGGGCGGCCCAGCTTCACATTCCGCTGATAGGTCAGCTCACGGGACAGGGCCTTATAAAAGGCGGCCCATTCCGACAGCAGCGGTCCCTTGTCCGATTCCACCGTCAGCGTCTCCAGCGTCCGGTAGACCCCGCCGCTCACCGCCGTCTGGCACATGGCCAGAAATGCGGCGTAGTCCATGGGAGGCTCCCCCTGGGCTTTCAGCATGGGCAGGCTGGAGATCAGATAGTAATAGGAAGCCACAGCGGCACCCCCTTACAGGCGGGTATCCCGGAAGAAGGGCATCAGCATCTCCGCGATCTCCTGCTCCGAGCAGTCGAAGTAGCCGGAGCCGTCCTTGTCGGCCAGACGGAAGCCCGCGCCCACCTTCTTGGAGGGGCGGATCTCCAGCCCGGCCTTCAGCTCCTGGGCCAGCTCCTGGCGCAGGCCGTCCGTCACCTGCCCCACCTCCACGGTATAGGCGGCGACGTCCTCGCCCTGCACGGCGGCCTGAATGAGCTTCACCAGCGCCTGCTGATCCAGCGCCTTGCCCACATCAGCAGACAGCAGCTTTTCATACTCCCTCTGAATCTCCTGGCGGAAGGCCAGCACCGCGTCCCGCTTGGCCTGCTGGGCGTCCAGCTGGGCGCTGCTCTTGAACACCTCAATCTCCGCCCTGGCGTCGCCGCGCAGCTTGTCCGCCTCCGCCTTCGCGTCGGCCACAATGGCGTCGGCCTGCTTCCGGGCGTCGGCCAGGATAGCGGCAGCCTCCTGATTGGCGCTGTCGATGCCGTCCTTTTTGATGGAAGAAACAAGATCCTGAATCTGAAGTTCCATACACGTTCACCTTCTTATTTGAGTTTTATGGTTATTCTTACAAGTATAGTCTGTATTATATTATAATAATGAATCTTGCAATTTGCAATATTATTTACAGAATCTGTCATTTGAATTTCTAATGGTACGCTTTCCGTCACGGTACACAAAAGCCGCCGGGTATCCCGGCCCTTGCCATGCCTGTATCTTAGCAGACTCTCTGTGCAGATGCTATAGTCAAAACGGACCAAATGCACAAAAAATGTGCAAAAAAAGCGCATGGGGGTGATACCTAAAACGGTATCACCCCCATGACCGCCGCGTCACGGGGATCGAGAAAAATGCCGCCCGTCAGGGGCAGCGCCGTCAGGATCAGATACGCCACCCCCATCAGGATGGCCAGCAGATACCACACCAGCTCACCGCCCCGCAGACGGCGGCGCAGCAGAAAGTGATACAGCGCCATGCCGCCTGCCGCGGCGGCGGAAAACAGCAGCCACAGGGGCATGACGCCCCACAGAAGCCGACATAATAGAATCATCAGCGCCGTGGCGGCCAGCAGGGCGGCACAGTGTCCGCCACGGGAGGTGCCGTCCTCCGGCTCCAGCCGCCACAGCAGCAGCGCCGCGGCCAGGTACGGCCAGAATACCAGCTTGCCCAGCTCCCAGGGGCTCTCGTTCATGGGGGAGAGCACCTCCGTGGCAGGGCAGGGGAGGGCCTGGGCCAGTCCCCGAAGCAGCACGGCGGCGGCCGCCGCCAGCAGGAAGGCCCAGAGATAGCGCAGCTTCCGGAACATGGGCATCGCTCCTTTTTCATATCATCTCTCTATCCCTATGCATGCCGCCGCCGGTAAAGAACCCGTTAGGCTTGACAGCCTCCGGCGGGAGGGGATATAATACCCATAACTGCCTATCTTTTTGAACCAAAGAGGTAACGTATTTCATGAACATTCGATTGATCACCCGCACGGTGGGCTATATCCTGTGGGTGGAGGCGGGCTTTATGCTGCTGCCCCTGCTGGTAAGCCTGGGATATGGCGACGGCTGCTGGGAGGCGTTTCTCTCCTCGGCGCTGCTGTGCGGTATTCTGGGCTCACTGGCCTATCTGGTGCCGGTGACCCGTATGCGGATGCAGGGCCGGGACGGCTATGCCGCCGTGGCGCTGGCCTGGGTGGCGCTGACGCTGCTGGGTGCGTTTCCGTACCTGCTGTCGGACACCATCCCCTCATTTGTAGACGCCCTGTTTGAGACGGCCTCCGGCCTGACCACCACCGGCGCCACCATTCTGGACTCGGTGGAGACTATGCCGCCCAGCATCCTCTTCTGGCGCAGCGAGACCCAGTGGATGGGCGGCATGGGCGTGCTGGTGCTGTTCCTTGCGCTGACGCCCCATCTGGGCGACGGCGCCTACTACCTGATGAAGGCGGAAAGCCCCGGCCCCATCAAGTCCAAGCTGGTGCCCCGTGTGGGCGGCACCGCCAAGATCCTCTACACCATCTATATCGTGCTGACGGCGGCGGAGGCCGTGGCGCTGCGGATCGCGGGCATGTCATGGTTCGACGCGGTGAACCACGCCTTTACCACCATGGCTACCGGCGGCTTCTCTGTCCGCAACACCTCCATCGCCTCCTATCAATCAGACGCCATCACATGGGTGATCATCGTCTTTACGTTTCTGGCGGGCATCAATTTCTCGCTGCTGTACGCCGTTGTCCGGGGCCGCATCAAGGACGCCCTGCGCAGCGAGGAGCTGCGTTGGTACCTGCTGATCCTGGCCGTCACCATCACCCTCATCTGCGTGGATCTCCATGTGGAGCTGGGCCAGGGCTGGTATGAGTCCGCCAAGGACGCCGCTTTCCAGGCCACCACCATCATGAGCACCACCGGCTACGCCACCAAGGACTTTACCCTGTGGCCCACCTTCAGCCGGTGTATCCTGGTGCTGCTGATGTATGTGGGCGGCTGCGCCGGCTCCACCGCGGGCGGCATGAAGATCAGCCGATTGATGCTGCAGGTGAAGAGCCTGCGGCGTGAGCTGGATCACATCATCCACCCCAACCGGGTGTCCGTCATCACCATGGACGGCCAGAGCGTGGACGAGCGGGCCGTCACCTCCGCCCATATGTTCCAGGTGGCGTATCTGCTGGTGCTGATGGCCGGTACGCTGGTGGTCTCCCTGGACGTGCTGGGCTTTACGGAGTCCTTCGTGGCCTCCCTGACCTGCGTCAGCAACGTGGGCCCGTCTCTGGGCGCGTTGGGCCCCATGGCCAACTTCGCGCCCCTCTCCTGGTTCAGCAAGCTGGTGCTGGCCCTGATCATGCTGATGGGCCGTCTGGAGCTGATGCCCATGCTGGTGCTGCTGAGCCCCTCTACCTGGCGCAACAAATAAGGAATAAGCGCTCAGACGCAAGGTCTGGGCGCTTATCTTGCCGCAGAATTTTCATCCATCGAAAGGAGCGTGATCCCATGGCGTCCGCCGGAACCAAGGACATGACCCACGGCGTTCCCTGGCGTCTCATCAGCGTGTTTGCCGTCCCGATTTTTCTCAGCCAGCTCTTTCAGCAGCTCTATAACACCGCCGACGCGCTGATCGTCAGCAAGTTCCTGGGGGATAACGCCCTGGCCGCCGTCAGCGCCTCGGGCCCGCTGGTGTTCCTGATGGTCAGCTTCTTCGCCGGTGCGGCCACCGGCGCGGGCGTGGCCATCTCCCGCTATTTCGGCGCGGGGGACTATGACCGGGTGTCCCGCACCATCCACACCACGGTGCTGCTGGGCCTGTTCAGCAGCATCTTCCTCACCGCCGTGGGCGTGGGCTTCACCCCCACGCTGCTGCGGTGGATGGAGACCGCCCCCCAGGTGATGGCCGACGCTGTCAGCTACTTCCGCTGCTACTTTGCCGGGATCGGCACGGTGGTTATGTACAACACCTTCACCGGCATCATGAACGCCCTGGGCGACAGCCGCCGCCCCCTGTACTACCTGATCGTCTCGTCCCTCACCAACATCGCCCTTGACCTGCTGTTTGTGGGCGTGTTCCGCTGGGGCGTGTGGTCGGCGGCCGTCGCCACCATCGTCTCCCAGGCGGTCAGCGTGGTGCTGTGCCTGCTGCACCTGACCAAGAAGGGCACCATCTTCCAGCTCCGCTGGAGCGCCCTGCGGATCGACGGCGCGCTGCTGCGGGAGATCCTGCGCTACGGCCTGCCCGCCGGGGTGCAGAACTCCGTCATCGCCCTGGCCAACGTGGTGGTGCAGACCAACATCAACTCCTTCGGCAAGGACGCCATGGCGGCCTACGGCGCGTATTCGAAGATCGAGGGCTTCGCCTTCCTGCCGGTCACCAGCTTCTCCATGGCCATCACCACCTACGTCAGCCAGAACCTGGGCGCGGGACAGAAGGAGCGGGCCCGCCGTGGTGCGCGGTTCGGCATCCTGGCGGCGCCCATCATTGCCGAGGTCATCGGCATACTGACGTATCTGACCGCTCCGGCGCTGATCGGCCTGTTCTCCAAAACACCGGCGGTGCTGGCCCTGGGCGTGCTGGAGACCCGCACCATCTCGCTGTTCTACTTTCTGCTGGCCTTCTCCCACGCGGTGGCCAGCGTCTGCCGCGGCGCGGGCAAGGCCTTCGTCCCCATGGCCATCATGCTGTCCATCTGGTGCGTCATCCGCATCCTGTACATCATGCTGATGATGCGCCTGTTCCACCAGATCGTCTACGTCTATTGGGCGTATCCCCTCACCTGGGCTCTCAGCTCGGTGATCTATTTTCTGTACTTCCGCTTCTCCCACTGGCAGGACGGCTTCGACGCCAAGCCGGAAAAAGCATAAAAAGAGACCGGTCTTTGACCGGTCTCTTTTTCAGCTTACATACCGCTGTACATCTGGAAAACCAGAACGCCGAAGCTCTCATCCACAATGGCGGAGCCATCTTCGATCTCCACCGTCATGCCGGGCCACAGCTCCAGCCGTTGGGTGCCGTCGTAGGAACAATAGAGGAAATCACCATGCTCCACACCGTCGGTGTCCCGGAAGGTCGGCGCTTCCAGCACCGTCAGCACCGCGCCGGGATAGACCACGAAAACGTCGTTTTCAAAAACCTGAGACGCATCCTCCCGCACGGTACCCTTTTTGGTCAGGCACACATTGCTCACCTCCACCTTCAGACCCAGGAAGGAAAATGTCTCGGTGGTCAGCGTGGGGGCGGAGGCGGCCTGCTCCATGGCGGCCAGCATACCGTTGGCCCAGTCCCAGTCCTCCCCAAAGGAGGGCACATAGCTGTTGTCATTGCCCATGAACACCAGTTCCAGCAGGGTGTCGCCCTGATACCGGGCCACCACATTGCCGCAGTCGGCGAGGCCCTGCATCCGCATCTGACTGTCCAGATACGCACCGCCTGCCCATCCGATCTCCTGCGGCTTTTCGGGTACCAGCGCATAGTCGAACCGGTACACATCCGCCCGGTTGCCGTCCCCGGTGGCGTACTGCCACACCTTGGTAAAGCGGGTCAGCTGATAGGCGGTAAATTTGCCGGGATTGGTGGCGTAATTATCCAGCGTCTGCTGCATCACCGCGTCGATCTGGGGCTTGAACTCCTCATAGGATGCCTGATCGATGAACTCGTCATAGTCCCGGCTGTGGCGCACAAGGTCATAGAGGGTCTTATCCCGGAAATATCCGGTCGCGCCCCGGCCAAGCTGCACAGAGACGATGTATTCCTGCGAGCTGCACAAGGCAACAAGCTCATTGAGGTCGGTTTGCAGCCGCCACATGGGCGAGAAGCCGGCGGCCATGGCCTCCGCCTCCGTGATCTGCTTGTGGGAGGACGCCATATGCAGCGCGTCGGCCAACTGCTGCACGGTCACCTGCGGATATAAGTACGGGCTGATCTCGCCCAAGTCCTCCGGCTCCACAGAGGCCATCCGCTCCCGAAGGGTCATACCGTCCTCATAGGCGTGGCGGATCAGATCGTAGAGGGTATCATGGCGGAAATAGGCATCAATCTCCTGATCCACCGGATAGGCTGACGATGCCGCTGCGCTGAGATTGACAACATGTACGATCCCGCCCACATTGCCGCAGTCCAGCATCAGATAGGGGCCGCCGCTGATATGCACGGAAACAAACCACTCCTGTCCGTCCTGCTCATAGCCCAGCGCTTCCTCATCCGTAATTTCATACGCGGCGGCATCGTTCATAGCCGTCACCAGACGGCCTAGGGTGATATTGGGGTATTGCTTCACATCCCAGTCGGCAACATCGTCCACCGTCAGCTCCGCCATCATGGCGGCAATAGGACCCAGATCGGCGGACACTTCATTCTTCTTCGCCCCCGTAAACGTACAGCCCACGCACAGCGCCACGGCCAGCACCAGCGCGATGGCGGCCAATGCCGCCGTCCGGGGCTTCTTGGCCAGCAGGACGATCCGCTCATGGAGACTGGTCTTGCCGCCGTCCATGGTGGTGGCCGTCAGCAGGGGGCTTGCGCCCCGGCCGCAGGCCATCCGGATCAGCGTGCGGCCATAGGCGGCCCGCTCCCCCTCGCCCAGGGCGCGGATGGTGGCCTCGTCACAGGCCAGCTCCCCGTCCTGTCGGGACAGTTTCGCCGCCCACCACACCAGCGGGTTCCACCAGTGCAGCGCCAGACACACCGTCCGCAGCAGCGCCCACACATGGTCGCCCTGACGGAAATGGGTGGTCTCGTGGGCCACCGTGTGCCGCAGCAGCGTGCCGTCCTCCTCCGCCTCCGGGGTCACATAGACGGCGGGGCGGAACAGGCCGAACAGGCACGGCACCGCCCGCTCCCGCGCCACATAGACCGGCAGGGAAGCGCCCTCCACTATCAGGGGACGGCTGCTTTTCCGCAGCCGCGCGGCAAAACATAGGTTGGCGGTCAGGAACACCAGCAGCGTCACCGCCGCGCCGCACCACCATACCGGCAGCAGCACCTTGCGGAGGGTCAGAGCACTGGACATGCGGCTGAACTGGTCATCACTGGTGGCACGGGGCGCGATCTGCAGCGGTGCGTTGTCCGCCGCCGCTCCGGCGGGGAGACCCTGCACAGAGCCGTTGTCCGCCTGCCAGATGGTGTCCACCTCCCGGACGCTCTCCACCGCCTGTACCGCCGGGGCCTTTTCCACCACCGACATGACGCTGATATCCGTGCTGCCGAAGCTGACGGGGATCAGCAGCCGCGCCAGCACCAGCAGCCACAGGGCGTATTGCAGCCGCAGGCTGATTTTCCCCCGCAGCAGATACCGCAGGGCGATCACCGCAAGGATGAGAATACACGAGGATACCACCCATTCAATCATGCACTTCCTCCACTTCCCGCAAAATGGCGTACAGCTTGTCGATCTCCTCCTGGGACAGCGTCTGCTTCTTCACCAGCGAGCTGACCATCAGACTGACGCTGCCCTGATACATCCGCTCCAGCAGGTGCTCCGTCTCCTGCACCGCTGCGTCCTCCCGGGCCACCAGCGGCCGGTAGCGCTTCACGCCGCCCTCGCTCTCCGCGCTGACGGCGCCCTTGTCCTCCAGCCGCCGCAGCAGTGTCAGCGTGGTGCTGCGGCTCCAGCCGGTGGTCTCGTGCAGGGCGTCGATGATGGCCCGCCCCGTCCGGGGTGCGGCCGCCCACAGGCACTCCATCACCTGCCACTCCGCCTCGGTCAATCCCATATGGGCCATTGCTCTCACCTCCTGTTGTCTACATCTGTAATCACAATGTAGCATATCAGTTTACGTTTGTCAACAGGAAAGTGAAAATTATTCTCAGCTTCACTGTCCGCCGCCGCTGCGGCAACTTTAACTTGAAAAATACACACTTTTCTGATACACTATCCTAGTTAAAGTATGCCAATGTAAAATGAGGTGGACTATTTGTATCTTAAAGCGCTGGAAATTCAGGGCTTCAAATCGTTTCCCGATAAGACGGTCCTGAATTTCGGAGAGGATATCACCGCCATCGTGGGCCCCAACGGCTCCGGCAAGTCCAATATCTCCGACGCCATCCGCTGGGTCATGGGCGAGCAGAACAGCCGCCAGCTCCGGGGCGCCAAGATGGAGGACGTGATCTTCGGCGGCACGGAGAAGCGCAGCCAGATGGGCTTTGCCCAGGTGACGCTGGTCATTGACAACACGGAGCATATCTTCCCCCGCGACGAAGCGGAGGTGGCCGTTACCCGCCGGTATTACCGCAGCGGCGAATCCGAATACTATATCAACAAGCAGTCGGTGCGGCTGAAGGACGTGAACGAGCTGTTCATGGATACCGGCATGGGCCGCGAGGGCTATTCCATCATCGGCCAGGGCAAGATCGACGAGATCCTGTCCGTGAAATCCGGCGAACGCCGCGAGGTGTTCGAGGAGGCGGCGGGCATCAGCAAGTACCGCCACCGCAAGGAGGAGGCCGAGCGGAAGCTGGAGCGCACCCAGGAGAATCTGGTGCGCATCGACGACAAGATCGCGGAGCTGGAGCTGCAGGTGGAGCCTCTGCGCAAGCAGGCGGAGGTGGCCAAGCGGTATCTGGTGCTGCGGGATGAGCTGCGGGTGCTGGAGATCAGCGTGTGGCTGGAGCAGCTGCAGGATCTGAAGACCGCCAAATTCAAATTGCAGACCGACGTGGAGACGGCCCGGGCCGACAAGGAGCGGGCCGAGGCGGCGCTGGAGGCCGCCTACGCCGCCGCCGAGGGATTGGGCGAGCAGGTGCGGCAGAACGATCTGCAGGCGGAGGAGCTGCGGGGCCAGGTGAGCCGGCTGGAGAGCGCCTCCGGCGAGCATGACAGCGCCATCGCCGTGCTGCGCACCTCGGTGGAGCACAACAACGAGAGCATTGAGCGCATCCGCCGGGAGATGGCGGATACGGAGAACCGGGCGGGCAGCCTGCAGTCCCAGGTGGATGCCCAGCTGCAGCGGATCGCCCAGATCGACGACGAGAGCGCCGCGCTGGAGCGGGAGCTGGAAGCCCTGCTGGCCCAGGCCCGAGAGCTGACCGATACCGCCGCCGGCGCCCAGCGCACGGCGGAGTCCCTGCGGGCGGAGGAGGCGCTGCTGCTGTCCGCCGCCGCGGACGGCAAGGCGGAGCTGTCCGCCCTGCGCTCCGGCCTTGACCAGATGGCGGAGCGCCGTGCCCATACGGAGGCGGAGCTGTCCGCCGCCCGGGAAAAGCTGGAGAAGAGCAGCCGGGAATCCAAGGAGAACCGGAAGCTATTGAACGAGGCCAAAGAGGAGGCCCAGGCCGTCAGCAATATCATCCAGGGCCACAGCCTGAAGATGGAGGGCCGCAAAAAGCGCTCCGCCGACGCGGAAGCGGAGAAGCTGCAGCTCACCATGGACGTGGCGGCGCTGGAGAACCGCATCCGGCTGCTGACGGAGATGGAGAAGGAGTACGAGGGCTTCTCCAACGCGGTGAAGCTGGTGATGCAGGCGGCGGAGAAGAAGACCCTGCGGGGCGTTCACGGCCCGGTGGCCAGCCTGATGAAGACCCAGGAGAAGTACACCGTTGCCCTGGAGATCGCCCTGGGCGCGGGCATGCAGAACATCGTGGTAGACCGGGAGGAGGACGGCAAGGCCGCCATCGGCTATCTGAAGCAGCGCAACGGCGGGCGGGCCACCTTCCTGCCCATGACCGCCGTCCGCGGCGATGTGCTGCGGGAGGATGTCAGCGGCGAATACGGCTTTGTGGGCCTGGCCGTGGATCTGGTCACCTATGATAAAAAATACGACGGCATTTTCCGCAATCTGCTGGGCCGCACCGTGGTGGTGGAGGATCTGGACTGCGGCATTGCCATGGCCCGGAAATACCGCAACGGCTTCCGGATCGTCACGCTGGACGGCCAGGTGATGAACCGGGGCGGCTCCATGACCGGCGGCAGCGTCAGCCGCAGCGCCGGTGTGCTGAGCCGGGCCAACGAGCTGGAAAAGCTGAACGGCCAGCTGGGCGGCATGCGGGACAAGCTGGCCGCCGCCAAACAGAGGGCCGAGGACACCCAGCGTGAGCTGCAGAAGGCTCAGTATGAGCTGGAGGTGGCCTCCGCCCAGCAGCGCAAGGCCGAGGATCTGGTGCTGCAGTATCAGGGCAGGCAGGAGCATTACGACATCCTGAACACGACGCTGGAGCAGAGCTGCGAGGATCTGCAGGCGGAGCTGGATACCTTCGCCCAGCGCACCCAGAACGATGAGGCGCGCTGCGCCGCCGTGGCGGCGGATGTGGCGGAGAAGGAGGCAAAGGCCGCCGAGCTGCGCCGCCGCGCGGAGGAGAGCCAGAGCGGCCAGAGCGACCTGATGGAGAAGACAAACGCCCTGTCCCAGCAGGTCAGCGAGAAGAAAGCCGCCCAGGCGGCCCTGGCCGCCGAGCGGGACGCGGGTCAGCGCAGCATCACCGACCTGGAGCGGCTGCGGCTGGATATGGTCACCGACCGGGATCAGCGCCAGGCGCTGATGGATCAGTTCGCCGCCGCCAACGAAAAGGCGGAGGGCGAGATCGCCGCCCATCAGGCCCAGCTTGACGGTCTGCGCCGTCAGGGCGAGGAACTGCGGACAAAGCTGACCGCCCTGTCGGAGCAGAAGCTGCAGCTGGAGGGCCAGCGGGACGCCAGGAACCGGGAGAGCCGGGACTGCAACGAGGCGGTCATCGCCACCACCCAGGAGCTGTCCCGCATGGAGCAGAAGCTCCAGGGCAACGCCATGGAGGAGAAGGCCCTGCTGGACAAGCTGTGGGAGCGCTATGAGCTGAGCCACAGCGCCGCGCTGGAGCAGCGCGTGGAGCTGGAGAGCGTGCCCAAGGCCACCCGCCGTATCGCGGAGCTGAACCGGGAGATCAAGGGCCTGGGCACCCCCAACATCGGCGCCATCGACGAATACGAGCGGGTCAACACCCGCTATACCTACCTGTCCGAGCAGCGCGCCGACGTGGAGAAGGCGCGGGGTGAGCTGATGGGCGTCATCGAGGAGCTGACCAGGCAGATGACCGACATCTTCGCCCAGCAGTTCAAGCTGCTGAACGAGAGCTTCCAGGAGACGTTCCTGGAGCTGTTCGGCGGCGGCAAGGCCCAGCTGGAGCTGGAGGACGAGAAGGATATCCTCAACTGCGGCATCGAGATCCGGGTGCAGCCCCCCGGAAAGCAGCTCAAGACCATCACGCTGCTGTCCGGCGGCGAGAAGGCCTTTGTGGCCATCGCCCTGTATTTCGCCATTCTGAAGGTACATCCCACGCCGTTCTGCGTCATGGACGAGATCGAGGCGG
>ERZ826242.1030-NODE-1030-length-34007-cov-5.711328_pt1 | contig 34007 bp, 30 predicted proteins | sample MGYA00519871_ERZ826242 | MGnify/ENA primary metagenome ERZ826242 (study PRJEB31778, sample SAMEA3449226) | human gut metagenome | biome: human gut; feature: human-associated habitat; material: faeces | place: United Kingdom | collected 2010/2012 ...
AAATGGACAGGAATACTGTCAGATATATGATCGACGAACTGCAGAAGGAAGTGGACTTACAGAAGGCTGCTATTGCTGAAAATGCCACTATCATTGCTGAAATGAATGCTTCCATCGCTGAAAAGGATTCCACCATCGCTGAAAAGGATTCCGCCATTGCTGCACTGCAGGCCAGGATCCGGGAGCTGGAATCCGGAAATTCTTCTGATCTTCCTTCTTAAGGTGCCTGTTTTGTCCAGTTCATAGGAATTTTCATCATATTTATTCAAAAAAATAATCTTTTTAGAAAATTTACACAATATATCCTTGACAATCTTCGACATTTTGTGCATTATATAATATAGTAATGTTAAAAATATATTTACATTTTGTATATTTTGCGTTATGTATATTTGAAAATTCTCATTATGTGGGATCCCAGACTCTATGGGCTCTTCTGCATAACAAGCAAGCCCGGCAGGTACATTCTGCCGGGCTCATGTCTTTTTTATCTGTCCTGATCATTTCTTAGGAAGTACTACCTTATCCAGATGCCAGATATCATCTACATATTCCTGAATGGTTCTGTCGGAAGTAAACTTTCCACTGCATGCTACATTGAGGATGGCACTTCTTGCCCAACCCTTTTCATCTCTGTAAGCTGCTTCTACCTTCTTCTGTGCTTCTGCATAAGAACGGAAATCCTTCAGAATAAAGTAAGTATCTGCCTTGGCTGTGCTTAAGGTATTCAGCAGGGAGTTATACAGCGTTCTGAATCTGTCTGGATCCCCAGGTGCATAGGTTCCATTGATCAGCTGCATCAGTACCCTTCTGATGTCAGGGTCATTGTTAAAGATCTCTGTAGGATCATAACCACCATTGTTTTCATAATTGATAACTTCATCAGAAGAAAGTCCGAAGATAAAGGCATTTTCCTTTCCAACCTCTTCTACGATCTCCACATTGGCGCCATCCATGGTTCCCAGTGTCAGTGCTCCGTTCAGCATAAACTTCATATTACCGGTACCGGATGCCTCCTTGCTTGCCGTAGAGATCTGCTCGGATACATCTGCTGCTGCAAAGATGATCTCCGCATTGGATACTCTGTAGTTTTCAATGAAGACTACCTTGATCTTACCGTTGATCGCAGGATCATTGTTAACCACATCTGCAACAGAGTTGATCAGCTTAATAGTCATCTTGGCATTGTAATAGCCTGCTGCTGCCTTCGCACCAAAGATAAAGGTTCTCGGATAGAAGTCCATATCCGGATTATCCTTTAACTGGTTATAAAGATACATAACGTGCAGGATATTCAGAAGCTGACGCTTATACTCATGCAGTCTCTTTACCTGTACATCAAAGATGGAGCGGGGATCAACCTCGATACCATTGTGCTCCAGAATGTACTTCGCAAGACGTACCTTGTTCTGATATTTGATATTCATAAATTCCTGCTGTGACTTTTCATCGTCAGCAAAAACCTTCAGCTTGTTGATCTTCGGAAGATCTGTGATCCAGTCATTTCCCACATGGGCAGTAACCCAGTCAGCAAGCAGCGGATTTGCATGAAGAAGGAAACGTCTCTGTGTAATACCGTTTGTCTTGTTATTAAACTTCTCAGGCATCATTTCGTAGAAATCCTTCAACTCCTGATGCTTCAGGATCTCTGTGTGCAGTCTTGCCACACCGTTAACAGAGTAGCCTGCTGCAATTGCAAGATGTGCCATCTTTACCTGTCCGTCATAGATGATTGCCATCTTGCGGATCTTTTCCTGATTACCGGGATACATCTCCTGAATCTTCAGGATAAATCTGCGGTTGATCTCCTCAATGATCTGATATACTCTTGGAAGGAGCCTTGAGAACAGCTCGATGGGCCATTTCTCAAGTGCTTCTGACATGATCGTATGGTTGGTATAAGCACAGGTCTTAGTCGTTACTTCCCATGCCTCATCCCACGTCAGATAATACTCATCCATCAGGATTCTCATCAGCTCTGCCACCGCTACCGTAGGATGGGTATCATTTAACTGGAAGGTAACCTTTTCATAGAACTTACGGATATCGTCGTGCTTACGCATATATTTGGAAACTGCTTCCTGCACAGATGCAGAAATAAAGAAATACTGCTGTTTCAGACGAAGCTCCTTACCAGCATAGTGGTTGTCGTTGGGATAAAGAACCTCAACAATGTTTCTTGCCAGATTCTCCTGCTCAACAGCCTTCTGATAATCACCCTTGTCAAAGGAATCCAGCTGGAAGCACTCCACTGCTTCAGCATCCCAGATACGAAGGGTATTTACAATGCCATTACCATAGCCAACGATTGGAAGATCATAAGGGATCGCCTTTACGCTCTGATAGCCTTCCTGTACAAAATTACTTCTTCCATTCTCATCAATGTGGACATTTACATAACCGCCAAACTTGACGATCTTGGCATATTCCGGTCTTCTCAGTTCAAAAGGGTTGCCATCAACAAGCCAGTTATCCGGAACCTCTACCTGATAGCCATCACGGATCTCCTGTTTGAACATACCATAACGATATCTGATACCACAGCCATATGCTGCATAACCAAGTGTTGCAAGTGAATCAAGAAAGCAGGCTGCCAGACGGCCAAGTCCACCGTTTCCAAGAGCTGCATCAGGCTCCTGATCTTCGATCACATTCAGATCCAGTCCCAGTTCATCAAGAGCTTCTTTTACTTCCTTCTGTGCCTGAAGATTGATAATATTATTTCCAAGGGCACGACCCATCAGAAATTCCATTGAAAGGTAATACACTGTCTTTGGATCCTGCTTCTCGTATTCCTCCTGGGTTCTCATCCAGTTATCTACTACTGCATCCTTGATCGCATAGGCCACTGCCTGAAATACCTGCTGGGGTGTTGCCTCTTCCAGTGTCTTTCTGTACAGTGTCTTGATATTGTACAGGACACTTCTCTTAAACAGGTCCTTATCAAAAGTAACTGATACCGGTACCGTCTTTTTTGCCATTTTCTTCTCCTCCACCTAAAATCACTTTTCCACCTTTTTACATACACAATCTGTATTATACTACAATCATATGCAAATCACAAGGGAAACCCCATGTTTCTGGCTCTTCCGTTCCGTAAAATATATGTAAAAATGCTCCTTCCATAGATGATTTTCCATAGAAGAAGCATTTTTCATTTTTATTTACTGCTTTTCAATGCTGATGGTTACCTTTTCACCATTGACATTCCACTCTTTGGAAACAGAAAGTTCCCTGCCGGATACAATATCCTCAGCCAGTACCTTGCCGCAGATCGTATCCTTATTCTTGGCTGCGATCTCAGAAAGCCTATCATTGCCATTTAAGGATACCAGAATATGATCCATAACTTCAAATCCGGATTCCTTACGCATGGTCTGGATCTTGCTGATCAGCTCGTATACAAATCCCTCTTCGATCAGCTCCGGTGTCAGGTTGGTATCAAGGACAACCGTTACATAATTGTCAGCCTCGGTTACAAAGCCTTCCTTCTGTGCCACATCAATGAGCAGATCCTCTTCTGCCAGGGAAATCTCTGTACCGTCTACCGTAAACTTCAGAGCACCCTCGCTCTTTAACTGCTTCATGGCTTCCGTTCCATCGATCTCTTCCAGATACTTTTTGATGCTGCCAAGCTGTTTGCCATACTTAGGGCCTACTGTACGGAGCTGAGGCTTAAAGCTGTAGCTTGTCAGGTCACTGACATCTTCCTTGAAAACTACTTCCTTGACATTCAGCTCATCCTCGATGATCGCCTTGAAATAATCATTCAGCTCATGGGCTGCCTTTACATACATGGTTCCGATCGGCTGACGGTTCTTGATGGCTCCCGCATTTCTTGCGGCACGTCCCATTACTACGATATCAAGAGCCTCTTCCATATTATCTTCCAGCTTCTTGTCGATCATGGCCTCATCTGCCACAGGGAAATCACACAGATGGATACTTTCCGGTGCGTTCTTATCAATGCTGCATACCATGTTCTGATAGATTTCTTCTGTCATGAACGGGATCATGGGTGCTGCACACTTACAGATCTCAACAAGTGCTGTATACAGTGTCATGTAGGCATTGATCTTATCCTGTTCCATGCCCTTTGCCCAGAAACGGTCTCTGCAGCGGCGCACATACCAGTTACTCATCTCATCCACAAAGTTATCCAGTACTCTGGCAGCCTCAGGGATCCTGTAATGATCCAGATGATCATCTACCTCCTTGATCGCTGTATTTAACTTGGACAGCAGCCACTTATCCATAACAGGGAGCTTATCATACTCCAGTGTATATTTCGTAGCATCAAAGTTATCAATATTTGCATACAGGATAAAGAATGCGTAGGTATTCCAGAGGGTTCCGAGGAATTTACGCTGTCCTTCCATAACAGCCTTGCCGTGGAAACGGTTCGGAAGCCATGGTGCGGAGTTGATATAGAAATACCAGCGGATCGCATCAGCACCGTAGGTCTTCAGGGCATCAAAAGGATCTACTGCATTTCCCTTACTCTTACTCATCTTCTGCCCGTTTTCGTCCTGTACATGTCCGAGAACGATAACATTTTCATACGGAGCCCTATTGAACAGCAGCGTGGATTCTGCCATCAGGGAATAAAACCATCCACGGGTCTGGTCTACTGCTTCTGAAATAAACTGTGCCGGGAACTGTGCTTCAAACAGATCCTTATTTTCAAATGGATAATGATGCTGTGCAAAGGGCATTGCTCCTGAATCAAACCAGCAGTCAATTACTTCCGGTACACGCTTCATGGTCTTACCGCATTCAGGACAGGTGCAGGTGATCTCATCAATGTAAGGTCTGTGAAGCTCTACCGTCTTCGCTGCAGGATTACCGGAAAGCTTAAACAGCTCTTCCCTGGAACCAATGGATTCCTGATGTCCACAGCCTTCGCATTCCCAGATATTTAAAGGAGTTCCCCAGTAACGGTTACGGGATACGCCCCAGTCCTGGATATTTTCAAGCCAGTTGCCAAAACGTCCTTCTCCGATAGATTCCGGAATCCAGTTTACAGTCTTGTTATTGCGCACCAGATCATCACGGACAGCTGTCATCTTGATGAACCAGGATTCTCTTGCATAATAGATCAGCGGAGTATCACATCTCCAGCAGAACGGATAATCATGTTCAAACTTCGGTGCATCGAAGAGCTTGCCTTCCTTATCAAGGTCTGCGAGTACCTTGGGATCCGCATCCTTTACAAACAGTCCTGCATAAGGAGTCTCTGCTGTCAGATCACCCTTGCCGTCTACAAACTGTACAAAAGGAAGATCATATTTACGTCCTACCTGTGCATCGTCCTCACCAAAAGCAGGTGCGATATGAACGATACCAGTACCATCTGTCATGGTTACATAGCTGTCACAGGTTACATAGAAACCTTTCTTATGCTGCTTTTCTGCGCATTCTCCTGCACAGGCAAAAAGCGGCTCGTATTCCTTGTATTCGAGATCCTTTCCTTTATAAGTCTCAAGTACCTCATAAGCAGGCTTACCTTCCTCTGCCAGTCTGCCAAGTACAGTGTCAAGCAGCGCCTCTGCCATATAATAGGTATAGCCGTCTGCTGCCTTTACCTTGCAGTAAGTCTCATCCGGATTTACGCAGAGTGCCACGTTGGAGGGCAGTGTCCATGGAGTTGTTGTCCATGCCAGGAAATAAGCATCCTCGCCCTTTACCTTGAAACGTACTACTGCAGAACGTTCCTTAACTGCTTTATAGCCCTGTGCCACCTCATGGGAGGAAAGAGGGGTTCCACATCTGGGGCAGTAAGGTACGATCTTAAATCCCTTATAAAGAAGACCCTTATCCCAGATCTGCTTCAATGCCCACCATTCAGATTCAATAAAGTCATCATGATAAGTAACATAGGGATCATCCATATCAGCCCAAAAGCCGACGGTTCCAGAAAAGTCTTCCCACATTCCCTTATATTTCCATACACTTTCCTTACATTTCCGGATAAAGGGATCCAGTCCGTATTCTTCAATCTGCTCCTTGCCATCAAGACCAAGCTGCTTCTCTACCTCCAGCTCTACCGGAAGGCCATGGGTATCCCAGCCTGCCTTACGGGGAACCATATATCCCTTCATGGTGCGGTATCTGGGGATCATATCCTTGATAACACGTGTCAGCACATGCCCGATATGGGGCTTTCCGTTGGCAGTCGGAGGACCGTCATAAAAGGTATACGTCGGTCCTTCCTTACGGTTTTCCATACTCTTTTTGAAAATGTCATTGTCTTTCCAGAATTTTTCAACTTCTTTTTCACGGTCGACAAAATTCAAGTCATTTGATACTTTCTGATACATGATCTTTTCCTTTCCTCGTTTATAATACAGGAAAGAATCCTGCCCAGAGGGCTTTTTTATGTCACCAGAACATTATGAAGTAATTTCCCTGGACATAAAAAAGCCGTCCTGTAAAAGGACGGGATCTTTCCACGTTAACCACCTGTTACACCATACACGCCAGAGCTTTCTGCTCATGGTTTCATATGTTTTCCCTTAACGGAGGATACCGGCAAAACCTACTTTTGAAAAATACTGTCCACTACTGTAAATGTCCAATTTCAGTCTGCAGCTCAGAAATGATGTTCACTGACCTTCTACTGATACCGGATCACACCTGCCCCGGCTCTCTGTTACGTTCAAAAATCAGCTACTGTCTTCGTCATAGCCATTTGGTCTGTACTTCTTCAAATTACACCATAAAAACAGAATTTGTCAAGAGGCTGACCGCATTTTGTGCCATAAAGCCAAAAATCCCATGGACGGCTTCTTCTTCCTGTTGTAAAATGGAACTGTTTGAAGTTGCAAGCCAAGAAAAGGATAGTTATTATGCAGGATCAAAACAAAACCCCTATTTATCTGGAAACAAACGGTGACTTTCGAATGCGCGAGCTTGACAAGGGAGATCTGGATCAGTTCAATGCCCTGCTGCAGTACGCTTTCCAGGTCACAACCAAGGAACTGTTTGAAACCGGCTGGGCACAGGATGAGATCAAATATGCCAAGCGTCCCATCCTGGAGGAGGCCTATGTCATCGGCTGGTTCTATAAGGACCGGCTGGCTTCCATGATCGTTGTCTACCATATGCAGGTCAATGTCCATGACAACATTATGGACATGGGCGGTATCACCGGTGTGGCAACCTATCCGGAATATGCCGGAAGAGGCCTGATCCACTCCCTCATGCGCCGGGTGCTTGATTATATGAACAAACAACAGATGCCACTCTCCTTTCTCTGTCCCTACTCCATTCCCTTCTACCGGAAAATGGGCTGGGAAATCTGCTCTGACCAGCTTACCTTCAATGTAAAGGATGTACAGCTTCCCAAGGCAAGACCGGTTCCCGGTATGGTAGAACGTGTCAGTCTGGATTCTGAAGATTATCATAATGTACATTCCTACTTTGCCTTTCAGCAGCACGGCTGTATGATCCGTGACACCCTTTCCTGGGAAGAATACTGGAGATGGGACAATGATGATATGATCGTTGCTGTTTACTACAGCAGGGAGCATAAACCTCTTGGCTATGTTGCTTACTATATTGCCAACGAGATCTTCCATATTAAGGAAATGGTCTATCTGAACCTGGAAGCCAATTATGGACTCTGGAATTATATCAGTGCACATTTTTCCATGATCACCCAGGTCAAGGGAAACAATTTCTCCGGCGAACCCATGGCTTATCTGTTTGAGGACAGTGAAATCACAGAAACCATTGCCCCTTATATCATGGGACGCATCAACAACGTAAAGGACTTTCTGAAAGCTTTTCCTTATCAGGTAACCCCGGAAGACTTTAAGATCCATTTTAAGGTCCACGATGAAATGGCTCCCTGGAATGAAGGAGACTACATGGTATCCTGGCATGACGGGGAAACCAGCTGTGAGCAGGTGGAGGATAACCAGTCCATCAATGTCGTAGAATTAAACATCAACACCCTGACTACCATGATGATGGGATACAAAAGACCGACCTATCTGTATGACCACGAAAAGCTCAAAACAGAATATTATATGCTGACCTGGCTGGAACGTCTGATTCCAGTAGAGAAGCCCTACTTTTCAGATTACTTTTAAACCATATCTCAGAAGGGAGAAGCTTATGGACAGACAAAACCTGACCCTGCTCACTGATCTTTACGAGCTCACCATGATGCAGGGCTACTTCAAGCACAAGGACCGCAACGAAACTGTTATCTTTGATGCCTTTTACCGCAACAACCCCTGTGACGGCGGTTATGCCATTGCCGCCGGACTGGAGCAGCTCGTAAAATACATCAAGGATCTTCACTTTTCCGACCACGATATCCGTTATCTTTCCGGTCTTGGTATTTTTGATGCGGATTTTCTCGACTATCTGGCAGATTTCCGTTTCTCGGGTGATATTTATGCCATTCCGGAGGGAACAGTCATTTTCCCGAGAGAGCCCCTTGTCAAGGTGATCGCTCCCATCATGGAGGCCCAGCTTGTAGAAACTGCGATCCTGAATATCATCAATCATCAAAGTCTGATCGCAACCAAGGCAGCAAGGGTCTGCTATGCTGCGAAGGGCGATGGCATTATGGAATTCGGCCTGCGCCGTGCCCAGGGTCCGGATGCCGGTATTTATGGTGCAAGAGCTGCCATGATCGGCGGCTGTATCGGCACCTCCAACGTTCTGTGTGGACAGCTTTTTGATGTTCCTGTGAAAGGTACCCATGCCCACAGCTGGATCATGAGCTTTCCTGATGAATATACCGCTTTTAAAACCTATGCGGATCTGTATCCGACTGCCTGCATCCTGTTAGTGGATACCTACGACACCTTAAAATCCGGTGTTCCAAATGCCATCCGTGTCTTTCAGGAAATGAGAGCTGCTGGTGTTCCTCTTACCTTCTACGGGATCCGTCTGGACAGCGGCGACCTTGCCTATCTCTCAAAGAAGGCCCGCAGGATGCTGGACGAAGCAGGCTTCCCGGATGCTGTGATCTCTGCTTCCAATGATCTTGATGAATATCTGATCGAATCCCTGAAGGCGCAGGGTGCCGCTATTACCTCCTGGGGTGTTGGAACCAATCTGATCACCGCCAAGGATAACCCGGCATTCGGCGGCGTTTACAAGCTGGCTGCCGTTATGGGTGAGGATGGCAGTTTTATCCCCAAGATCAAGCTTTCTGAAAACAGCGAGAAGGTAACCAACCCCGGCAACAAGAAGATTTACCGTGTTTACGAAAAGGAAACCGGCAAGATCAAGGCAGATCTGATCTGTCTTGTTGATGAGAGCTTCCGTGAGGATAAGCCGCTCCTTCTCTTCGATCCTTCCGAGCCCTGGAAAAAAACAAAGCTCCCTGCCGGAAGCTTTACTTTAAGAGAACTGCTCGTTCCTGTATTCAAAGATGGTAAATGCTGCTACGAATCACCCAGGGTTATGGATATCCGTTCCTATTGCATGAAGGAACAGGATACCCTTTGGGATGAGACGAAGCGTTTCGTCAATCCTCATCAGGTCTATGTGGATCTTTCCAGAAAGCTCTACGATACCAAGATCGAGCTGCTTGACCAGATGAGCTGACAATAAAGCTTCAAAGCCTACTCATTTTCCATAAAAAGCGCCATCAGATATTCTGCAGCCGGAAGGAGGATCTCCGGATCCACCTTAAATCCCGGCTGATGGATGGCCGCTCCTACACCGGTACCGATCTTAATATAACACCCCTGCCGCTTCTCTTCATAGAAGGAGAAGTCATCACCACCCATGGAGCTTTCTTCCGGCACAGTCAGAAGGCTCTGTTTTTTTGCTGTTTCTTCTGCAGCCCCCGCCATTGCCGGGTCATTTACGACTGCCGGGGAACCCGGATACCACTGAAATTCCGCTGATGCCCCATAAGCCTTCGCCGTCATTTCCGTGATCTCACGAAGTCTCCTTTCGAAGAGCACCCGGTCTTCCCTGTTCATCGTCCGTACCGTCCCCTCTAATTCTGCTGTTTCCGGTACCACATTCCATGTATTCCCTGCTTCTATCCTTGTCACACTGATCAGTGTCGGATGAAAAGCATCACTGTTTCTTGTCACAACTGTCTGAAACGCCTGTACCATTGCTGCAGCCGCAGGGATCGGATCAATACCGGTATCCGGATGCGCACCGTGACATCCCTTTCCGGTGATCTTGATCAGGAAACGGTCCGCCGCCGCTGCCACATAGCCTTCCCGGATACCAATAGTTCCTACCGGATTGGTGGGATCGGCATGAAAGCCCCAGATCAGCTCCACATCATCGATCAGATCTGTTTCTGTGATCTTCTCTGCTCCCCTGGCGGATTCCTCCGCCGGCTGGAAAATGATCTTTACTGTGCCGGCCAGCGCCTTCCTGTTCTGTTGCAAAAGTACAGCACAGCCAAGTCCTGCCGTAATATGGAAATCATGTCCACAGGCATGCATTTTCCCCTTTATTTCAGAGGCATAAGGGACACCACTCTCTTCGAGAATCGGGAGAGCATCAATATCGCAGCGAAGAGCCCGCACAGCTCCCTCTCTCTCTCCATGGATCACAGCGATAAGTCCTGTCTCCAGCTCTGAATCCATGATCCCGATCCCATGCTCTGCCAAAAACTCCCTTATCTTCTCTGTTGTCTGATATTCTTCATAGGACAGCTCCGGATGTCTGTGAAACCAGAAAAAGGCTTCCTGTAATTCATGCCCGAGCTGTAACCCTTCCTTCTCCAGTTCTTTGCCTTCCATACGCATATTTCCTCGCATCACATTTTTATTTACTGTTGGGATCCACTGCATCCCGCAGAGCATCTCCAATAAAGTTAATTGCCATAACCAGGATCACTATGAGGAGTCCCGGCGGAACCCAGAGCCATGGCTGCTTTGTCAGCACAGTCAGTGATTCAGCTCCGTTTAACATATTACCAAGGCTGGCTGTCGGCGGCTGTACACCCATGCCAAGAAAGCTTAAGGCTGCTTCATCCAGCATGGACAACGCCAGCACCGAGGTCGCATAGACAAGGATCGGAGCCACTGTATTTGGCAGGATCTCCGAAAACAGAATATGCTTTAAGGACATGCCTGCCACCAGATTTCCCTTGATAAAATTCGTTTCCCGCAGATTCAGCACATTTCCCCTGACCAGTCTTGCGATCCCCGGCCAGTCTACAAAGCCGAGGATCAGTATAATACTCCAAAGTCCCGGCTTAAAGATCGCTGCCGCTACCAGCACAAGCAAAATATAGGGAAAAGACATCACCATATCTGTAAAGCGCATGATCACCATATCTGCGGCGCCGCCAAAATATCCTGCTATCAGACCGAGTACCACACCGATCACTGTAGAGATCAGTGTTGCCATGATCCCGACAAGCAGCGATATTCTCATGGCATAAAGAAGTCTGCTAAGGACATCCCTTCCGATCTGATCTGTTCCAAGAAGAAACTCCAGGGACGGTGCACCGCTGAAGGATCCTGCGATCTCATTGGGATCATAGGGGGCAAGAACAGGAGCGAAAAGAGCAGCCAGTCCAAGAATGATAAATACAATAAGGCTGATCATACCGAGCTTATGTTTTTTAAATCTACGAAAGACAGTCTGCAGATAGCTCTCACTGGTTATATCCTTCTCCGGCATACCATGTTCTGTCAGATTTTTTACTTTTTTCTTTTTCATGGCTGCCTCCTTAATCCAGTGAAATAGTAGGATCTACCAGTGCATACAGGATATCCGTCACCAGATTGGCTATGAGGACAACCACTGCCGAAAGCAGGCAGACACCCATGATCACGGGGTAATCCCTTCCAATAATAGCACTCATGGTCATAAGTCCAAGTCCCGGCCAGGAAAATACCTGTTCTATGATAACTGCACCGCCAAACAGCATGGGGATCTCCATGCCAATTACCGTTACGATCGGCACCAGTGCATTTCTCAGTGCATGCTTATAAATAACACGGAATCTTCCGATTCCCTTGGCTCTTGCTGTCCTTAAATAATCCTGCTGCAGGATCTCCAGTACGGCACTTCGGATATAACGGATATTGCTTCCTGCCATGGATGTGGCAAGAACGATCACCGGCATCACCATATGCTTTGCCACATCTGCTGCGCCACCCTTTGTACCAAGTGTGATCATCCCGCTCGAGGGCAGGAGCTTCAGCTTGATTGTAAAAATATAAATAAGGAGCAGCGACAGGAAAAATCCCGGTATGCTGCTTCCAAGGAAGGAAGCAGTCACTACTGCATAATCCCCTTTGGAATACTGGTGGATCGCACTGTAAATACCTGCCGGCACTGCAAGGATCAGGCTCACGACCAGGGAAACTCCCATCAGCAGGAGGGTCGGTCCCAGATGGCTTCTGATCATTTCCAAAACCGGCTGATAAGATTTTACAGAATAACCCATATTCCCGTGAAGAAGCTGTGAAAGCCATACAAAATACTGGATATAAAAGGGTTTGTCCAGTCCCATGGCGATCTTTTTAGCCTCTACTGCAGCTTCCGATACCCTCGGTCCCTTCAGCATTTCAAGAGGACTTCCTGCCAGACACATGATGGCATAGTCTATAATGGTAATTCCAATCAGCACCGGGATAGCAATCAGAATCCGCTTGATTATATATTTGGTCATGCTTTTTCCCTCCTGCCTTCTTCTGTCATAGCAATAGGACACGCTGTCATATGTCCACTGCCTGGTAATGTTTCCTGCATCTCCGGCTCTCTCTGTCTGCAGATATCTGTGGCATAGGGACACCTTGGATGGAACCTGCAGCCCGTGGGAGGTTCAATACTGCTTCCCACCTCTCCCATAAGGATCTTCCTTCCATCCTCCCTTTCATCCGGATCCGGTACCGGAACTGCAGAAAGAAGAGCTCTCGTATAGGGATGTACCGGATGATTGAAAATCTCCTTAGCCTCTCCCATTTCCACGATCTTACCAAGATACATGACTGCGATCCTGTCGCTGACATAATTGACAGCACCAAGTCCATGACCTACAAACAGAAGGGTCAGTCCAAGCTCCTTCTGCAGGCTGCGCAGCAGGTTCAGGATCTGTGCCTGGATAGATACGTCCAAGGCACTGACTGGCTCATCACAGACGATAAACTCCGGATTCAGCGAAAGTGCCTTGGCTATTCCGATACGCTGCCGCTGTCCTCCCGAAAACTCGTGCGGATATCTTCCAAGGACACTTCTTGGCAGCCCTACCATATCGAGCAGATTCAGGATATCCTTTTCCACACTGGCTTTCGTTGAGATCCCATGATACAGCATGGGCTGTGCCAGAATCTCATAAATATGCTTCCTTGGATTTAAGGATGAATAAGGATCCTGAAATACCATCTGCAGCTTGGTACGAAAAGGCTTTACATCCTTCCGATTCATCCTTCCAAGATCGTGATCCTTATAATATACCGTCCCGTCTGTGGGCTTTTCAAGTCCCACAAGCTGCCTTCCTATGGTGGATTTTCCACAGCCTGATTCTCCCACAAGTCCAAGCGTTTCTCCCTGACAGATCTGGAAGCTGACACCGTCCACTGCCTTAACATAGCCAGTAGTATGGGTAATGATCCCGCCTTTAATTGGATAATATTTTTTCAAATTTTCAATCCGAAGCAGAGGCATCTTCTCTTCGCTTTGTTTATGATTCATCCTGGATACCTCCCTCCTTCCTTACAATACATCTCGCCATATGACCGCCGCCAAATTCATAATTTTCCTGTGGCTTGTCACATTCCGGCCTGCGATAGCTGCAGCGATCTGCAAAACGGCAGCCCGGAATATGGTCGTAGCTTTCCGGTACGATGCCGGGAATTGCCTTAAGCTGTCGTTCTGCCGTGTCCCGGATCGTAGGTACCGTGTCCATAAGCGCTCTGGTATAAGGATGTTTTGGATGCCTGAAGAGCTCCCGCACGGGTGCCTCCTCAATGATCTGCCCTGCATACATGACGATGACACGGTCTGCCATATGCGCTACCAGTCCGATGTCATGGGTGATCAGGATCATGGCCATTTTGTTTTCCTTCTGCAGCTCCTTTAAAAGCTGCATAATCTGCGCCTGTATCGTCACATCAAGAGCTGTCGTCGGCTCATCTGCGATCAGGAGCTTCGGCTTACAGGAAAGCGCCATGGCGATCATGACACGCTGACGCATTCCGCCTGACAGTGTATGGGGATACTTTTTCATGGTGCTCTTTGCATCCGGCATACCAACTCTTGAGAGAAGCTCTTCTGCCTGTTTCCTGGCCTCATCTTTGGAAAGACCTCTGTGGATCTGAAGGCTTTCCATAATCTGGTTCCCTACTGTAAATACAGGATTCAGCGAAGTTAAAGGATCCTGAAAGATCATGGTCATCTGATCTCCTCGGATTTTATCCAGTTCCTTTTCCGTCATGGCTAACAGATCTCTGTCCTCAAACAGTACCTTTCCTTCTGTTACTTTGCCGCCCCTTGACAAAAGGCCCATAACAGACAGATTGGTAACGCTCTTTCCACAACCTGACTCACCAACGATGCAGACCACTTCTCCTTCATCAACATGAAAGCTGACATGATCTACACTGGTCGTTTCCCCGTAGTCTCCTGTAAATACAGTAGTAAGTCCCTCTACCTCCAGTAAATGTGACATGATGTTTCCTCTCTCTTTATATGGATAATACCACAGACCGGTCTCCCGGCCTGCGGTATCTGAATTCCTGCCTTTTCTTTTAACGCTTATTCAACGATATCCCATTCCTGGATATTGTTGAAAAGTCCATATACATTGGCATGTACATTGGTCAGTCTCTTGTTCACTGCGCCCTGTGCACTGATCACATAAGCAGAAAACATCGGTACATCTTCCTGTGTCTGCTTGTCAGTGATGGAGTACAGATCTTTAAGACTTGCCGTGTCATCTGTGGAGCCAACCTGTGCCAGTGCATCATCAATTGCGGAATTGCTGTAACCGGTCCAGCTGTCCTCTCCACCAAGAAGCCATGCGATATCTACGGAAGGATCGATCGGCGGATAAGTGTACTGTACTGCAAACAGATCATAATCAGTGCCGCCTGCCATGCTCATCAGTGTAGCAAGGTCAACTGTCTGTACCTCTACCTTGATCCCAACCTGTGCCCACTGTGCTGCCATTACCTGCGCTGCATTCACGAAGGTGCCATCACCGGAATTTACAAAGAAACGCAGTGTCTGTGAGCCATCCCAGCCAGCTTCTGCAAGAAGCTCTTTTGCCTTTTCAGGATCATAGGAAATCGGTGTAATACTGTCATCGAAGTAAGGACTTGCAGATGATACAAAGCCATCGATCACTTCGCCATGTCCCTTCAGCAGATCATCTACGATCTTCTGTCTGTCAATCGCATATACAAGCGCCTGACGTACTCTGGCATCCGGAATGTTCTTTGTCTGGATAAATACAGACTGGTTGGTTACAGGAGAACCGTAAACAACATCCACATTCTCAAGAGCATCAATGCTGTCATTGTCTTCCTGAGGGATATTGGTCATGGTGTGGCTTGTAACATCAATTTCGCCGGACTGCAGACTGGAGTATACCTGGCTGGCATCAAGGATCTTGAAGTTCATCTTGCCAATCTTCGGTGCTCCCTTCCAGTAGTTTTCATTGGCTACATAAGAAATGTAATGGTTAGTATCATAATCAGTTACCATATAAGGACCGCTGACAACATCAGGATGATTGAACCAGTCACTTGTAGTCAGCTCGCCTTCAGCAATATTTTCAATAACGCTCTTTGGCATGGTATGGAAATATGCTGCATATGAGCTCATAAAGGTGATCATGCTCATAGGCTCCTTGGTTGTAAACTGTACTGTCTTTTCATCAACAGCAGTCACACCGGAAACCTCTGTAGCTCCTTCCTCTACAAATCCTGTCTCGGAATCTACGCCTTCAAACACTCCATAAACCAAAGTTGCATTGGCTACCAGCGGACTTGCCAGACGAAGGAAGGAATAGGTCACATCATCAGAGGTGATCGGCGTACCGTCTGACCATACAGCATCTTCATTGATATGAACAATGAAATTTTTGTTATCCTCTGTGGTAATGGAATCTGCCAGCAGATACTCAAAGCTCAGATCCTCTGCGAAGTCAACTAACGGAAGGAACTCCAGATCCACTGCATACTTATTAATAAATGTCTGATCGATAACAAAGGGATTGATGCTTCCCAGGGAGTCCGTCACTCCGATATTAACGATCTTTTCTCCGGAAGCCGCTTCTCCTGCAGCTCCTGCTTCTGATGTTCCTTCTACTGTTGCATCATCTGCGCTCCCGGCAGGCATTTCTGTGCTTCCACAGCCGGCAAGACCTAATACCATAGCTGCTGTCAGCACCAGTGCCAGTACTTTGTTTCCTGATTTTGCATGAAACTTTTTCATATTCTCCTCCTGTCTCTATCCATTTCCTAGTATTCTTATATAGATAGTGGCTTAATTATACTTATGCACTTTACAAAAGTCAATAGATGTGCTTAAAATAGAACTTGTGGTTTGCAGTTTTTTATTTTACTATACTTCTTTAAAAAGGTACATAGGCATTTTATATGAAAAACTTATTAAATTATCAGTCATCTGAATATGATTGTGCACCTGTTTCCGTTACAAATGGAATCCGCTATTTATTCGAAAGAGAAGAAATCTATCCGGATATGATCAAAGGGGTCATGATCTATGGTATGGACAGCTACAATGACCAGGGAGAACCCTGCAAATACGGCACCTCTCCTGCCTGTATGGAATTTATGGCGGACTGGCTGACACGCTTTGGCCAGATGCACAATTTCCCGATTTCCTGCCACACCGTTTCCGGCGATAATGTCGCGCTGAAGGAAGGAAGCCCTGTTCTGGATGCTCTTGAAAAAGGCGGTGCCGTTGCCCTGCGTCTTTATCTGGAGGTACCACACTATGTACTTGCAACCGGTGTCGAAGATGACTGTCTTCTGCTGTTTGACCCATTTTATGAGGAGCCGGGACATCCGGAATTTGATGCTGAATATCATACAGAAGGAATTACTTTTATTTTTGACCAGCCAAAGAAGGCCAACCGTAAGGTAGCCCTTTCCCGTCTGAACGGCACAGGAAAGGGCTTCTATGAAATGGGTGACCCCCTTGAACGGAAAGCACTGATCATGTTCAACACGGCAGTCCGGTAATTTTTTCATTTGATCTTCAAAATGCTTCTGAATTGCTTTACTGATCCATCTGCTTCCCAAGAAATCCGGAAGCAGACTGGACCAGTTTTCTTTCTACTTCACCCATCCTTACTCTTTCGTTGGCAGTGATCAATATCACAGCACCAATCACATCCCCCTCACAGATAATGGGACTGATCACTTCTGAGCAGAATTCCTCCATATCCTCCTGGATCAACGGGATAAAGCCTTTCTCATTTCTGGATGCCACCAACGTTTCCCTGTGCTCCAGTTTATCCTCAAGTTCCCGGCTCAGATCCTTGCCCAGAATCGTTTTGAACCCACCAGATACCGCTATGATCTGATCCCTGTCCGTAATAACAGCCACATGTCCGGATACCTGACACAGGCTTTCCGCATACTGCCTTGCAAAGGTATTCATTTCACCGATGGGTGAATATTTCTTCAGGATGATTTCTCCTTCCCTGTCGGTAAATATCTCAAGCGGGTCACTTTCCCGGATCCGCAGTGTTCTTCTGATTTCCTTAGGGATAACGATTCTGCCAAGATCATCGATACGCCTGACAATTCCTGTAGCCTTCATATATAAATGTCCTCCTGTTTTCCAATCACTTTCCATATTTGTACTGTATGGGTAGTATGTGGAAATCGAAGGGAATTATACATTTTTATTCCTGTAATAACCAATCCTGTCAAAGCTCTATCTCGTCAGCATGGAAAACAGCATTACTACGATTCCAAGCATCACAAGGATCACACCTGTCATCCGGTTCAGTGTCTTCGGTGCTGCCTTATTAGCGATCACTGCTGCGATCCTTGCCCATATCAGGGTAAATATGACACATAGGACAAAAACAGTGATATCAGGCATGCCGCCGATCGCAAAGTGGGAAGCAGCACCGGTAAATGCGGTAAAGGCCATAATAAATACGCTCGTCCCTACTGCGGTCTTCAGTTCATAGCCAAGAACACTTGTAAGGATAAGAAGCATCATCATACCGCCGCCAGCTCCTATAAAGCCACAGATAAAGCCAATCGCAATTCCACAGATGACTGACTGCAGTGCCCTCTTTCCTGCAGCTACTCCCTGCATGGCTTCCTTAGTCGTCATAACGGGCTTCACAATGAACTTGATGCCAAGAAGAAATGTCATAAACACAGAGAAATTCCCCATGGTTGTGGAAGGCACCAGGCTGGAGATATAGCTTCCTACTACTGTAAATACGAGAACGCTCACCATCATGATCAGACCATTTTTGATATCCAGATTTTTGTTTTTACCGTAGGTGTAAGCTGACACAGCACTTGCCAGTACATCAGAAGACAGTGCGATCCCCACCGCCATATAAGGATCCATGTGCAAAAAGGTGATCAGCATCGGGCTGATCACTGCTGCCGCACTCATTCCTGCGAAGCCTGTACCAAGACCGGCACCCATTCCTGCAAAAAAGGTAACAACGACTGTTAATAATAATTCCATCTTACTTCTCTCCCTTCAGTAAATCATCAAGATTCTGCTCCATGATCTGCATGACAGCCAGGAAGCCTTTTTTATCTTCTTCCCTTGTATTGACAAATAAACGCTCCAGGAAGTCCTGCTGCAGCTTCCTTCCCTCTTCAGTCAGTGGCTCTGCCTTACTTGTACAGATAAGCTGAAGCTTTCTCCGATCTCCCTCTATAGCTTTTCTCTCCAGATATCCTTCTGTCACAAGCCTGTCCACATTCACGGAGACCAGATTTGCCTTGATCTTCCGGATCTCCACAATATCCCTGGCTGTTTTGTACTGTGGGTTGTTTACCAGAAACATGAGAATATCAAATGCCGTCTGCGGAATCCTCCACCTCTGGCAAAGAGGCTTACAGGCGCTGCTGTAGGCCGTTCCTATTTTTCTCACAAATTCTATGCTGATATCCATCCTCTTCCCTCTTTCTGTACCGTCTTTTCTTATGACGAATTTTATTCATTTCTGAATTATCCATCTTTGAACTATTATATGTCATTCAGAACAGCAGTCAAGTAATTTTTTGTTAAGTGAGCTGGCTCAGGGAATTGCTGTTACAAATTCCCTGCAGGGGATCCTGATCAGCGAAGATGGTCATGAAAATGCCATCCTCAGCCGAAGTGGCGGCGATGAATTTTCTGTTATCCTTACCGGCACCACCTGTCAGGATTCTACCAGGTGCACAAGCCACTGGGGGAATACCTTTACAGGTATTCCCCCAGTTTTTCATAAACACACTCTCTGATTTCTTCTGCTATTCTCCTACAGGTCTGGCGGCTCATCCCCGCGCCAGTTCCTACAGCGATCAATTCTGAAAGTCCCGGATCTTTTCCATTTCCATCGATAGTTGTTGTATGTTCCCCATAATATGTGTTACTGAAAGTCAGATCATATGCCGGAGAAAGCCGCCACAATCTGGCAGACTCCTGATAGAGATAGGCAAAGTTTTTGGAATGATCATCCCTGTTATGGGCAAACACATTAAAACACATCCGGCGGTAAAGATTCTCCACATCCTCTTTCCGGTCTCTGGTCAGTATTTTCGTCAGTTTCATCAGACTGTGATAATCAAGGCTTGGTTCTTTGAAATCAAGCTCCAGAAGAGCTGCTGCCGTCAGCATATGAATCTTTTTCGTACCAGTTCTACTCCTGTCAAACCGTTTCGTTCCAAAATATCCTTTGCAGATATCTGATGGAAACAGCCTGTATTCACTCATATCAATTCCACACGCTTTTGCGCAGCAGGCATAATCATATTCCATTTTCCCAGCATCCGGGCCATCTGTATAGGATGGAAATTTAATGATCCATGATTCCCCATCTATTTCTGTCAGAATCTTTGGTCTTGCTCCGCCGCTGGTTCCTCCAAGATAATACAGCTCGTCCAGTTTATCCGAATATTCTGTATTTAAAATTTTACGGCATTCCAGTGCCAGTTCATCCAGCCTATCCCTGCCCGCTTCAGCAGGAAAGTACTTTTCTGGCTCAAAGGTAAGCGCCCCCATCCCCGAGTTTCCCACGATGGCAAGACGATCAAGTACAGACATTTCACCCGGATCTTTTCCATATTTTCTCAGCATGCGGTTTAAAAGCAGCTGTCCCCATGCATCCGGAAGACTGTCCGCAAACACACCAAATAATCCATCAAAATGATCCTTTGCCGGTATAAATACCTGCTTTTTTAAAGGAAGGGAAAAAGGACTGATGGAAAAGCCATTTTCGATCCATGCTTCATCATAAGCAAAGGCTGCCTTATGATCCGGTGTCAATGCCAGTGTTCCCACCTTTCTGTCCCCGTACTTCACAGAAAGAATCCTGCTTCTGTCATCCTTCATGAATAACCTCCTCTATACTCCTGTATGGCACCTGTGCAAAGAGATCCCTAAATTCATCTGTCAGCTCCAGTGCCATGGCAATCTTTGTCAGGGAAAGCAGCGATATCTGCCCGCTTCCTTCAAACCGTTTAATGGAGCCATAGCTTACGCCGCTCATAACCGCCAGTTCCTGCTGGGATATAGAACGCCTCTTTCTGATCCTGCGGATCCTTTCAGCTAATTTTTTATCCAGTTCCTCTGCTGTTTCCCATACCAGTTCGTTCAGCTCATTCATAGTTTCTCCTATAGATAATATTTTATCTACTTTTGTTTATAATACATGATTTTAGATAATATTTTATCTACTTCTATCTTACGTCAAAAGGAGTTCGCCGTCCAGTATTCTTTTCCTTATTTCTTTCCCATTTCTGGGAAAACATGCTACAATGTGCATAGCAGACCAGATTTACTGTCATCCTTACTGTGGTGAATTATTTTTCTTTGATTTGAGGTTCTTATGGAAACATTTTATCCGGATTATTATTCAGAATTCATCTGCACAGCAGACAACTGTCCTCTTACCTGCTGCCAGGAATGGAAAATTTATGTAGATGATATTACAAAAGAAAAATGGAAAACACTTACACCTCCGGAATCTGCCGGCGGTCATAAAAAGAATCTCAATTCCTTTACAGAAAAAAAAGAAGGACAACGGGTGATCCGTCTGACTGATGATCACCGCTGCCCTTTTCTTACCAAAAATCTGCTGTGCAGCCTGGTACTTACTTATAATGCTGATATTCTTTCTGAGACCTGTACCACTTTTCCAAGGGAATATCATGATTTTTCTGATCACAGAGAAGCTTCCCTGATGCCATGCTGTCCGGCTGTTATCGACCTGTGGCAGCAGAAAAAACATCTAACCTTCCCGAAGGTTTCTTCTGTCAGCCTAAATCCTGCATTTCTGCTTCGCGAAAAAATAACTGCTCTGATGCAGGGAGATTCCATCCGGCTGCCTGATCCTTCTCTTCCCCTGATGCAGAGCTTCTATATCCTGCAGGAATTATACCGTAAGGAAGAAAAGGGGCAGTCCCTTACTGACGCCGTGATCGAGGACTGCTTCACACCATCCACACTGTCAGAACTGCAAAATGCGATTTATGATCTTCCTGTTTCTGTGACAGACACCATTTGGGAATGCAATGAACTGCTGCAGGATCTGGCTGTCAATTACCTGGAGGAAGGACTGTATGAAGAATATCTGGAGCCGCTGATCACACAGGCAGAACAGCTCAGTGAAATGGCAGAAGACCTTCTTCTTTCCAAATGGGATGCCTTCTGTCTGCAGCTTGAAGCTTTTTATCCACTGCTTCGCAGCTTTCTGGCAAATGAAATGTATTCCGATCTGCTTGCGCCTGATGACACCAGTACCGAACACATGCTGGTTCGTCTGCAGTGGACTGCCATCCAGTATGCTGCTATCCGGCAGGCTTTATTTCTGACATATCTGTCAGAAAATGCAGGAACCCTTTCCTATGAGTCTGTAAGACAGGCCCTTGTCATCCTTACTCGAATGACCGGATACGAGGAAGAGGATATTTATGAGTATCTGGAAAACAGCTTTAAATCCCTTCTATGGGATTTTGGATATCTGGCATTTATTATGGGGAGCAGGCTATGAAATTTCCATCACTTTTATACTGAGCATTTCTTTTGAGCAGATTCTCCATTCCTGAATATTACAGGACGGCTTTAATTCAAATATTTCATGATATAATCCATTTTCTGTTGTTATTTGAGTTATTCGGGTTACAATATATATTGAGGAAGGGAATGTTATGGATAAGACACAGGCCAAAGAAGCAATGCGTGAATTAACGCTGATGATGTTATATCTTTCCCGGTTTTCACAGGAAAAGAAGTTTCATGAAGCAAAGGATTTTTATGCCTGGAAAGGATACGATTTTGATATTCTCAACAAGTTGGACGATGCTGACTACATACAGCAGGGCAATCATCCCTCCCGTTCCAAATCAGTTTATATTACAGACAGCGGTATCTCCAGAGCGCAGGAACTCTTGTCCAAGTATGATATAGACGATTGGAAATAGAGGTGAGCGCATGAAGAATCTGTTTGAATGCACCAGTTCCAACTGGGTGCGATATAGTGAATATGAATGGAAAGCGGCAGAGGATGGCAGTTTGTATCTGATGCCGACCGCAGCGGCGCAGCCCAGTATCTATGATCCGCTGGCAGCGTATCAGAAGATCGTTCTGGATGCCATGATATAGGCCGCATGGAGTCTCAAAAGAAATCGGATGCCGATATTCGGAGGGCAATCCAGCAGTTTGAGGTCAAATATGGTTTGTTGGGCTTGATGACGGCTCTGCCTACCACGCCCAGCTTCATGGACTACGAGGCGGTCTATCTTCCGAAAAATCATTTTATCAAGGATGAAACCATGTCCACGAAGAAGTATCTGGAGCTGTTTTTCCCCTTCGATAAACCGGATGTGGTCAAGCGGGGCGTGGAGTCCATGTGGAACATCAGCAACGACCGTGTTATGATAGCTCTGGCCATGACTATGGCGGATAAGCCCATGGCAGTCAACATGAGCTTTCAACGGGAGTATGCCGAGCGGTATGAATGGATCAAGCAGCAGTTTGTGGATATTGCCTTTGGCTACCTGACCTCCGTGATTTTCTATGAGGACTAGGTACCCTTCACTTATGGCCGCAATCATGAATGGCAAGTATACCAATGCAATGCCATTCAGCCGTGTCGAGAAGGAACTCGAAGCCAACGGGATCAAGATCACACGGCAGAACATGGCGAACTGGATCATCAACTGTTCTGACAAGTATCTGAAACCACTGGTTGACCGGCTGATAACGGAAATGCAAAAGCATCCGGTAAACCAGAGTGATGAGACTCCGGTACAGGTAATCCATGATAATGATCCGGAAGATCCGAACGGCACCAAACGTGCAGCCGGCCACAAGAATTACATGTGGGTATCCCGGACAGGGGAATTCGTCAAGGACAAGCCCGTTATCATTTATCAGTACCATCGAGGCCGGTCGCATGAGTATCCACTGGAATTCTACCGGAACTACCATGGAGTGCTGGTAACGGACGGCCTGGAGCAGTACCACAAGATCGCCGGAATGCTGAAGGACCTGGAAAACGCGAACTGCAGGGCACACGCGCGAAGGGATTTCGCGGATGCCGTGAAGGCAATCGGTACGAAGAATACCAAAGCCATACAGGAGTCGACAGCGTACAAGGCGTTGGCACAGATCTCAGCACTCTACAACATAGAGGAGCAGATAAAAGACAAATCCGTGAAGGAACGTCTTCGGGTGAGGCAGGAGAAATCCAAACCGCTCGTGGATGTGTATTTCCCGTGGGTTAAGACAACTCTTGCGGATACCAAGGTCCTGCCTAAAGGTAAGACAGCCGACGGCCTGAATTACAGCATCAATCAGGACCCGTATCTCAGGGCATATCTTGAAAATGGAGATATCCCCATCGACAACTCGGCCTGCGAGAGAGCCATCCGTCCGTTTACAGTCGGCAGGAAGAACTGGATGTTCATCAATACCGTCAAAGGGGCAGAGGCAAGTGCTACCGTCTATTCAGTTGTCGAAACTGCGAAGGCGAACAACCCGAACGTCTACAAGTACCTGTTCACCGAGCTGCCGAAGTACCGTGATGAAAATGGAAATATAGATCCGAGCAAGCTGGATCCGCTCCTGCCGTGGGCAGCGGAATTACCTGAATCAGTTCATAAACCTCGCCGCTGATGAAATGTCAGCGGCGTTGCTTTAGGGACCGGCGGACTATTTGACGTTTACTCTCTTCCACCGTTCAGACGGCAGAAAAAGGGCGGCTGTTGATCAGCCGCACCCTTTCTCCCCACGAAACCCGCCTGCTGCAGATCTGGAGGAAATATTAGTTATTCAAAGATCCATTATTATTTCTCTTGCATTTGTTCAACATATGCTTGCGCTTTACGCAGGCGGCATTGAAATGCATTATATAATCCATCTGCACTTTCCTGTAAGGTTCTTCTGGAATTAGTGTATGGATTTATGCTTGTCGCATAATCCAATTGCTCAATCCATTTTACTGGGATAGATTTTGCTCCATCCAGTGCACCTGCCACCCCACCTGCCACAGCTGCTACACAGTCAGTATCTCTTCCCATATTTACACCAGCAAGAATAGCTTCTTTGGTATTACCATTTACCATTTTAAAAATAGTAATTCCCTTTGTTACAACTTCATTAGCGTAGCTAAACGGATAAGGCATTCCAATTCCATTGTAAACCTGATCATAATACTCCCTAAGTTCCAAAATATCATGATATTTTACTGTCTTTTTTAACTGTTCATCCAATTCTTTAAGTACAATATCCGGATCACAGGAATCATAAATTGCTCCAATAACTGAATCAACAGTTGCCTCCGGTTTTGTCGCCTCCGCAATCGCCACACCCGTCACACATGCCCATTGCAGTCCCCGACTATTGGCTGTTTGATAGAGCTGACCCACTTGTAAAATATCTTCCTTTGCAGTCAATGTATTTCCCGCATTGATCAGTCCAATTGCATGACAAGCTCTGGCAAAGCTATTCAATCCTGCATAATCACAATACCGTCCCAAATCCGTTGCAGGTATTCCCGATTTTGCCATTGCGAGCAAAGTCCCTTCGAAAGGTTCTGAAACCCACCCCCCTGCATTAGGATTTGCGTACTTCACCCATGCTGCCCGAACATCCTCTGCCGTCACTCGATCCTTCTTTTCCATGATAGCGGTAATCATCAATTTTTGACGCTCTACTCCATCCTCCGTTGTTCCCGGCTCCCTATCCCATCCATTTCCATAATGCTGATAGGGCAAAAAGTCTTCCACAAAATTATACTTGTCTCGAATTTCCTCATAGGTCATTCCTTCCACTGGAGCTCCCATGGCCGACCCTATATGGCATCCACAAATGCAGCCCAAAAATTTCTCTTTTAATGCAGTGCTCATATTTCCTTCCTCCTGTTCTAAACATAGAGTACGATTTAAAAGCCAAATCATTAAGCTAATAAATCGTACTCCTTCACACGTTGTGATTAATCAGCTCTCTTATCCTGGTATTCTTTATTGATTTGTGTCACCCATTCTGCTCCACCGCGATTATTCCACTCCTCCACAAAAACATCCCACTGGTCCAGAGATTCTTTTCCTGTAATAAAGTTAGTATATTTTTCCAATGCGAATGCCTGTAAATCAGCACCATACTCTACTTCTGCCTCTGTTACCAACCCATCACCTTCATTTGTAATTGTATTCCAATTAAAGGCATCTCTTCTGGACTGAACCAAGGGCGTCTCCACCTGAAGCAGCGGCCATTCCGCTTCATATGCAGAATACCACTGTATCCATGCAGCATCCTTATCATATTGAGGTAATGTGTGATAAGTTCCATCCCCTCTTTTTTCCCAATGTATTCCCTCAACGCCAGAATATGTTGTCATCATGCCTTCTTCTGAGTACATCCAGTCCAAAAGGCGCATACACGCTTCTGGATTTTTCGCTCCTTTGAGCATTACAACACAACCGTTGATCAACCCAACTCCTCTATTACCAGATTCTCCGTTTTTCCCTATTGGCGGTGCAATTCTTGCAAAAGAAATTTTGGAATCAACCTCCTGTAACTGCGGCTCAATCTTAGATTCCCAGGTCCACCAATGATATGTCATACCAAATTGGTTTTTCATTGCTTTGTCATTCAAATTATCATCTGTTGTCATAGACACAAATTCAGGATCAATAATACCTTCCGCATACCAATCAGCAATAGTCTGTAATGCCTCTTTTACCACAGGATTTGTCACTTGTGGTTTTAACTCTCCATCTTCCAAATACCAATACGTCCCCGTACCATTGTAAGTTTGAATAGGCGACATTACTCCAAATGCCCCGTAGATTGGATCAAATGTTTCCATACTTAATCCGGTCAATCCATATGTGTCATTTTGCCCGTTTCCATCTGGGTCATCAAAAGTAAATGCCTGTAAAACTTTATGATATTCTTCCAATGTTGTCGGCGTTTCCAAGCCTAAATTATCTAGCCAATCCTGTCGAATAATGACATTATATCGATTCGGGTTACAAAAAACAGGAATGGCATATAATTTTCCATTTATTGTGCATCTCTCTAACGCTTCTTGAGGGACGTTCTCTAGAATATTTGGACACTGTTTCACTAAGTCTGTCAAATCCATTAGCGCATCATAATTAGCATAATCATATAAATCATTAAACATTGCACTGGTCAATTTAACCATATCAGGCAATTCAGATTGATCTCCTGATAAAATGAGATTGACCTGCTCTGCATAATTAGCCATTGTAGGCGCAATATGATCCAATGTAATATTACATGTTTCCTCTATTTTTTGAAGAACCACATCGTGCTCTGGTACGCCTTCAAAGCCTCCCTTGGTAAAAACAAAGCTTACTATCGGCTTATCACTTTCCCCTGATGTATCTGTTTTCTGCACATTGCTGGCTTCTGTTGAATCTCCCGCACTGCCGCATCCTGCCAATCCCCCTAATAAAATGATACAGCACATTAAAATTGCTACTCCCTTTTTCTTCATTTCTGCTCCTTTCTAATTTTCAGATATTGGTCACCAAAGATAGTGGTCAAGATGATGCCTAAGAATTTTTTGCCCTTCTCCTCCAGTATCTTTTCCACATTAAGTAACGCTATTTTTATTTATCTGTCACTCTCTCTTTCGGGCCGCGGCTTTCTTCCGATTAAAAAAGCGACAAAGTTTCAATATGTTATATGTTATACCTAACCTTTAACAGCTCCAATCATAACACCTTTTACAAAGTACTTCTGTAAAAAAGGATACACAATCAATATTGGCAATGTTGAAACCATCACTGTGGCCGCAATTACAGAAGATGAAGGAGGTGTTGCTACATCAGCCATATTCGCATTTAATTCTGCCATACTCATAGTCAGCACCACTTCTCTCAACAATGTTTGCAATGGCCATAATTCCCTTTTTGTAATATACAAAACCACATCGAAAAAGGAATTCCAATGCCATACCGCATAAAACAAACTAATTGAAGCCAGTGCTGGTTTAGAAACAGGTAAGATAATTTTCCATAACGTTTTCCACTCTGAGCATCCATCTATACGCGCTGCTTCTTCCAATTCCTCCGGAATTCCCTCAAAAAAAGTTCGCATAATAATCATATTGTATACATTTAAAAGGCCAGGAATAATCATTGCCCAAACTGTATCGGTTAATTTAAAAGATTTCACAACTAAATAGGTTGGGATCATTCCTCCGCTAAAAATCATTGTAAAGAAAAAGATCTGCATAATCATGGAACGTCCCGGTAAAAATTTTTTAGATAAAGGATAAGCTGTCAAAACAGTAATAATCATATTCAACAACGTTCCTATGAGTGTTCTGAAGATTGTGACACCATAAGCCCTAAAAATACTATTTCCGCTTAATACATATGCATAATTCTCCAGAGTAGGGTGTTTGGGTATGGCAATTACCACCTTTGCACTTTCCACCAACTCTTTCGATGACATTAAAGAATTAAATACAACATCTAAAAAAGGGAAAAGCGTTATCGCTCCGGTTAACAAGAGTATAATATAAATAACTATTATAAAAATTCTATCACCTGCGGATTGTTTAACCTTGCTTTTTCCATCGCTCTTTATCCACTCCTTTATCATACGTAACCTCCTCGATTTACTTCTTGGGCATTTGGAGCTTTTCTTAAAAAAGTTTTTCTTGGCCCGCCTTTCCAGCCATCCAGTTGCACATTAAGACCATAACAAACGAAATTACCGATTTAAACAATCCTGCTGCTGCCGAAAATCCATATTGTGTCTGTATAATTCCCACCCGGTATACATACGTATCAATAATATCTGCCACATCATAAACAGAGGAATTGTACATGGTAAAAACTTGTTCAAAATTGCTGTTTAAAATATTTCCTACTCTAAGAAGCAACATAATGATGATAGTCGGTAAAATACATGGAAAAGTTACAAATCGCATCTTCTGAAATTTGCTGGCCCCATCCACTGTTGCAGCCTCATACAATTCTGAAGGAACCCCTGATAAAGCAGCCAAATAGATAATTGCGGACCATCCCATTTCTTTCCAAATATCCGTTGCAACCAATACGCCTCTAAAATAATCTGAGTCACCCATAAAAAAAATTGGACTCACTCCTATTTTCTCTAGCAATAAGTTAATTGCGCCATCAGCGGGGGACAATAACGATGAAGCTAGTGCCGCAATGATAACCCACGAAATAAAATGCGGTAAATAGACAATCGTCTGTACCGTTCTCTTAAAGACCAGACTCTTTACCTCATTCAACAGTAGTGCCAGTAAAACAGGAATAGGGAATCCTATTAAAATTTTCCAGAAACATAATAAAAAAGTATTCCGTAAAATTCGGAAAAAATCCGGTGTGCGAAATAATTTTTCAAAATTTTCAACTCCGCACCAAGGACTACCAAACGGACCAAGAAAAATCTTATAGTCCTTAAATGCAATAAAATTAAAAAAAATAGGAATATATAAAAAGAAAATAGCAAATAATATTCCAGGAATTAGCATAAAATAATAGTGTCGATATTTCTTTACACTTTTCAGAAAAGTGCATTTTGAAAACATCTTTCTATTTACGGTCATTTTTGCTCTCCCCCAATCTTGGTTGGTAAACACTATGTATTGAATAAAGTTGCAGGATTTTGTTTTTTATTGTGTAATCGTTTGCACATCTGTATTGTATGATATGAGAAGTCTTTTGTCAACATATATTTTTCTCTAACTATTATTTTATTTATAGCAAAAATTTCTCATAAAATAGGAAGTTATTGACAAACTATCAGGATTCTATTTATGATTTGAGTAGGCAGCAGACAGACAGCATCTCTGAACACAACAAAATGCAAAGGTATGGTGCGAGTATGTGGGAAAAAATCACAATTAAAGAAGTAGCACAAAAATGCGGTGTTTCAACAGCCACTATTTCCAGAGCTCTGAACAACAGCGGCTATGTATCAGAAGATTTAAAACAACACATCCTAAAAACATGTAACGAGCTAGGGTATATTCCCAATTCTACTGCACGTAGCCTAAAAGTAAATGCCACAGGAATCATTGGCTATATTACCTCTGATATTTCCAATCACTATCACATTACACTTGCTAAGGGGATAGAGGATACTATCAGCCCTAGCAACTACAATCTGATTGTTTGCAGTACTCGCAATAATAAAGAATCAGAAGTTCGCTATCTAAAGTTGCTCCTTGGACGTAATATAGATGCTTTGGTAGTAAACTCTACTTGTGACAATGATGATTTTATTATCAATATCAGCCAGAAAGTTCCCACCGTATTAGTAAACCGTCGATTAAATCACGAAGGCTTTCATGGTGATTTTGCTGACTGTAATAATCATCTTGGCACATATTTACTCACAAAGGAACTTTTGAAATATGGGCATAAAAAAATTTATATTATAGAGGGTTCCTATAAGTTCAGCAATGCACGCGAACGGTATCAAGGATTTAAAGATGCCATGGATGAAGTCGGTCTAATGCCATCCGATCACACCTATTTATACCGTTATGAGGGTAACTTTACTGAACAATCTGGGTATGATGCTATTGTGCATATGCTCCATAACTTTGAGCAAATTCCTACTGCCGTACTCTGCACAAATAATGCTACTTTAATTGGTGCCTTGAAAGCGTTACATTACTTTCACATTTCCATCCCGGAACAACTTTCCATCGTAGGCTTTAATGGTGTCGAAAACCTAGAACTCATGACAGTTCGACCAACAATTGCCGATTATGACCCCTATACCATAGGAACTTCTGCCGGGCAATTTCTCTTAGATCGAATCGATAATCTGTCCATTCAAAATCGTGAGGCAATATTTGACCCTACTATCCTTATAGGAAACGCTACTGCTAATCCAAGAATTATTTAAAATAATACTTGCTTTTCTTCCGGTGATGTGGTATTTTAAATGTGTAATCGTTTGCATATGTGTTCCATAGATTCCATGCGCAACCCATAAATTTTACGCCTACATGTAGTTGTTTGAAGTAGATTCTAATCATAACCTCAAAATTTAGTCTACAATTATAGGCAGAATGGAGACAACTCTATGCAATATTTTTTAGAAAAAAAGGAAAAGGGAAAAATTATCATCCGTCTTGATCAAGGCGACCTGCTATTAGAAAGTATTAAAGACGTCATTCATGATGCCGGCATCTCAGATGGTGTCGTTATCTCTGGTATTGGTACGCTCAGCGATGCTGTTATTCACAGTGTCACCACTACAGGCTATCCCGCTGTAGAGGTTTTCCCCAAATGGAAAGATACGCCAATAGAACTTTGTAGTATCTCTGGCATTATTGCCGGAGGAGAACCCCACCTCCATATGGTCTTTTCTGATCCAAATGGTTCCTACTGTGGGCATCTCGAGCCAGGTTGTCGTACTCTATATTTGTGCGAAATAGTAATAGAACCTTTTCAGAATATCTCCCTCCATCGTATAAAAAATAATGATGGGATTTCTATTTTAATGCAGAATATTTAAAAACATTTATATTTCACAAAGAAGACGCTCCCCGGAAATACTCAATATTTTCATCAGGTATTTCCAGGGAGATATTCTATGTGAACTTATCCTTCACACTCCCCGCCGCATACCATCTCCTTCTTCTGAAACGCCTCTGACCAAGTGGGCTTCAATCCTTTGCTGTACGGAGTAATCCTTTCTGTTCTGAGTTTTATTTGAGTTTCTACTAACAATTATACTGTAAACGTCTAACGCCGCATAAATACTGACTTTTTGAGGGCTTGGTTCGTTTTGACAAGCCCTCAATTTTTGTATATAATACACACGTAATACACAGGTAATACACAATGCGTAATACACAAATAATACACAAATGGACAGTAGTTTCCATTTGAAAAGCGGAAGGATGGATTACGATGAAATTACCTAATGGATACGGCAGTGTACACAAATTGAAAGGAAAAAGGCGAAAACCATGGAGGGCTAGAATTACAGACGGATTTGTTTATGATCTGGTGGAAGATAAACAAGTTCAAAAGTATAAGACGCTTGGATATTATGAAACAAAACAAAAAGCGTTACAGGCGCTTGCTGCATATAATGAGAACCCGTATGATTTAGATGCTGACAAGATTACGTTTGCTGAATGTTATGAAAAATGGACGGAAGAATATTTTAAAAAAATCACTCCAGCTGCTATTAGAACCGTAAAAGCCGCATATAAGTATTGTTCTTCTTTGTATAATATGAGAATGAAGGATATTCGGGTATATCATTTGTCTGGTTGTATGGATGATGGATATATTATTCAAGATAAGGGAAAAGATAAAGGAAAGAAGAGAATGGCTTCAGCCGGAACGAAATCCAGAATGAAATCTATGTTCAATCTGATGTTTGATTATGCAATGGCGCATGAGGTGGTTTTTACAAACTATGCGAGAAATTATAAGATTGATGCTGAAATACTAGAGGAAAAAGAAAAGAATAAAAGACTTAAAATACCGTTTTCAAATGAAGAAATTGATATTTTATGGGATAATATTGAATTTGGATTTACGGATATGGTATTGATTCAGATATATTCAGGGTGGAGACCGCAAGAATTAGCAATATTACAAGTAGCAGATATTGATCTTGAAAAAGGAATTATGTCTGGTGGTTTAAAATCAGATGCAGGAAGAAATAGAATTGTTCCTATACATCCGCTAATAGAACCACTTATTAGAAAAAGGTATGATGAAGCAATGAAACTTCATTCTGAATATTTGTTCAATGATGAAACAAGTCAAACTGGGATGGAAATGACCTATGATAAATATAGGGGTAGATTTAATAAAGTAATGGAAAGAAATAAAATGACACATACCCCGCACGAATGTCGTCATACATTTATTACGATTGGAAAGTCTAATAAAATGGATCAGTACATTCTGAAATTGATTGTGGGACATGAAATAGATGATGTTACAGAAAAATTCTATACACATAGAACAATAGAACAATTAAGGAATGAAATGAATGCTTGTATCACAAAGCATATTAGTATGAAAAATAAAGATCTTTTTATCGATGATATGTATGATTAATAATAGATAGTATATAAAGAAGATGGAACCAATGTGTTTGCCATCTTCTTTTTTGCTTTATAGGAAAGTTCTCCTTTGGAGAACTCTTGATATAAAAGTAGCCCGCACGGAGGCGGGCATAGCAAATAAACGATAAGTTTTTAGAAGATATAAAAACCCTCAGCACCGGGAAAATCTTCATCAAACACATCGTCTTCGTTTAAAAAGTAATCCATATCAAGCAAATCATCCTCACTCATATGGCGGATGTCATCAGCAGTCATGCCTTCTGGTGGATTTTTTATATATTTATTTCTGATTTCATCTGAATGTTTTGACATAGTTTTGTACCTCCGATTTTTAAATTATTCTATCACAGACGGAGGAACATGAACAGTGGTCAGGCAGATGAGCTGGCATGAAATTTATGCATTGTCCTTTCGTACATTTCATTCAGAGAAATATGCTGATGATTGTAATAAAGGTCAAGAAAAGTCATGCTCTCACCGCAGCATGGACATTTAAGAGGATCATATCCGAAGGAATGTAAAATACAGTCGCGCCAGCGGTTAAAGGAAAGAAATATCTTTCGCTTTTCTTTTGCAATGGCAAGATTTAGTTTGGAATCATTTTTATGATTTCCTGCATATAGGCCATAGTATCGGATCTGCTTGAAATGTTTTTCAGGGATGTGCTGGATCAACCGCTGAATGAATTCCATAACAGGAACGGATTCAGTAATAAGCCGGTTGTCTTCGTGACGGTTATAGTGAAAGGTGACAGTTTCACCATCGTAGCGGTCTATACGTGAGGTCGCAATAACAGGACGGCCAAGATAACGACCGATATATTTAGTAACAATCTTGGGGTTGCACTTGTTTGGCTTTGCATAAACATAAAAGCCATGTTTGTGTTCTTTGTAACACCGGTTTTTTACAGACTTGAAAGAAGTACCGATTTCTTTTTCCATAAGATCAAGAAGCGCGGTACGAAATGCATTACGAAGAAAAGTATAGTTGAAGTGTGTTTTTGAACGCCAAAGCCCTGAGTTGCCAATACCACCTTCAGAGACGAGACAATGGATGTGTGGATTCCACTTTAGATCACGACCAAAAGTGTGGAGAACAAGAATAAATCCGGGAGTAAAACATTCCGATTTATTATCTTTATAGAAAGCCCGGAAAATAACACTTTGAACGGCATCAAAAAGAAGGCCAAGGAGTTTGCGGTTTTCCAAAAAGAAATGTCTGAGTTCAGAATCAATGGTAAAAACACAGTGCCGGTGTTGTGTATTGATTATCTTAAAAG
>ERZ826242.1037-NODE-1037-length-33894-cov-7.510003_pt1 | contig 33894 bp, 36 predicted proteins | sample MGYA00519871_ERZ826242 | MGnify/ENA primary metagenome ERZ826242 (study PRJEB31778, sample SAMEA3449226) | human gut metagenome | biome: human gut; feature: human-associated habitat; material: faeces | place: United Kingdom | collected 2010/2012 ...
ACTTAACCTTGTTACTCCAGAAATTTCTGACGAAATTTCCTACGTAATAAAAAAGATCAATCAAAATAGAATGATCTTTTCAGTTTTATAAAGTATTAATTTTCTAATTTAGAAGAACTGATTAATTTTTCTACAATTTGAATTGCATTGCTTGCAGCTCCTTTTCGAATATTATCTGCAACAACCCATAAATTAATTCCAGAAGGAATGCTGTCATCTCGTCTGATCCTTCCAACAAATACTTCATCATGTCCATTAGCGTTAAGCGCTAGAGGGTAAGTATTTGTACTTGGATCATCTTGAATGATAATTCCAGGAGCATGTTTTAAGGTAGAGATAAGATCTTCTAAATGAAAGTCTTTTTCAAATTCAATATTAATGGATTCACTATGTGAATTCATAACAGGTACACGAACTGTGGTTGCTGTTATTTTTAGATCTGGTCTTTTTAAAATTTTACGCGTCTCGTTAATCATTTTTTCTTCTTCCTTTGTATAGCCGTTTTCTAAAAACACATCAATATGTGGCAAACAATTATTAAAAATAGGGTGAGGGAATTTTTTTAGATTTTTTTCATCACAAGTTTGATTTTCTAAATCTTCTACTCCCTTTATTCCAGCCCCAGAAACTGCTTGATAAGTAGAATATACGATTCTTTTAATATGGTATTTGTCGTCTAAAGGCTTCAAAGCTACTACTGCTTGAATGGTAGAACAATTTGGATTTGCAATAATTCCTTTATGATTTATAAGTTCTTCAGAGTTTACTTCAGGAACGACTAAAGGAACATTAGGATCCATTCGGAAAGCACTACTATTATCCACTACAATACAACCTTTAGAAGCTGCAATAGGAGAGTATTTTTTAGAGGTATCACCACCAGCAGAAAAAATAGCAAAATCAAATCCTTCATCAAAAGAAGATTCATTTAGTTCCCTTACGATATATTCCTTTCCCATAAAATTTAATTTCGTTCCAGCAGAACGAGAAGAAGCAAAAAAAACATATTCACTAATCGGTAGTTTTTTTTCTTCTAATACAGTTAGTGCAGTTCTACCAACTAATCCGGTAGCACCTACAATGGCTAATTTATATTGTTTTTTCATAAAAAGCACCTCGGCTTATAAAAAATAGGTAAAATATATAATTATAGATTTTACATTATTTATTATATGACAGATGGTAAAAAAAAGAAATAGAAAAATATTTATTTTTCTATACTTTTTGTCTGAAAAACAGTATAAACATATGGAAATCTTACATTGTTTGGAAAAAAATCTTGCAAAATTGGAATAAAAGTGATATGATATTGCACATAATAAGAAAAAACGAAAACAAGGACAAGATAAATAAAGGATGTCTAAAAGAGAGCTAGATTCTTGGTGAAATTCTAGTAAGAATAATTTATTTATTATCACCTATGTTGTTGTAATTCTGAACAATTAAGTAAGTTTTACCGTAGATCTGCGTTAAAGAGAAATGAAGAGAACAATAAATAAGAAAATATTGTTAAAATAGGTGGTACCGCGGAATATAAAACCTTTTCGTCCTATATATTTAGGAGAAAAGGTTTTTTTGTATTAAAAATAAAGTTAATCATGCTTGAATAGAGGCAAGCAATAAAATAAAAGGAGGAAAGTGCATGTATAAAAAAGTAGAACTAAAAGATGGATTTGTAGGAATGGAAAACGAAGTAGCAAATCTTTGGAAGGAAAAAGACATTATAAAGAAAAGTCTTAATGGAAATAAGGGAAAAAGATATTTTACATTTTATGATGGACCTCCAACAGCGAATGGAAAACCCCATGTAGGACATATTGAAACAAGAGTAATGAAAGACTTAATTCCTAGATATAAAGTAATGAAAGGATATCAAGTAATTCGTAAAGCTGGTTGGGATACTCATGGTTTACCAGTAGAACTTGAAATTGAGAAAAAACTTGGTATTTCTGGAAAACAACAGATTGAAGAATATGGTGTTGAAAAGTTCGTAAAACAATGTAAAGAAAGTGTTTTTGAATATGTTCATTTATGGGAAGAAATGACAAATAAAGTTGGATTTTGGGTGGATATGGAGCATCCATATGTAACTTACCATAATGAGTATATCGAATCTGTATGGTGGGCGCTAAAACAAATGTGGGAAAAAGGTCTTTTATATGAAGGACATAAAGTTATGCCATATTGCCCAAGATGTGGAACAGCTCTTTCTTCACACGAAGTAGCACAAGGATATAAAGATGTAAAAGACTTAACTTGTATTGCGAAATTCAAAGTAAAAGGAGAAGAAAATACTTATATTTTAGCTTGGACAACAACTCCATGGACGTTACCATCTAACCTAGCTCTTTGCGTAAATAAAGCATATGAATATGCAGAGGTAAAAGTAAATGTTGGAACAGAAGAAGAACCAAAATATGAAAATTATATCTTAGCAAAAGATCTAATTGGAACAGTATTAAAAGAAATGCCATATGAATTGGTAAAAACAATGAAGGGTGAAGCGTTATTAGGAACAAAATATGAGAGATTAATGCCTTTCGGAGAAGTAGAAGGAAAAGCGTTTGAAGTAATCCATGGAGATTATGTAACATTAACAGATGGTACTGGTATTGTTCATATTGCACCAGCATATGGTGAAGATGATAGTATTGTTTCAAAACAAAATGGAATTGCTTTTATCAATTTAGTAAATAAAGAAGGAAAATTTGTAGAAGAAGTAGAACCATGGGCAGGAAGATTTGTAAGAGATTGTAACGAAGATATCTGTAAATGGTTAAAAGAAGAAAATAAATTATTTAGTAAAGAAAAACATATGCACTCATATCCTCATTGTTGGAGATGTGATACACCTCTTTTATATTATCCAAAAGAGAGTTGGTTTGTTGCAATGAGTAAACTAAGAGATGAATTAGTTGAAAATAACAGCAAAGTAAATTGGTATCCAGAGACAATCAAAACAGGAAGATTTGGTAAATTTTTAGAGAATGTTATTGATTGGGGAATTTCAAGAGACAGGTATTGGGGAACACCACTTCCAATTTGGACTTGTGAAGATGAAAATTGTGGACACCAAGAATGTATAGGATCGATTCAAGAACTAAAAGAGAAAGGAATTGACGTACCAGAAGATATTGAGCTTCATAAACCATATATTGATGAAGTAGAGCTAACTTGCCCAAAATGCGGAAAGAAAATGCATAGAGTAAAAGAAGTAATTGACTGTTGGTTTGATTCTGGTTCAATGCCTTTTGCACAATGGCATTATCCATTTGAAAATAAAGAAATGTTTGATAATAACTTCCCTGCAGGATTTATTTCAGAAGCAATTGACCAAACCAGAGGATGGTTCTATACTTTAACAGCAATAGGAACTGCTTTATTTGGAAGAACACCATTTGAAAATTGTATTGTTTTAGGACATGTCCTAGATGAAAAGGGACAAAAAATGTCAAAATCAAAAGGAAATGGTGTAGATCCTATGGAATTATTAAATACGGTAGGAGCAGATGGAACACGTTGGCATTTCTATACTTGTAGTGCACCATGGTTACCAACAAGATTATCTTTAGATAATGTAAAAGAAACACAAAGAGGATTCTTAAGTACGTTATGGAATGTATATTCTTTCTATGTACTATATGCAGAAATTGATCAATTCAATCCATTAGAATATACCAATTTTAAAGTAACTAACATTATGGACAAATGGATTCTTTCTAAATTAAATACATTAATAAAAGAAGTAGATGATAAATTAGAGCATTATGATATTACTGGAGCAGCATTAGAGATTGAAGACTTTACAGATAGTTTATCAAACTGGTATGTAAGAAGAAATAGAGATAGATTTTGGAGTCAAGAATTAACAGAAGAAAAAATAGGAGCATATGTAACCTTATATCGTGTATTAGTAGATTTATGTAAGGTATCAGCACCATTTGTGCCATTTATTACAGAAGAAATTTATCAAAATCTAGTAGTTAATTTAGATAAAACAGTACCTGAAAGTGTACATTTATGTTCATGGCCAGCAGTAAGAGAAGACGAGATTGATTCAGAATTAGAAAAAGAAATGGACTTAGCATATAAAATTGTAAAATTAGGAAGAAGTGCAAGAAATTCAGCAAATATTAAAAATAGACAACCACTTTCCAAAATGCTAATATCAATTGATACATTACCAAAATACTATGGAGACATTGTAAAAGATGAACTAAATGTAAAAGAAGTAGATTTAGGTGCAGATATGTCACAATATGTTAATTTTGAAATTAAGCCAAACTTACCAGTGCTAGGAAAAGAATATGGTAAATTAATTCCAAAAATTAAAGTTGCATTAGCAAACTTAAATCAAATGGATTTAGCAAATAGGGTAAAAAATGGAGGAGTAGAATATATTGAAATAGAAGAAAACCAAATAGAGCTAAATGCAGAAAACTTATTGGTAACGATGCAAGGAAAAGAAGGATATGCTTTTGCAGGAGAAGGAGAAATTGGAGTTGTTTTAGAAACAACAATTACACAAGAATTAAAAGAAGAAGGCTTTGTAAGAGAAATTCTTTCAAAAGTACAAAATATGAGAAAAGAAAAGGGATTTGAGGTACTAGATCACATTAATTTATATTTAGCTGGAAATCCAATGTTAGAAAAATTAGTAGAAAAAAATCAAGAAAGTATTATGAAGGATACACTAACAGAAAAAATCTTCTACAATCAAGAAAGAAATACCTATACAGATACAAAAATAAACGGAGAAGATTTTAAAATTGACGTAGAAGTAATAAAATAAATTATTTGATAGAAAAGAAAGATAGAGATTACAGATTATGTAGTCTCTATTTTTGTGATTTCTTAAGATTTTCTATTGTTTTTAAGCGACAAATTTAGTATAATATTATATGAGTAAAATAGGGGATATATTGTAGAAAAAAGAGGTTTAATCAATGAAAGTATCAGACTTTAATTATTATTTACCAGAAGAATTAATTGCCCAAGTACCAATAAAAAAAAGAGATGAATCTAGATTAATGGTCTTGGATAGAGAGAAGAAGACAATAGAACATAAAGTTTTTAAAGATATAATAGAATATTTAAATCCAGGAGATTGTTTAGTAAGAAATAATACGAAAGTATTACCTGCTAGATTATATGGAAAAAAAGAGACAGGAGCAAAGATCGAATTTTTACTATTAAATCAAATCGAAGGTGATATTTGGGAATGTATTGTAAAACCAGGAAGTAAATTAAAGCCAGGAACAAATGTTACTTTTGGAGAAGGAAAATTGAAAGCAACAATCTTAGATGTTATGCCAGGAGGAACAAGAAAGGTAGAATTTTTCTATGATGGTATATTTAATGAAATTTTAGATGAAATTGGTTTAATGCCATTACCTCCTTATATTCATGAATCTTTAAAAGAAAAAGATCGATACCAAACTGTTTATGCCCAATATGAAGGATCTGCAGCAGCACCAACAGCGGGACTTCATTTTACGGACGAATTATTAGAAAAAATAAAACAAAAAGGAGTCGAAATTGCAAATGTAACACTGCATGTAGGAATAGGAACTTTTAGACCAGTAAAAGTAGACACGATAGAAGAACACCATATGCATTCAGAGCATTTTTATATAAAACAAGAAGATGTAGATAAAATAAATAACGCTAAGAAAAATGGAAAGAGAGTAATTGCAGTAGGGACTACTTCTTGTAGAGTATTAGAATCCATTGCAGATGAAAATGGGCTAGTCTCACCTACAGAAAGAGATACAAATATTTTTATTTATCCAGGTTATCAATTTAAATGTTTGGATGGACTAATTACCAATTTTCACTTACCAGAATCTACTTTAATTATGTTAGTATCTGCTTTGGCAGGAAAAGAGTATATTATGCAAGCTTATGAAGAAGCGGTAAAAGAAAAGTATCGATTTTTCAGCTTTGGAGATGCAATGTTTATTCAATAATAAAAAAAGGAATCATAAAGATATGAATAAAAGAGAGTTTGAAGAATATTTGGATAAATTAGATTTGGACAAAAATGAATACTGTATAATAAGTGGTGGCAGTTTATTAATGCATAATCTAAAAGAAGAAACAGATGATGTAGATCTATATGTAACACAAAAACAATTTAATAATTTAAGTAAGAAATTTAATGTACATAGAAGTAATAAACCATATCCAAATCATTATACCGTAAATGAAAATACAGAGGCAGTTTTAATAGATAATATAGAGAATGAAAAAATTTATTATATAGATGGATATCCTTGCCGATCCATTATGGATGACTATCATTGGTATAAGAAAAATGCGAGACCAAAAGATATGATAAGTAGTAATAAAATAGAGAAAATGTTTGAAGAAATTTCAAAAAAATATAATTGTAGTAAAGAGGAAATAACAGAAGAAAAAATTTGTAAATATATAAATGAGTAAAGATGAAAATAAAGTTTAAAAACAATAAAGGAAGATCAATATCAAAAGGAAAAATAGATTAAAAAGGAGAAAGAATGAAACCAGCAATTACTTATGAATTATTACACGAATGTAAACAAACGGGAGCAAGACGAGGAGTGATTCATACTCCACATGGAGATATCCAGACACCAGTATTTATGCCCGTTGGTACACAAGCAACAGTAAAATCAATGACACCGGATGAATTAAAAAATGAAATTGATGCAAAAATCATATTATCCAATACATATCATCTTTATTTACGACCAGGAAATAAATTAATAAAAGAAGCAGGACGGACTTCATAAGTTTATGAATTGGGATCGTGCAATTTTGACAGATAGTGGAGGATTTCAAGTTTTTAGCTTAGGTCCACTTAGAAAAATATCAGAAGAAGGGGTAGAATTTAAATCTCATTTAGATGGAAGCAGACATTTTTTATCTCCTGAAAAAGTAATGGAAATAGAGAATGATTTAGGATCCGATATTATGATGGCATTTGATGAATGTTGTCCATATCCTTCTACTTATGACTACACCAAAAGATCTATGGAAAGAACAACAAGATGGGCTGAGAGATGTAAGAAAGCACATAAGAGAGAAGAAGATCAAGGATTATTTGGAATTATCCAAGGTGGTTTTTATAAGGATTTAAGAAAACAAAGTGCAGAAGAGTTAATACAAATGGATTTTCCGGGCTATGCAATTGGAGGAATTAGTGTTGGCGAACCGAAAGAAGAATTTATTGATATATTACAGTATACAGCTCCATTAATGCCAAAAGAAAAACCAAGGTATTTAATGGGAGTAGGAACACCAGACTATTTGATTGAAGCTGCAATAGCAGGGATCGATATGTGTGATTGTGTTCTTCCAACTAGAATAGCAAGAAATGGAACCGCAATGACTTGGAATGGAAAAGTAGTAATAAGAAATCAAACATACGAAAAAGATTGGAATCCACTAGATTCAGAATGTGATTGCTATACTTGTAGAAATTATACAAGAGCATATCTTAGACACTTAGTGAAAACAAAAGAAATTTTAGGTGTTCGATTATTATCTCTTCATAACTTATATTTCTTGACGAAACTCATGGAAAAGGTTAGAATGGAAATAGAACAAGATCATTTATTAGATTTTAAAAAAGAATTTTATAAAAAATATGGTTATACAAAAGAATAAAAGGAGGAGTAAAAATGGATTTATTTGAAGATGATTTACTACAAGAGAAGAAAAAAGTGAAAAAAATAGGAAAAGGAATTATTATTGCCGGAGTGATTGTTGTTATTCTAATTATTGCAGTAGTAGTTGCAATTGGGTATTTTCAATCCAAACAATTAGGAACGTATATTGATGGAGTAGCAACTGCTTTTTCGGCAGATACGTATTATGTAGAAGATTCAGGAAAAATATATTTATCCATCAAAAATTTAAGTAGTAGTTTAAATTATAACTATTATAATGGAGAATACGGCAAGGCTTCTGAAGATGCTCGAAAGGGATTTGTAGAACCAATAGAAGGAGAAGGAGAAGCGGTATCCTTTGAAGCAAATTCGAAGAAAATATATAAAAATATATTATCGGTATCCTCTACGACAAGCAAAGAGAAAGCTGCTAACTATATGTATATTGATGAACCAATTAAATATATTAATGGAAATTTATATACGACAATAGAAGGAATTAACGAACTATTTAATGTGAAAATAGCTTATGATGAAGTAAATAATAAAATCGTGATTTACAGTTTACCATATTTAGTACAAACATATACAACTCAAATAGCAAATTATGGATATAAAGAAATATCAGCAGAATTTGTAAATCAAAAAGCATTAGCATCAGATATGATTGTAGTAGAAAGAGAAAATGGAAAATTAGGAGTTATTAATACAGAAGGCAAAGAAATTATTGGTGCAAAATACGATGGAATTACTTATCTAGAATCAACAAATGAATTTGTAGTGGAAAACGAAAATAAAGTTGGAATTGTAAATAACTTAGGAACAACAAAAATTCCGCTTAATTATGAAGACTTGGAATTATTAGATAATGATACTGGATTATATATTGCAAAAAGTGGAGATTATTATGGGGTAATTGATCGTAATGGAAATAAAATTATCCATACTGAATATGATGCTATTGGGATTGATCAAAATTTATTTCAAAGTAAAGATATAACAAACCCATATTTATTATATAATAATTGTATTCCTGTACAAAAGGATGAAAAATGGGGAATTTACGATAAAAGTGGAAAAATTATTTTACCAATTGAATTTGACATGATTGGATGTGTTATTTCTTCAGGACAAAGTGGAAGAGCAAATAATGCAGTTATATTGCCAGATTATGAAGCAATTATAGTAGGAAAGAATATGGAAGAAAATGGACAAGAAGTAGAAAAATATGCTGTATATAATGCTTTAGGAAATATGCTAGTACCATTTATGATTGATAGTATTTATTATGTAACACAAAATGGAGAAGATGTTTACGAGATGGAAGTTGCTGATCAAACAGGAAATGTAGATGAAGTCTTTAAACAAAATGGTATTCAAAAAGTGAAAAAAGATGTAGTAGATACAACAACTGGCGGTGGAAATATTAATATTGATAGTGAAAATATTATTTCAAATGGCAATAATCAAACTACAACTGAGTCAGAAGGGCAAACAGAAGAAAATGGAACTGCCCAAGAATAAATTAAAAAGATTAGAACGATAGAGATTGAGAAAAGCGAAATTTAACCATAAAAGTTCTAAAAAAAGTACCTCCCTTAATATAATAAAACAAGGGAGGTACTTTTATGAATGAAGTAAAGGAAAAAGATGAAAGGTTAGAAGCATTTTTAAGAGTCATAAAAGGAATTGGAATATCTGTTTTTTTATCTTTCATATTTTTATTGATTTATTCCGTTATCCTTACATATACAAATGTAAATGATACTACAATTCCTGTGATTGTGATTGTAATTAATGTAATTTCTATTTTGATTGGAAGTTCGATTTGTACTCTTAAATTAAATAAAAATGGAATTTTTAATGGAATGATAATTGGTGGACTTTATATGATAATTTTATATTTAATTTCTGGTGTAATTCATATGAATTTTTCATTTACATTGTACTCTATTTGTTTTGTTTTACTAGGAATTATTGCAGGATCTATTCGGCGGAATTATCGGAGTAAATATGAAATAATAAATTTTTAAAGGGAAGATAAATTCAACTATTTCTTATAAAATAGTTGAATTTTTTTATATTTTAAGATAGAATTGGAAAAGATTATGAGATAAGAAGCGGAGGAAACATGATCACATTAGAGCAGGTAAAACAAAATCCAGAAGTAAAGGGTTTTATTAGTGGCGTGGAAAAACAATTAAATGCTCTTGGATATACAGAGCATTCGAATCGCCACATTAGTATTGTTTCGCAAAGAGCGGGAAAAATTTTAGATGTATTACGGATATCCAAGAAGAAGAGTAGAATTAGCTAGAATAGCAGGGTATTTACATGATATAGGAAACTGTGTAAATCGAGTAGACCACGCACATACTGGAGCAATATTAAGTTATAATATTTTAAAAGATATGGGAATGGATATTGAGGAGCGAACAGAAATTATGATGGCAATTGGAAATCATGATGAGAAAACAGGAACAGCAGTAAGTGATATTTCGGCAGCTCTTATTTTAGCAGATAAATCAGATGTTCATCGAGATCGAGTGGTAAATACGAATATGTCCAATTTTGATATTCATGACCGAGTAAATTATGCAGTAACAAAAGCAAGTCTAGAAGTGAGTAATGAACATAAAAAAGTAATATTGGATCTTGATATCGATACAGAAATTTGTCCGGTTTTGGATTATTTTGAAATTTTTATGGATCGAACGATGATGAGTAAATATGCTGCTAAATATTTGAATATTTGGTTTGAATTAATTATTAATGATACAAAGCTATTATAAATGAAACTAAGGAGGAATAGAAAATGAAAGAAAAACGAAAGGGAAATCATTTAAAAACGGTTTTAATTGTATTAATTATTGTTCTAATATCATTAATTTCTTTTGTAGGAATTTATATACAAGATAAAAATCGTATGGCAAATATCATACCAGATTATATTATTGGGACAGATGTAGAAGGATATCGAGTAGTAAGTTTAAATGTGGATAATTCTACAAAAGATATTATTAAAGATGCAGACGGAAATGTAATAGAGAGTGCGACCGATGAAGAAATTGCAGAAAAGGGATATACAAAAACTACAGAACCAATAAATAAACCAGAGAACTTAACAACACAAAATTATGAAAAATCAAAAGAAATTATTCAACAAAGATTGGAAGAATTACAAGTTTCAGACTACAAAGTAAGACAAAATCCTGAATATGGAAACATTGTAATAGAATTAAAAGAAGATTTAAATACGGATAATATTATCTCATCCTTGACTTCTGTTGGAAAGTTTGAAATTCAAAATAATGATACGAAGGAAGTTCTTATAACAAATCAAGATATCGAAGATGTAAGCGTTTTATATAATAATACAACAACAGGAACCGATATTTATTTAGGAATTGAATTCAATAAAGAAGGAACCAAAAAATTAGAAGATATTACAAGAACATATATAAAAAGTACTGATCAAGATGGTAACGAAACAGAGAAAAAAATTAATATGTTATTAGATGGAAACTCTATTTTAACAACATCTTTTACAGAGCCAATCGTTGACGGTAAATTGCAATTATCTGTAGGAAGTGGAAGTGCATCTTCTTCTAATTTATCACAATATATAGCACAAGCAACTAATATGGCGGTACTATTAAATCATGAGAGTATGCCGATTACCTATACAATGGAAAGTAATAAATTCATTCAATCAGCAATTAATACACAAGTTGTAAAAATAATAGTAATCGCAGTAGCAATAATTATAGGAATTAGCCTTATTGTTATGATGATCCTATATAGAAAAAGAGGAATATTCGCAGCAATTTCTCATATTGGACTAACAGCAGTTATTTTGCTAATTTTACGTTATACAAATGTAGAAATAGGAATAGGTGGAATAATCGGTTTAGCCTTTATACAAGTCATGAATTATTTATTATTAATGTTAATATTGAAAAAGACAAAAAATAATAAAAAAGAAAATACAGATTTTAAAGCAACATTAATTCAATTCTGTTTTGTGATGATACCAGCATATATTGTTGCGATTGTATTTTCGTTTACTACTTTCTTACCAATATATAGTTTTGGTATGGTAGTATTCTGGGGAATTACATTAATTGTTTTATATAATTTAGTGATAACAAAAAATTTACTAATTCATGCAAAAGAAGAATAAATAGGAGAAGGTGAAAAAATGAAGAAAAGTAGAATTATATATGTGTTACTAGCACTAATTATAATTGCAGGAGCAATATGTGCTTATACAATGAAATTTAATTTCAGTTTAGCGTATGATGATAGTGTTAGAATAGATATCAGTATTGGAAAAGAATATAAAGTAGAAGATATGAATCAGATTGCCAAAGAAGTGTTTCAAGATCAAGAATTTATTGTGCAAGATGTAGAAATTTTTAACGATATGGCAGCGATTACAGTAAGAACAGTAACAGATGAGCAAAAAAATCAATTGGTTCAAAAAGTAAATGAAAAATACGGAACAGAACTAACAACAGATGATTTATTAGAAGTTAAGTTACCTCACTATAGAGGTAGAGATATCATGAGAAGATATTTCTGGCCGATTGGAATTTCAAGCATCTTAATTTTAATTTATATGTTAATTCGATATCATAAATTAGGAAAAATAAAAGTTTTAGTAAGTACTGTTTTATGGCCAGTTGTAATGGAATTAGTATATTTAAGTATACTTGCAATTACTAGATTACCAATTAGTTTTTATACATTACCATTAGGAATTGTAATTGCAACTATGACATTATTTATCTTAGCATATTGTTATGAAAAGAAATTAGCATCTAGTAAACGAAAAGAAGATATTTCTAAAATCAAGGAAGAAGAAACAGAAAAATAATGTGAAAAATATAAGATAGAGAAAAATGAGAATATAAAAAAATACCATCCTTAATCGCTTTAAAAAAATGAGCATATAATATATTGGGGATGGTATTTATGTTATGGAAACAATTGAAAAAGAAAATAGATAAAATAAGAATAAGCAAAATATTAAGTCGGAAATAATCGAGGTATAAAACAAGAAATTTCTTTTGAAGAACTAATTCAAATGCAAAAAATAAACTCAAATTTAATTTTAGTAGATGTTAGAAGTCCGCAAGAATACGAAGAGGGTCATCTACAAAATTCAATTAATCTTCCAGTATATAAGTTAAAAGACGATTATAAAAAGGTTTTACCAAATAAAGAGCAAGAAATTATTATATATTGTAAGTCTGGTGCTAGAAGTAAAAAAGCAGTTAAAATTCTACAAGAATTAGGATATCAAGCCTTATATCATTTAGCAAATGGATTAGAAGGAAACCAATAAATAAAAGAGCCTAATGATTAAATTTATTTTCATTTAATATTAGGCTCTTTTTATTGCATAGGAAATTTCGAAAGAAATTTCTGGAGCAACAAGGTTAAGTTACCTTAGTCTGTGCGATTACGAAGTAATCTGTACACGTGGCGAAGCCACTTTTCTTATAAAAGGTAATTGATAAATAAATAGTTATATTTCTAACTTATGATATACCTTTTTTCCTTTTCTTAAAATAGCATAGCCATCGGCAAAATCATTAGAAGATAAAACGTAGTTTACGTCTTCTATTTTTTTATCATTAATAGAGATTCCACCTTGGGAGATAAGTGTTCTTGCCTGTCCTTTCGAAGGAGCAAATCCTATTTTTATCATGGCATCTAAAAGAGAAATAGAAGGTGAATCTAATTTGGTTTTTGGCATATTATCTAAATTTCCATTTCCTTCAAATAATGCATTGGCAGCTTCTTCAGCTTTGTCTGCCTCTTCTTTTCCATGGATTAATTTTGTAATTTCATAAGCTGCTACTTTTTTTGCTTGATTTATTCTTTCATCTTGATAAGCTGTTAATTTATCGATTTCTTCTAGTGGAAGGAAGGTTAATAAGTTTAATACATTTTTAACATCAGCATCATCAATGTTTCTCCAATATTGATAGAATTCATAAGGAGACGTTTTTTTAGCATCTAACCATAGAGCACCTTTTTCTGTTTTTCCCATTTTCTTTCCTTCTTTTGTAGTAAGAAGTTTAAAAGTAAGACCATATGAATCAGAATGGCCAATTCTACGAATTAGATCAACTCCTCCTAAAATATTAGACCATTGATCATTTCCACCCATTTGTAATTTACATCCATAATGATCATGAAGATATAAAAAGTCATAAGATTGCATTAGCATATATCCAAGTTCAAAAAAGGTTAATCCTTTTTCCATTCTTTGTTTGTAGCATTCTGCTGCTAACATTTTATTTACAGAGAATAGAGAACCAATTTCTCTCATAAATTCAACAAAGTTTAAAGATAAAAGCCAGTCAGCATTATTTACAATAATAGCAGCATTATCACCTTCAAAGCTTAAGAATTTTGACAATTGAACTTTAAAGCATTCTACATTATGGTTAATTTCTTCTCTAGACATCATTCTTCTCATATCTGTTTTTCCAGAAGGATCACCAATCGTAGCAGTACCACCACCAATTAAAATAATAGGTTTATGTCCTGCTTTTTGCATATGGGAAGCAACCATCATAGAAACAAAATGACCAACATGTAAACTATCAGCGGTAGGATCAAACCCTATATAAAAAGGAATACTTTCTTTATTTAATAATTCTTTAATTTCATCATGAGTAGTTTGCTCAATATATCCTCGTTGCATTAATTCATTAAAAACGTCTTGCATAAAGTCCTCCTATAAATTTATATTCGAATTATTCTCTTTTTTTATTTGATTTAAATCAGATGCAAATTCTTTGTTTTGTAAAAAGCGGTTAACACTTTTAGCAGAAATTCCAGTTCCAACACTAATATCTGTGATAGAATCAATATTTTGATTTTCTAATAAATATCCTTTAATTTGTGCTTTTTCAAAATTATCTTTTGGTTCGCATTTAGAACAAACGGAATTTTCTGAATCGAAAAAACATCCACAACGTTCACATCTTTTTAAGTTCATAATATAAGACCTCCTAAGTAAAATTTCTGCCCACATTTTATCACAAAAAATAGAAAAAAAAAACAAAAAAATAGAAAAAATACAATAAATTGCATTTATAATGGAAATTCCTAAAATTAATATAATAAAATTATAAAAAATACTTGACAAAAATAAAAAGAAAGATATAATAATGATAATTATTATCATTTAGGTGGAATATGAAAAGATATAGTAAACAAAGAGAAGTTATTTTAAAGTTATTAGAAAAAAGAAAAGATCATCCAACAGTAGATGAATTATATGTAGACGTAAAAAAAGAATTACCTCAAGTAGGAATTGCAACGGTTTATAGAAATTTATCAGAATTAAGCAAAGAGGGGTATGTTATAAGAATAAAAACAAGAAATGGAGGACCAGATCGATATGATGCAGATATAACTCCCCATATTCATTTTGAATGTCAAAATTGTCAAAAGATTTACGATATTTTTCCAAATGATATACAATATCAAAAATTAAATGATAATATAAAAAATATTGCACAGTTAATCGAAGCAGAAGCTACAAATACCAATATTATAATTACTGGAATTTGTAAGAACTGCTTAGAAAAATAAAAAAATTAGGAGGAATAAAAATGAAAGCTTATGTATGTAAAGTATGTGGATATGTTCACTTTGGTGAAGAAGCTCCAGAAAAATGTCCACAATGTGGAGCAGGAAAAGAAAAATTTGAATTAAAAGAAGAAAATGGAAGCAAAGAATATGCAGATGAGCATGTAATAGGTGTAGCTCAAGGCTTAGATGAAGAAGTTGTAAAAGGATTAAAAGACAACTTTATGGGAGAATGTACAGAAGTTGGAATGTACTTAGCAATGAGTCGTCAAGCAGATAGAGAAGGATATCCAGAAATTGCAGAAGCATATAAAAGATATGCTTGGGAAGAAGCAGAACATGCTGCAAAATTTGCAGAATTATTAGGAGAATTAGTACATGCAGATACAAAGAAAAATTTACAATTAAGAGCAGCGGCAGAACAAGGTGCTTGTATGGGTAAAAAAGAATTAGCAACAAGAGCAAAAGAATTAGGATATGATGCAATTCATGATACTGTTCATGAAATGGCAAAAGATGAAGCAAGACATGGAAGAGGATTTGACGGATTATTAGCAAGATATTTCTAGAAAACAAAAGCACTTAACCAATTAAGCGTTAAGTGCTTTTATCGATCCAAAAATTAAATAAAAAATGAAAGTAACAAAATTTTTATAAAAAAATGATAAAAAATAAAAAATAGTATTGACAAATAAGACTAAAAGATAGTATAATCAATCTTGTCGTAAGACAAATGCCAGTAGATGCAGATGTGGCGGAACTGGCAGACGCACAGGACTTAAAATCCTGCGGTTGAATAAACCGTGCCGGTTCGATTCCGGCCATCTGCACCAAATAATATCAAGGGTTTGGAAACATTCTCTTGGTATTATTTTTTTGCTTTCTAAAGAATTTCTAATAAATTGCTAAAAATACATATTTTATTGATTTCTATCTAAAATATTACTAATTACATTTAAAAGAAGTATCTAAAGGAATTAAAAAAAGAAAAAAATAATTAAAAGTTAAACAAACATTATAAATTATTTGGATAGTATAAAAATACATAGAAATTCTTATAAAAATAACAAAAGATCATTCGTTATGAATGATCTTTAATCGTCTATATTATCAAATTTAAAAAGATCTGAAGTATAAAAAATTTTTAATATTTTTTATGTTTTGGGGATTTTTAAGATTAAATATGAACTAAGAATATTTACTTAATTAGATAACATGACTCATAATGTAGAAAGAAGAATAGCAGAGATTTTTGCTAATTTATTAGGAAAATTATTTTATAGAGATTGATATTGAAGTTGGTAATAGATGGTATTAGAAATATTTATAATATTGAGGTATAATATAAAAAAGAGAAAGGTGGATTATATGGATGAAGAGATATAAACAAAGTGAAATAGATGAATTAGCAGAAATATTAAAAAGAGATGGAGTAATTAGTGTTCCTACAGATACAGTTTATGGTGTATGTGCACGTATGAATTCAGTAAAAGCACATGATAAGTTGGTAATTGTCAAAAAACGACCAGAAACTAAACTATTTCCAGTTATGTGTGCAGATGAAGAACAAATCAAAAGTATTGCAATAGTAGATGAGAAAGCAGAAAAATTAATTCGAGCGTTCATGCCCGGACCGATTACTTTAATTTTGAAAAAGAATCCCCAAATACCAGACTATGTTAGTAATGGAGGAACAACCATTGCTGTTAGAATGGCTACATCAAAAGCATTAGAGGAGTTAATTAGGAAGATTAATAGTCCGATTTTTATGAGTAGTGCGAATCAAAGTGGAGAACCTACATGTACCAATTTAGATGAAATAGAGAAAGCGTGTCCACTTTTAGATGGAATGATGGAAGGTTCTGTATCATTTGGACGAGCGAGTACAATAATAGACTGTACATCAGAAGAAATAAAAATTCTGAGATCAGGTCCAATTTCAATGGAACAAATAAAAGAAGTTATAAAAAATGAATAGGAATTAGAAGCATAATTTGCAGAACTACTTTCTAAAGTATTAGAGGATGCTACAATGGAAAAATAAAGGAATTACTAGAAATATACAAATAAATATGTTAAAATAGCATATATAAGTGCTAAACTAATCACACGATAAATGTGACTCTTAGCAAAATTTAACTTTTTTATAAAAAATATTTAAAGAAATAAAAAGAGACAAAAGAGAGGGGAAATTCTATGGAAAAAAAGAAAATAGATTTCTGCATAGGAATATTTGATGATTTATCAGAAAAAGGATTAGAAAAGATAAAGGAAGATATAAGAAATTGTGAAATATTTGGAATAGGAGTTTATACGGAAGATGTTATTATAGAAAACTTTTTTACACATCCCATTAATAGCTTAGAAAAGAGAATGGAGATAGCAAAAAATATTGATGGAGTAAAATTTGTTTTTCCATTAAATACGAATGACCCAGAAAAATTGAAAGAAATTATAAAAAGTGAATATATAAATTTTTTAGACCAGAATAAGAATTAATATTGAAAGTAGAGAAAAAGGAGTTATTTATGTCAGAGAAAGATTATAAGCTTATAATAGGTATATTTGATACAATATCAAAAGAGATAAGAAATAGAGTATTAAAAAAATCAGAAGAAGGAAAACCATTAGGTGTTGGAATATATACAGATGAATGTTGTGATACCAAATTGTATACATATCCGATGAAATCTTTAGATCATAGAATGCAAATTGCACAAGGTTTATCTGGTGTAGCTTTTACATTTCCAGTAGATAGTTTACAACCGAATGAAATAGAAAAAGCTGCGGATGCTGCTTATGAAAAATATATGCATGAAGTAAAACAAATGGAAGAAGCGAAAAAATATAAAGCTGGTTTTGTAATTGGAAGTTTTGATTTGCTTCATGCAGGGCATATTGAAAATATCAATTTGGCAAGTACATTTTGTGAAGATTTATATGTTGTTGTAAAAACAGATGAAAGAATTTTTGATAGAAAGAAGAAACATTCCATTCAAAATACCACAGAACGAGCAGAAATTTTAAGAGCTCTAAAGCAAGTAAAGGGAGTTGTCTTTTATGATCTAGATTCCAATAGAGATGATGTTATAAGAAATATTATTGATCAATATCAGAAGGATCATCCTGGAGAGACGATAGAACAAAAAGATCTTGTGGCAATTTTTGGCGAAGATTTAAAAGAAAAAGAAGAGAAAAGGAAAAGAGATGGAGACTGGGGAGAAGTCAATATTGAGATTACACCAAGATCTAAAGAAAAGATGAAGAAGATTTCTAGTTCAGTATATAAAAAGATTATACAAGAAACAGGGGGATTGCAAAACTATGAGAAACGCGAATTAGATGGTTTAGTTGATGATTCCATGGATTTTGATGATGATAGTATAGAGGATGAAGGACACAATGAAGAAATGACAAAATAGTGTAAGAAGGAGTTAAACATGGCAGGTTATGTGATTCATTTAGCAGTTGGAGAAAAATATTTAAAATTTTATCCAAATGAAATAAAAAATTACGATGATTTTATACAAGGAATTATTTATCCTGATTCTGTTGCAGATAAATCATTAACTCATTATGGACCTAAAAGTAGTGAGGTAAATTTAAGAGATTTTTTTAATGACAGAGATATTAATAATGATTTTGATAAAGGATATTTCTTACATCTAGTTACGGATTATTTGTTTTATAATAAGTTTTTAAAAACTTTTTCAAAGAAATATATTTATGATGATTATGATATTCTAAATGAAGCTTTAGAAAAGGAATTTCAAGTGAAAATTCCATCAAAAGTTAAAGATGAAGTATTTTATAAAACAGGGAAAACGAAAATACTAGATTTGCAAGAAACAATAGAGTTTATAACAGAAACAGCAAAATCTAATTTGAAAGAAATAAAGACAGCTGTATTAAATGGTGATAAGAATTGGTTAGAAATTAGGCCCTTAGCAAAAATTAAAACGATAGATTAAACTAATATGGATAAAAAAGAAAATGTTAGCAATTTTAAAGCTAACATTTTTTATTACGTAAGAAATTTCTGGAGTAACAAGGTTAAGTTACTTTAGTCTGTGCGATTGCGAAGCAATCTGTACATGTGGCGAAGGCACTTTTCTTATGCACCAAAAGAGTGTTTTATATCTTTAAAGGGGTTAACGATTTACTAAAATTTGAAAATTAAATAGTTATATGATAATATCAAAATATTAATTTATAGAAGTTATAAGCTAAAAATGGATGTAAGAGAATATAAAAGAAAAGATAAAGAAATAATACTAGATGGATATTGATAAACAAATTGGAAGAGAGGAATAGAAGAAGTGACAAATAAAGATTTAGTATTAATTTTAGAAAAAAGATTTAAAGAAAATAGGAATCGACATATGAGTATTGACTGGAATGATATTTTAAAAAGATTAAATGAGGAAACTTTATCATCTTTAAAATATATGGAAGAAACAGGAGGAGAACCTGATGTAATTTTATATGATAAGGAAAATGATAAATATTTATATTGTGATTGTTCAAAAGAGTCACCAATTTATAGAAGAAATTTATGTTATGATCATGAAGCTCTTACTGGAAGAAAGAATAACAAGCCAGTATCAAGTGCTATTGTAGAAGCGGAAAAAAATAATATAAAATTACTAACAGAAGAAGAATATAAATATCTTCAGACATTAGGAGATTTCGATTTAAAATCATCAAGTTGGTTATTAACAAAAAATGAAATCCGATTATTAGGCGGTGCGATATTTGGAGATAAAAGATATAATAGAACTTTTATTTATCATAATGGAGCGGAGTCATATTATTCTAATAGAGGATTTAGAGCAATACTAAAAATATAAAAGAGTTTAGTAAAGATAGCAATTACGAAGAAATACTTAATAAATGCAATACCATAAAAATAGTTTATAAAAAGGGAGAAAAATATGATATACACAACGTACTACCACTCACCAATTGGAAGACTTTTACTAGCAAGTAAAAACAATAAATTAATAGGATTATGGATAGAAGGTCAAAAATATTACTTAGGAAATATAAAGGAAGAAATGCAGGAAAACGATAAAGAAACAATATTATTAAAAGCGAAAAAATGGTTAGATAGATATTTTAATGGAGAAAAACCAGAAATTTCGGAATTAGATTTAGCTCCTATTGGGAGTGAGTTTGCAAAAAATGTATGGAAACTGTTATGCGAAATACCTTATGGGAAAATTACAACTTATGGAGAAATAGCAAAAAAGATGAATAAGAATAAAATGTCTGCACAAGCAGTAGGAGGAGCAGTTGGACATAATCCAATTTCAATTATTATTCCTTGTCATAGAGTAGTAGGAGCAAATGGAAGTTTAACAGGATATGCCGGAGGAATAGAGAAAAAGATCAAGTTACTAGAGCATGAAAGAGTAGAGATGAGTAATTTGTATAAAACAGAAAAAAGTACAGCAATGTAAGGAGTAGAAAATGGAAAACAAGATAAGATGTAAATGGTGTAATTTAAAAAATGAATTATATGTAAAATATCATGATGAAGAATGGTGTAAAACTAATTTTGATGATAAATATTTATTTGAAATGTTAATTCTAGAATCTTTTCAAGCTGGACTTTCTTGGGAATGCATATTAAATAAAAGAGAGGCATTTAGAGAAGAATTTGATGGATTTGATATAAATAAAATATGTAACTATGATGAGAAAAAAATAGAGAAAATGTTATCAAATGAGAAAATAGTAAGAAATAAATTAAAAATAAAAGCTAGTATTAATAATGCAAAAATATTTAAAGAGATACAAAAAGAATATGGTTCTTTTTATAACTATTTAAGGACATTTACAAAAGATAAAATAATATATGAAGTTGATAGGACAACATCAGAATTATCAGATCATATATCAAATGAGTTACAAAAAAGAGGAATGAAGTTTGTAGGATCAACAATCATCTATTCTTATTTACAAGCAATTGGTATGATTTATTCTCATGATAAAGAATGTTTTTTATATAAAGAAATTTAAATAAAGAAGATCATTTATAAAGAAGATCTTTTTAGTAAAAAGTGATTTTGAATAAAAGAACAATAAAATGGATTTTACAAATCAAATACATCTTGCAACGTATTGATCATTAGAATCGTATATGATAGTATGCTAATATAGAATCGTAAATGAAAAGAGGAAAAGATGAATAAAAAAGAAATCTACAATTATTTAAATAGTAAAAATGTTTGGCACGAGATTACAGAACATGAAGCAGTATATAATATGGAAGAGCTATCAGAAGTTTCACTTCCATATCCAGAAGCAGATGCAAAAAATCTTTTCGTCAGAGATGATAAAAAGAAGAACTATTATTTAATAACAGTTAAAGGAAATAAAAGAGTTGATTTAAAAGAATTTCGAAGAAAAAACAATACACGTCCATTAACTTTTGCTTCAGAAAGTGATTTAATGAACATCATGGGATTAATTCCGGGAGCCGTTACACCTTTGGGAATACTGAATGACGAGGAATGTAAAGTACAATTTTTTCTTGATAAAGAATTCTTAAGTTCTCCTGGAATTATTGGGATTCACCCAAATGATAATACTGCAACTGTTTGGTTGAAAACAGAGAATCTAATTCAGATCATTAAAGAACATGGAAATATAGTAAATATGATATAAATGGAGGAAACAGAAATAGAAATGATTAGAAAGTCAAACCCAAATGATATAAATAGGATAGCAGAAATTTGGTTAGATACTAACATAAAAGTGCATAGTTTTATTCCACAAGATTATTGGAAGAATTATTCAGAAAAAATAAAGAAAATGTTTTTAAATGCGGAAATATATGTTTATCAAGATGAGAAAAACGAAATACAAGGATTTATAGGAATGAACCATAGCTATATTGAAGGAATCTTTGTTTGGAAAGAAGAAAGGTCCAAAGGAATTGGAAAACAATTACTTGATTTTGTCAAATCCATAAAACCAGAACTAACTTTAAATGTATATCAAAAAAATGAAAGAGCAATAAAATTTTACGAGAGAGAAAATTTTAGAATTGAAAAAGAAGAGTTAGATGAAAATACAGGAGAAGAAGAGTATTTGATGATATGGGAAAGAAATGATATGAACGAAAAAAGTGAAAGGAAAATGTATAAATCTAGAATATGAAAGATATAGAAAAATATTATGAAATTACAAAAAATACACCACCTCATCCTCTAGTAAAAGAACTAATGAAAATGAAAATAACTCCACAAAATGCAATTGATTTGGGATGTGGATCCGGAAAAGATACTGTGTTTTTGATAAAAAATGGGTGGAATGTTCTAGCAATTGATCAAGAAAATACGAAAGATATGATAGAACAGAGATTAACAGAAATAGAAAGAAAAAAATTTAGATTTAAAATTCAAAAGTTTGAAGAAGTGGAATTAGAGAAAAATGATTTATTAGTTGCGAATTTTAGTATTCCATTTTGTAATAAAAATTATTTTGAAGAATTTTGGAAAAAAATAACAAATAGTATTTTAGAAAAGGGATATTTTATCGGGAACTTTTTTGGAGAACATGATTCATGGAATGAAATAAAAGAAAATATGGTATTTTTGTCTAAGGAGCAAGTACTAAATTTGTTTGAGAAGGAGTTTAAAATAGTAGAATATCATGAAATAGAAAAAGATGGAAATGTAGGATTAGGAAAAAGAAAGCATTGGCATATATATAATATAATGGCTCAGAAAATATAAAATGAAAAAAGAAATAAATATAGATCAAGGAAAAGAGAAAATCTTACTAGAATTTGAAATAAAATAGAAAAGTAAACTCATTCGACCGTTTTGCTTGAATGAGTTTTGTGATTCTAAATTAACGATAGGTTTATTAAATGGTAAACAATAATTGATATTTTATGTAAAATATAGTATAATTGCTAAAAAATTAGGAAACCCAAAGAGAATGTAAAATAGACTCGGAGGGTAATCCTCCGAGTATTACAAGGAGGAAAAGACATTATGAAACTAAAATTAAAAAAGTCAAAGATAACAGATTGGTGGGTGGCGAAAGAAGGGCATAAAATGGCTTTTGTGAATATCGTATCAGGTGATCCACTGGATAAGGATTTGTTAGTGGTAGGATATTTAGACAAAAGTCAAGAAGAATTGGCTACTAGTACAAATCAAGTGATACTTGTCTGCAAAGATGGAGTGGTAACTGCACAAGGGACTTTTTATCCATTTGAGGAAGCTCATGAGTTATATTTACAGTTTTTAATAAATGCAAACAAAGAAAATACTGTAATAGCACAATCGTGGGAAATAAAACAAGAGGTTCCAAAAATGATGTTGGTTGCTGACATAATTTGTGGGTCCGAGATAAAGGAAGATATTACATTTGATTTTATACCAGACGAAAAGACATATGTAATGCTTCATGGATATTCGGAAAAACTTTCATCCAATGTTGTTTTGACGACCTTTGCTAGAAGAAATGTATGTATTATATTAAATATTCCGAAAACGGTTACGGATGATATATACAGCAGTTCATTTGCTTTAGAGGAAGAGTCAGATGATAGATTGCAAGCAGTTCGAAAACTCTTTGAGCAAAATGTGAAAGGTCCGTATATTTTAGTGAAATAAGATTTATGAAAAACCGGCATGACATTTTATTTTTTTGATGTCATGCCGATTTTTATGATTAAGACAAAATGATATTGTTAATAAAAAGACGAGTTTTTGTGAATTTATTGTGAAATCTATGATTTCAATTGAAATAAAGGGATAAAAATGATAGGATAGAATAATCTAAATATCGAGTATAAATCGATCAGAAAAAGGAGATTAATTTATGTTAAAATTGAAACATATTACGAAAGAATATGTGTCTGGAGATACAAAAGTACAAGCATTAAAAGGAATTGACATTGAATTTCGAGAAAGTGAATTTGTATCAATTTTAGGACCAAGTGGTTGTGGAAAAACAACATTATTAAATATTATTGGGGGACTAGATCACTATACAACAGGAGATTTAATTATCAATGGAAAATCAACAAAACAATTCAAAGATAGAGATTGGGATGCTTATCGTAATCATTCTGTTGGTTTCGTATTCCAAAATTATAATTTGATTCCACATCAAACGGTATTATCAAATGTAGAATTGGCATTAACATTATCCGGTGTTTCAAAAACAGAAAGAAGAAAAAGAGCAATAAAGGCATTAGAAGATGTAGGGTTAGGAGATCAGCTTAATAAAAAGCCAAACCAAATGTCTGGAGGACAAATGCAAAGAGTAGCAATTGCCAGAGCACTTGTAAATGATCCAGATATCATTCTAGCAGATGAACCAACTGGTGCACTAGATACGAAAACTAGTGTACAAATTATGGAAATATTAAAAAATATTTCAAAAGACAAGTTAATTATTATGGTAACACATAATCCAGAACTTGCAGAAAAATATTCTTCTCGTATTATTCGTGTTCTAGATGGAGTTGTAACACAAGACTCTATGCCATATAAAGAGGAAGAAACGAAAAAAGAAGAAAGTAAGAAAAAGGTAAAGAAGCCATCTATGAGTTTTCTTACAGCCTTATCTTTAAGCTTAAATAATTTAATGACGAAAAAAGGAAGAACGATACTTACTGCCTTTGCAGGAAGTATTGGAATTATTGGAATTTCACTTATTTTGTCTTTATCAACAGGAGTACAAAATTATATTTCTAAAGTAGAAGAAGATACTTTATCTTCTTATCCAATTTCAATCGAAGATCAAACAGTAGATTTTTCAAGTATGATGGAAAAAATGATGGGATTAAACGAAGAAGGGGAGACAAATCAAGAAGAAGGAAAAATATATTCAAATCAAATTATGACAGATATGATTTCTACTTTATCAAATAAAATGCAAAGAAATAATTTAACAGAGTTGAAGAATTATATTGAAAATGGATCAAATTCGATAAAAGAAAATGCAAATGCAATTCAGTATAATTATAAGCTTAATATTAATTTATATAACACAAAAAATGTAGCAAACAAAGAATTTGTAAGAGTAAATCCAAGTACTGTTATGGATGCACTTGGAATGGGAGAAATAATAGAGGCACAAAATGAATCACCAGTATCCTCTATGATGGGAAGTAGTTCCATGAGTGTGGGAGGTACAGATGTATGGCAAGAATTATTGGATAACGAAGAACTACTTAAGTCTCAATATGAATTATTAGCAGGAAAATATCCTGAAAATTATAACGAAGTAATTTTAATGGTAGATGACAGTAATCAAGTAAGCGATTATACTTTATATGCATTAGGATTAAAAGATCAAGATGAATTAGAGAAGGAATGGAATGCAGTTCAAAAAGGAGAAAAGATAGAAGAAAAAGAATCCACAAGCTATACCTATGATGAATTATTAAATTTGTCTTTCAAACTTCTTTTAAATTCAGATTATTATCAAAAGGAAAATGGAATTTGGCTTGATAAAAGTGATGATGATGATTTTATAAAAGAAAGGTTAGAAACTGCAGAAGAAATAAAAGTAGTAGGAATTGTAAAACCAAACAAAGATAGTGTGGTTAGTACAACAACAGGTATGATTGGTTATACGAAAGAATTAAAAGAACATGTAATTCAAAAGAGTAATGAATCTGAGATTGTAAAAGAACAAAAAGAAAACCAAACTATAAATGTATTTAATGGATTAGAATTTCCAAAAGAGGGAGAAACAGAAAAATTCAATTATAATAATTTATCAAATGAGCAAAAGCTTGCAATAAGTCAATTAAGTACAGAAGAAATTGCTAAATTAATGGAAGCATATAATGAAAATAAAAATGCAAGCTATGAGAAAAACTTAGAAAAGTTAGCAGCAATTGATTTAAATTCTCCAAGTGGAATTTTAATTTATCCAAAGAATTTTGAAGCAAAAGATAATATTACAAAAGGAATTGAAGAATATAATGAAAAACAAAGAAATGAAGGAAAAGAAGAAAATGTAATTAATTATACTGATATGATTGGTATAATGATGAAATCGGTAAAACAAATTATTAATGCAATTAGTTATGTTTTAATTGCATTTGTAGCAATTTCCTTAATTGTTTCATCTATCATGATTGGTATTATTACTTATATTTCTGTATTAGAAAGAACAAAAGAAATCGGAATTTTAAGAAGTATAGGAGCATCGAAAAAAGATATTTCTAGAGTATTTAATGCAGAAACATTTATGATAGGCCTTGTTTCTGGTTTATTAGGAATAGGAGTAACTATTTTACTAAATATTCCAATCAATGCTTTGATTGAAGTAATTGCTGGAGTGGGAGTAAAAGCAAGTTTACCAACGACAGGAGCAATTATCTTAGTTTTAATTAGTATGATTTTAACTGTGGTTGCAGGTTTAATTCCATCTAAGATGGCAAGTAAAAAAGATCCGGTAGAAGCATTAAGAATTGACTAGTAATTTTGTAGCATAGAAGGATGATAACTTCTAAAAAGTGTAACTTTTTAAATCACTATCCTGTATTAAATAAGAAATGAAATAAAAAAAGATAAATTAAATGGAGGATAAAATATGAAAAAGATACTTAAGAAAATGATAGTAATTCTTGTAGTTTTAGTGATCACATTAAATCATATTACATGGGCTGCAACAAATTTAAATAATGAAAAATCAAAAATTAACAATCAAATGAATGAAGCAAAAGAAAGCTTGGAAGATGTGCAAAATGAAAAGTCAGATACATTAAAAGAAGTGGATAGTTTAAAAGAACAGATTATGACATATGAAAATGAGATTAATGATTTAGATAAACAAATGCAAGAAATAAACAATGAAATTACAAAAGCAGAAGAACAAATAAAAGTGGAACAAGAAAAATACGAAGAGCAAAGTGCTTTACTAGATGAGAGATTAGTAACATTATATGAAGCTGGTAGTATTACTTATTTAGATGTCTTACTTTCCTCTGGTAGTTTATCTGAATTTATTTCAAATTATTATTTGATTTCAGAATTAACTCTAAATGATAATAAACTTTTAGATGAAATAGAAAAATCAAGAAAAACAATAGAAGAATCCAAAAAGCAAATCGAAGAAAATAAAGCTATGTTAGAGGCTACAAAGAAAAATAAAGAAGTGAAATCGAATGAACTAAAAGAATTAAAAGCACAGAAAGATACCAAAGTTTCTGAATTATCAGAAGAAGAACAGCAAATACAAAAAACAATTAATGAATTAGAAGAAGCAAACAAATCCATTGATGAAAAAATTTTAGCAGCGGCAAAAGAAGCAGAAAATAATGCTAACAATAGTAACAATAATAATAGTAATAATGGTTCAGGAAATAATTCTGCTAATAATTCTGGTTCAGAAAGTAGTTCAGGATTTATCAATCCTGTAGATGGTTACCCAATTACAACTGGTTTGTATTATTCCGATGGAAGTTATCATGGAGCTGTAGATTTTAGTGGAAGCGGAATTACAGGAAAACCAATTAAAGCTGTAGCAGATGGAACGGTTATTATTTCAGAAAGAGTAAATGGAAGTTACGGAAATTATATTATTATTAGGCATTATAATGGTTTATACACATTATATGCACATGGTCAAGATGGATCAAGAACGGTATCTGCAGGAGATAAAGTATCACAAGGCCAAACAATTATGAGGGTAGGAAATACAGGAAATTCTACTGGTCCGCATTTACATTTTGAAGTAAGAAAATCTCCAGGAACGTATTCAAATCGTGTGGATCCAAGACCATATTTGCCATAAAAATAAAAAACAAATAGTGAAAAAGATAAATGCAGACACAAAGAAAAGTGTTTTCATTTATCTTTTCTTATTAATAGGAAAAACAAAAAAATATTTCTTGCAAATTTTAACGAAAAAGATACAAAAAAGATGGAACTTGTAATATAATGAGGAGGATAAAAGGAGGGGTAAAAATGCAAAAAAAGCAAGTTATTATCATTGTTAGTAGTATTATAGCTATTTTAATAATAGGAATTATTATTTTTTTCGTTATACAGTCACAAGGAGAGAAGCCAGAAGAGGCACTTAATCGATATATTAGTTTAATTAACGAAAAAAAATACGAAGACATGTATCAAATGATTTCTGATACTAGCAAGGAAAAAGTAACCAAAGAAAACTTTATAGAGAGAAATCAAGCGATCTATGAAGGAATTGATATGGCAAATATGAATTTAACAATAAAGACAATTAACAAAAAGGAAAATAATGTACAAGAAATTGAATATGAAATTAGCATGGATACAAATGCAGGAAAAGTTACTTATACGAACCAAACAGAGTTAACTAGAAATAAGGAAAAAAAGTATGGAATTGAATGGGATGACTCTATGATCTATCCAGGCTTAACGAGTGAGCAAAAAATAAAAGTAAAAACATTAAGTGCAGAAAGAGGAAGTATTTATGATAGAAATAATATTTTGTTAGCAGGAAAAGGAAGTATTTCTTCGATTGGTTTAGTACCTGGAAAAATGAGTGAAAATGCAGAGGATGATCTTGAAAAACTTTCTACTATTTTAGGAATAAGTGTGGATTCTATTCAAAAGAAGTTAAGTGCTTCCTATGTAAAAGAAGATACTTTTGTAGCTTTGAAAAATGTAGCGAAAGAAAATAGTAGTATAAAAGAACAAGCGTTAACCATTCCAGGAGTAAAAATTACCACGACATCTTCCAGAGTATATCCATTAGGCGAGGAAGCTGCACAGTTAATTGGATATGTTCAAAATATAAGTGCAGAAGAATTAGAAGAATTAAGTGGAAAAGGATATAACAGTAGCAGTATAATTGGAAAATCTGGTTTAGAAAAAATTTATGAGGATAAACTAAGAGGAACCGATGGATGTGAAATTTATATCGTTGATGCAGAAGGAGAAAGAGTAAAGACAATTGCAAAACAAGATTTGAAAAACGGAGAAGATATCAAACTTACAATAGATGCAAATATGCAAAAGCAAATTTATAATAGCTTAGAAGGAAATAAAGGTGCTTTTGTTGCAATGAACCCAAAAACAGGAGAAGTATTAGCTCTAGTTAGTACACCTTCTTATAATTCAAATGATTTTGTATTAGGTATGACAAATGAAGAATGGAAGGCAATTAGTGAAGATGAAAATAAACCAATGTTAAATCGTTATACACAAACATGGTCACCAGGATCTACCTTTAAACCAGTTACAGGAGCGATTGGAATTACAAGTGGAACATTAGATCCAAATGAAGATTTTGGAACAAGCGGACTTAGCTGGCAAAAAGATAGTAGTTGGGGAGATTATAAAGTAACAACGTTAACTCCTTATACAGAAACAGCAAATTTAAGAAACGCTCTAATTCGTTCAGATAATATCTATTTTGCAAAAGCCGCATTAAAAATTGGAGAGACCAATTTTATTGAAGGATTAAAAAAGATAGGATTTGGTGAAGAAATTCCATTTGAACAAGGTCTTTCAAAATCAAGTTATTCCAATGAAGAAGGAATGGAAGAAATCCAACTAGCAGATAGTGGGTATGGACAAGGAGAAATTTTAGCAAATCCTGTTCATATGGCATCTATCTATTCTGCATTTGTGAACGAAGGAAATATGATTAAACCATATTTAATCTATCAAGAAGATAAACAAGTAGAATATTATAAAGAACAAGCATTTTCAAAAGAAGCAGCAGAGACAATAAAAGAAGATTTAGTACAAGTAGTAGAAAGTCCAAATGGCACAGCACATGATGCAAAAATATCAGGAGTAACGATTGGTGCTAAAACAGGAACAGCAGAATTGAAAAGATCAAAAGAAGAAGAAGGAGAAGTAATTGGCTGGTTTAATGCTTTTACAGCTGATGAGAATGAAGAAAATCCACTTGTGGTAGTAAGTATGATAGAGGATGCAAACAAAGTAGGTGGTAGCCATTATTTATTCCCTAAAGTAACAGCTTTATTTCAATAAAAACTAAGAAAATAAGGAGAAATTTTATCATGTTATATAGTGGAGAGAAAAAAGAAAATATTACTTATCAAGAAAGAAAATGTGCATATGCAATTTTACAAGGAAAAGAAGATAAAGTTGGTTTAATAGAAGTAAGAGATGAATATTTTTTGATTGGTGGGGGAATTGAAAACAATGAAGATGAAATAGAAGCGTTAAAAAGGGAAACAATAGAAGAAGCGGGGTATTCTATAAAAGAAATCAAAAAATTTGAAGAGGTAGAAGCATATTATTTGGATAAAGAAAGAGGATATTTAAAAGTAGTTGCAACCATCTATATAGCAGAATTAGATGAATATATTAAAAATCCAATTGAATTAGATCATAAATTAATATGGATTTCTTTAAAAGAAAGAAAAAAAGAGATGTTTCGTAAATATCAAGAAGCAGTAGTTCAGGAATACCAAAGAACATTAACAAAATAAATATAAAGCCGAAAATAAGGAAAAATTGGGAGATAAAAATAGGAGGGGATCAAATGAAACTTATTATAGTAAGACATGGACAAACAAACTTTAATTTAGAGAGAAAATTACAGGGAGTTACCGATAATGAGTTAAACGATAATGGAAAAAATCAAGCAGAGCAAACCAAAGAAAAATTAGAGAATGAAACATTTGATCTCATTCTATGTTCCCCACTGATTCGAGCAAGACAAACTGCAGATATTATTAATAAAGAAAGAAAAGTAAAAATTATTTATGACGAGAGATTAATAGAAAGAGATTTTGGAGAGTTTGAAGGGAAGTATATTAAAGAATATAATGTAGACGAATTTTGGAGCTATTTACAAAATAAAAAATATCAAAAAGCAGAGAATATAAGAGAATTTTTAGATAGAGTTTATTCATTTTTGGACGAAATAAAAGAAAAGTATAAAAATAAAAATATTTTAATTGTAGCACATGCAGGAATCAGTGTTGCAGTTGAATGTTATTTTAATGGAATTCCAAAAGATGATAAACTAGTAGAAATTCGTTTGAAAAATTGCGAATATAGAAAATATGAAATGAAAGATTAGAAGAGGAAAAGAAACAAGAAAAGATGGAAGAATACTTAGGAAAGGTTGGGAAAGAATAAGTGCATACGATATCAAAAAAGATTGTCAGAATTTTATGTTGTCACTTTTTATATCGAGTTCGTTATTGGAATTTTGAAAGATTAGAACAAGAAAAAAAGTGCTTAATTTGTCCAAGTCATTCGAATATATTTGATCCAACTTTTCTTTATCCGAAAGTGGATAATCTTTCGATTATGGCAAAAGCAGAAATTTTTAAAAATAAATTGTTAGCAAAAATATGGAATTATTATGGTGTATTTCCTGTTAATCGAGAAAAGATAGATGTAAAAAGTACGATGCATGCTCTTAAATTATTCGAAAACACAGAAGAAAGAAGGTTACTAATTTTTCCAGAGGGAGGAATTTTAAAGAAGCCGGAAGAGGTTGGAGTAAAAGTGAAAAATGGAGCTGTATTTATTGCGGCAGAAGCAGAAGTACCAATTATTCCTGTTTATATTACAAGAGGACCGAAATTATTTTCAAAAGTTGATGTTATAGTAGGAAAACCAATGTATATTAGTAAGCAAATCGCAAAAGATAAGACAAAAGTGAGAGAAAAATCAAAAGAATTAATTCGAACAATATATCAATTAAAAGAAGGGAAAACAAATGATTAATATTAATAAAGCAAAATTAGCATTTAAAGAATATGTTAGCCATTATAATGAAAATGATGCAAAAATTCAGTTAAAAATAAGGCATACATATAAAGTGGTTGATGTAAGTGAATATATAGGTAAAGCTTTGGGACTAAACGATGAAGAAGTAGAACTAGCAAAATTGATTGCATTATTGCATGATATTGGTAGATTTGAACAAATAAAAGTAACAGATTCTTTTATTGATTTTAAAGGATTTGATCATGCAGATTATGGAGTAAAGCTTTTATTTGAGGATGGCGCTATAAGAAAATTTATAGAGGAAGAAACATATGATTCGATTATATATACTGCAATTAAAAATCATAATAAATATGAAATAGAACAGGAATTATCTGGAGAAAAGTTATTACAATCAAAAATAATACGAGATAGTGATAAAACAGATATTTTTCGTGTTGTGATAGAAGAGGTAAACCCGAACATGCAGCTTACTTCAAAAGAGAATCTAAAAAAAGATATTATTAGTGATGAAACTTACGAGCAACTAAAATCTTACAAACTAATACAAAGTGATAAAGTAAAAACAGAGTTAGATTCTTATTTAAAAACAATTGCATATCCTTTTAATTATTATTTTATTCCAGGATTGAAAATAGTAAAAGAAAAAGAGTATATAAATCAATTAATTAATCCGGAAGAATATGAAAAACAAGAAACGAAAAGAAGATTAACAGTTATAAAGAACATGGTAAATCATTACATTGAAGAAAAGATAAAATAGAATAAAGTTTACTTTGATCATACAAATATATTATAGGATATAAAAATAAAACAGATAATAATTTTTTTATTATCTGTTTTATTTTTTGGCTGGGGTACTGTGATTCGAACACAGGAATGGTGGAGTCAGAGTCCACTGCCTTACCGCTTGGCGATACCCCAATAAACTTATAAAATCATATCACATATGTAGAAAAAAAGCTAGTATTTTCCAATAAAATTTAAGAGGAAAAATTCAGACAAAAAAAACGAACAAATTTTCTTAAAACCACTTGACAAAAATATAAAAAACAAATAGAATAAAACAAACGAAAGTTCGAAGAACAAAAATTTGAAAAACCAAGGAGGAGTAAAAATGAATTTAGTAAAAAATAAAAGTAATGTTATCACTTATACCGTAAATAAAGCAATTAATAATCGTTGCTATATATCAGTACAAAATGGAGAAGTAGTAGTAAAAGCCCCTTGGTATTTTTCACAAACAGAAATACAAAATTTAGTAGAAGAAAAAAGAAAATGGATCATGGAAAAATTAAAAGAATATGAGATTCTTCAAAATGCTCCAAAAACAATATTAAAAATATTAGGAAATGAGTATTTGGTAAAAATAGAATATAAAAGTGGAGCAACGCCTGCATTAGATCTAAAAAATGGATTTGCAATTATCACAATTCCAAATAAATATAAAAAGAATACAAAAGAAGTAATGCAATTGGTTATCAATAAAATGTATACAATGCTCGCAGAAAAAGAAATTGAAAGAGCAATGGAAAAAACAAGAATTATGTTAGGAATCGCTCCGGAAGATTATGAAATAAAAACAATGGTGAATACTTTAGGAAAATGCGAAAATGGAAAAATTACGATTCATCCAGAAATTGTAACATATTCTAGAGAAATGATTGATTACATTATATTACATGAGTTTTGCCATTTAAAATATAAAACACATTCGAAAAAGTTTTATGAAATGATTCAAAAATATATGCCAAATTATGAACAATATGGAAAAGAAATAAATAATTTAAAATATTAAAAACAATGAATAGAAAAATATAAAATTAAGTATTGACAAATAAAACAAAAACCTTTATAATTTATACTTGTTAGGAGCAAGTGCAGGTGTAGTTCAATGGTAGAATTCCAGCCTTCCAAGCTGGCTATGCGGGTTC